>CWHC01000085.1_pt1 | contig 2206 bp, 2 predicted proteins | sample 693371 | NCBI WGS metagenome assembly CWHC01 (sample SAMEA3735914, study PRJEB9488) | human gut metagenome | biome: ENVO:mammalia-associated habitat; material: ENVO:feces | place: Malawi | collected 2009-02-27 | reverse complement strand
CGGCTCGTGCGGAACTCGCGATCGACCAAAGCTCCCGGCGCGCCCTCTTCCTTGTGGCGTTTCGGCTTGCAGCATGCGAGCGTCACTTTGCTCGTTCGCTTTTTGATCTGGAGAACCGGGTGGGCTGATAAATAGATATGGCAAGGGGCTCTCCCGTACATGGACGGGAGAGCCCCTTGTTGCGTTTTGAATGGTTCGCTGGGCTTTGGTGATTGATGGCTTTATACAATTCAGTATAATTTCAGATAGATACTAAAATGTAACTGAAATGAAAACGGTGATAAGGTATGTTGCTAAGCTGTCTTCCCAAAAGGCTCTTCTCTTTGGAGCTTGCCATCGACTTAGAGCCGGTAGAGGTACAGATTCCTCGCATGTATCTTGAGCGGTTTTCGCTTCACTTGGCACAGCTTGGCGCGTCCGAGCCAGGGCGTTTTATTGTTGCTGAACCAAAAGAACCACCCAGTGTGATTTCGGCTCGAAATCTTGTCATTGCGGTGCGCAAGGTCGATACGCGTCCGGTGGCAATTTGCTGGGACGCTATGGATATAGGCTTTATGCACGCGCTATCTTCGGAGGGAATCGCGTATATCCGAGATGAGCGGAATGCGTTTCTGCCGTTTATGGGAGCCGTTATTTCCGATGAGGCGCTGGGTGCTTCTCCCGCAGCTCCGCTTTCGCCCCAATCTCAAAGAATCGTCCTAAATCTCATCGCGGGGCGATGGGTTGACTGCTCCGCCGGCGACTTGGCACGTCTATGTGGCAAAAGTGCGGCAAGCGTCAGTGGCTATCTTTCGGAAATCGCCGCTATTGCTCCCGGGCTTATCGTGCGGGATGGCAAAAAGCGCATGTTGTCCGATGCTGATTTGTCGACCGAGGCTCTGTTAAATGGATTCGAGGACTATCTTCGTACGCCCGTCGTTGAGCATATACGGCTCAAGAGGGCAATCGACAGAGCAGAATTGCGTGCCGTCGATGCGCTGCTATCCGGCGTGTCTGCTCTTAGTTATATGTCCGATCTCGCTCATGATGACTCCGCTCCGACCATTACTCTCGAAAAGTATCAGGTTGATGCATTAAAAGAACATTTGGGTGACGGATGGCTGGAGGCCCAGTGGTATGAACCAGCGACAATTGAAATTGAGGTCTGGTCGTATCCCGTGGATGAACCGTCCGATATCAGTTTTGACACAACGGGTTTGCAGTGTGTTGACCCATATTCCTTATACGTTGCCTGCGCAAAAGCGGACTACAAAGATGATCGCCTGCTCGATGCGGTCGAACAGCTCAGGAGGACGATATGCCAAAAGTAAGGGGAATCGAACGATTTGCCGACGCTATGCGTAATTGCAAAGGTGGTTATGTCCTAATTGGTGGGGGAGCCTGCAGCGTTCTATTTGACAATGAGGGCGATTCGTTTAGGGCAACTGAAGATCTGGACGTCGTCGTAATTGTTGATGGGGAAGGCGTAGAATTTGCCACTGCGTTGTGGTCATTTATTAAAGGTGTCGGATACGAGACTGGAAAGGTCGGCGACGGAAAGTGCACTTACTATCGGTTCCGTTTGCCTGAAGGATCAAGGCGGTCCCTAGACTGTCCAGGTCAAATCGAGCTGTTTGCTCGGCATCCTGATTTTGTGCTTGAAGATGAAGCAAGCGAGGTGGCGCCCCTCTCCTTTGACGGGGCCGTATCAAGTCTCTCGGCAATTATTCTCGACGATGGCTACTACGAATTTATTCGCGACAACGCAACGAACGTAGAGGGCATTACGTTGCTCGATGCGCTCCATATCATTCCCCTCAAGATGCGTGCGCACATTGATATCAACAGGAGCTATGAAGAAGGGCGTCATTGCAACGATATAGATAGACGGAAGCACCGTTCAGATGTTGCTCGACTTGCTGGCTTACTGTCACACTCAGCCCGTTTGAAGCTATCGGAGCAAATGAGGGCTGATGCCGAGGATTTCTTTACGGACTTTGCTTCATATGTAAATCGGCAAACCAACCGTAAGGAAAGGGCGCGCCTTCAGGACACGTTATCGTTTCTCGAAAGGGTCTATTTGTAGGCACCTTGATTCGCCATGTATGGCAAGGGGCTCCCCCGTTGGTGAACGGGGGCCCTTGTTGCGTTTTGATTGTTGCTGCTAGCCAGAGGCTCGCCGGGGTGGGGCGCGGGGTTTGGTCGATCGCGAGTTCCGCACGAGCCG
>CWHC01000054.1_pt1 | contig 2562 bp, 2 predicted proteins | sample 693371 | NCBI WGS metagenome assembly CWHC01 (sample SAMEA3735914, study PRJEB9488) | human gut metagenome | biome: ENVO:mammalia-associated habitat; material: ENVO:feces | place: Malawi | collected 2009-02-27 | reverse complement strand
CCAAAATAAACCTGTCCCTTTTTAGCAGGTTTTAGGCCAGATGATCTTGGATCAGATCGCAGATGGCTCGGGCGTCGTTGATGTTGATGGCTCGGGTCGCAAAGCCGGCATCGAATGCCTGGCGTGCCAGGGCTTCGTTGCAGGCAAGGGCTAGCGTGCGGCCGTCGACCAGGTCGAGCGAGCTCTTGCCGCGCAGACGGTCGACACCGGAGCGCGCGACCACGATGTTGTCGAAGCCCTCGGTCTTGTAGCCCTCGATGATCACCACATCGACATCGTTGTAACGCGACAGCAGCTCGCGCGCGGGCATCTCGTCCTCCTCGCGCGTGTCGGCGTACTCCGCCCAGCGCGTGGCGCAGATGAGGCCCACGTGTTTGGATCCAGCCTGGTGATGGCGCCAGGTATCCTTAGCGGGCACGTCGATATCAAAGCCGTGGTGCCCGTGATGCTTGAGCGAACCCACGCGCAGGCCACGGCGGGTGAGCTCGGCGATAACCTTCTCGACGAGCGTGGTCTTGCCCGAGTTTTGGTAGCCGATAAACGCGATCGCGGGGACGGCCGGGGCGGGAGCTATGGGTGCGACCGAAGCAGGCGCGCTTGAGGGCGCGCTGCCGTCGACGCCCGCAGCCTCAACAGCAGCGGCCTGACGCTCTGCACGATCCCACACGCCCGAGCGGCCGCCCTCCTTGTGCAGCAGGCGCACGTCGACGATCTCCATGCCGCGGTCGACGGCCTTGCACATGTCAAAGATCGTTAGGCACGCGGCGCTCGCGCCGGTCAACGCCTCCATCTCGATACCCGTCTTGCCCGTCACGCCGGCCGTGACCAGCACGTGAAAGCCAACCTGTCCGTCCGCGCGCACCGGCGCCCAGCCCTCAGGCACGTCCTCGGCCGGCGTCCCCGCCGGAGCGATGGGCGCAATGTCGCACTTACTCTTGGTAATGAGCAGCGGATGGCACATGGGAATGATGTCACTCGTGCGCTTGATGGCCATGATGCCTGCCACGCGCGCGCAGGCAAGCACGTCGCCCTTTTTGGCGCGGTCCTGCAGCACCATGGCCTGCGTCTCGGGGTGCATAAGGATGGTGCCCTCGGCGATGGCAATGCGATGGGTCTCGGCCTTGTCGGACACGTCGACCATGCGCACCTCGCCCTTGGCGTCCACGTGCGTCAGCTCGTCGCGACGGGCGTCACGGGCGGGCTCGGAGACAGCGCTGACAGTCGGCTGCGCGACCATGGCGGCATCGCCGGCCGCAGCCGTGACTTTGTGGGCAGACATCGCGGCCCTGCGAGCGGCCTTGGTGGCATCGGCGTACCTGCTCTTGGCCATATGATCATCCTCCGATTTGGGACATAAATCGTTGCGTGCCCTCAATTATCGCGTGTTCCTGCGGTTTGTGGGCGACGGCATCGCGCCAAATCGAAAGTACCTGCATATCATCACCACGGCGCAGGGCGTCGCGCACCGAATACTCGGCATCGCTAAACAGGCACGGACGCACGTTGCCATCGGCCGTCAGGCGCAGACGGTTGCAATTCGCACAAAAATGGTTGGACATGGCGCTAATAAAGCCAACCGTTCCCGCCGCGCCCGGAAAGTGCCAATAGCGCGCAGGACCCGCGCCGGCAGGAGCGTCGTTCATGTCGAGCGGCTCGAGCTCGCCCAGTCCCGCCGCGGCGGCCCCGGCATTGATGCGCGCCCGTAGCTCGTTGCTCGGCACGGTGTCGCTCGCGTCCCACAGCGCCGGATTGAGCGCGGGCGCATGCGGGTCCACAGCGCAATGCGAGCTCGTGCGCTCGTCGCCAATGGGCATGTATTCGATAAAGCGCAGGTGGATGGGGCGGTCGAGCGTAAGCCGCGCGAGGGCCGCCACATCCTGGTTGAGCCGGCGCACAACAACGCAGTTGACCTTAACGGGCTCAAAGCCCCAAGCCAGTGCCGCGTCGATGCCAGCCATGGTCTGTTCGAGCCGACCCAAGCGCGTGATCTTTCCAAAGAGCGTAGAATCGAGCGTGTCGAGCGAAATGTTAACGCGGTTAAGCCCCGCGTCTTTGAGCTGCGGCGCCAGCTTGGGCAGCAGGGCACCGTTGGTGGTGAGCGAGATGTCCTCGATCTGCGGAATCGCGCGGATGTCGCGAATGAGCGGAATGATGCGGCGGCTAACCAGCGGCTCGCCACCCGTCAGACGCACGCGGCGAATGCCCTCCCCCGCTACCAAGCGCACAAAGCGGGCGATTTCCTCGGCGCTGAGCAGCTCGTCGTGCGCGCGGGGTGCCACGCCATCGGCCGGCATGCAGTAAATGCAGCGGAAATTGCACTTGTCGGTAACGGCAATGCGCAGGTAGTTGATATCGCGGCCAAAGCCGTCATGTTGCACGTGCCCGTCCACGCAGCCCTCCCCTCACGCGGCGTTTTATTCTTCGGAAAACATAATACCCCACGGGAGAATCATGCCGACACCCGTACGACAGGACAGGTCGCTTCGAGCAAAACGGACTTTCCAAGCCCATCCTCAACACAGACCATCACAGCATTCGATGCTTTTCCCGTTTTTGGCAAAA
>CWHC01000056.1_pt1 | contig 3042 bp, 3 predicted proteins | sample 693371 | NCBI WGS metagenome assembly CWHC01 (sample SAMEA3735914, study PRJEB9488) | human gut metagenome | biome: ENVO:mammalia-associated habitat; material: ENVO:feces | place: Malawi | collected 2009-02-27 | reverse complement strand
GCGTGCTACAATGCGTACATCAGAGATGAAAACACAGTCCCCGTCGGGTAGTCGCGGGCGTGCGGGAGACCGCATCAGTAACCTGCCTCCTTGGTTGTCCCTTCTCTGCATGGTCATCTACATAAAGGAGGAACCAGCCATGCAGATCAGCGTGTCGTCCACCCTGACCGTATATCACGACGGCCAATTCTGGGTCGGGCTGGCGGAGCACGTCGAGGGCGGGAGGTACGGCGTCGCCCGCATCGTCTTCGGCGCGGAGCCGTCCGATGAGGAGATCCTGCAATTCGTTGCCGGCAGATGGGAGAAGCTCTCGTTCTTCGGTGGCGAGCCGACCGAGGCGAGCAAGCCCGCGAAGAACCCCAAGCGGCGCGCCCGCGAGGCGGCGAGGGCCCTTAAGCGGCCGGCGATGGGCACCAAGGCGCAGCAGGCGCTCGCGGCACAGAGGGAGGCGATGAAGCGGGAGTCGGCTCAAGCAAGAAGCCAGCGTCGCGCGGATGAGGCTGATGCGCGCTTCAAGCAGCGAAAGCTGAAGCGCAAGCAGAAGCATCGCGGGCATTGACCGCCATTTGCGGCGAGCCTTACACAAAAGCGGTGCCGGTTCCGCCTGAAACCGGCACCGCTATCTATTGCGCCGCTCGTCAACGGCGCGTCCTCGTTTTCTACGAAACTGCCCAAAGATGACGGCTGCGATTGCCCTAGACAACGCTACAGATCCAAGCCATAATTTGAGGACAAAATCGAGCTACAGATCGGAATTATGAGGATTGAATCACGTGGGATGAATTAGGCATAAGCTCAGGGACGGCAGTACTCATTTTGATTGCGCTGTATTTCGTTATCAAATGGGCAGTGAAGAATGGCATAAAAGAAGCCTACAGTGCCATCACTGGCAAGAAAGCCGATGACGACATCTAAAACGAAATAGACCTAAAAGAGCTTGGATTGGATTAAACAATCAATAAATCCAGCTTCGGTAGCTCTGGAACGGCCTCTTTTCGCCCTCGGGGACAAAAATCGCGCGTCTACTCACTTGGGATAAACCCTTACTCCCATTTCTCCGAATACCGCCCCGTACCTTACCGTCTTCAAACACGGGAAGTAAATTGCAAAATCGCAGGTAAAAGGGAGTAAAACGGCAAAGAAAAAGCCTCCGTCCCAACATGGGAACGGAGGCTCGATTACCGTATTTACTCACCAATGTCGCTGGCGGCTTTACCGTGATTCTCGTACAAAACGAAACTCAGCGGCACGGTGCGGCACTCAAAAGTGCAAGTCAAAGCCCCATCGGCTTACTCCCACTCAATGACTAGAGCCCTGGTGTAATTGGCTGGATCACCGTTCCGGGAACCAGTATCGACCTACCTGTCCGCCAAGCTCCTTCTTCAGCTCCAGCCTAGTATCTGACTCGCGCCGTTATAAGCGAAAACCGAAGAGATGCATCTTAGCCAAGATAATACGGTTAGCCTTAACTTACCGCATGATTCGTGTGTTATAGTTAGATGTCTCTAACTTTTTGGGGGCGATGGCAATGCACGAACGCAAGGACTTCTGGGACAAAAATGCCAGTCGGTACGACCGATTCATGCGAAACGACCGGGCGGCGTATGAGAAGATGTATGGGCTGATCCGGCCAGTGGTGAAAGCAAAAACCGTACTGGAGGTTGCCACCGGCACGGGGCTTATCGCAAAGAGCATCGTGAATGCGGCGCCGCACATCGAGGCTACGGACGCTTCTGCAAAGATGATCCTTGAAGCAAAGCGGGACAATCAATCCGCAAAGCTGCACTTTTCCGTACAAGATATGTTCCGCCTGCCCTATACACAGAAGTCCTTCGAAGTAGTGATCGCGTCCAACGCGCTTCACATAGTGCCGCATCCGGAAAAGGCCCTGCAAGAAATCAGGCGGGTGCTGAAGGACGACGGCGTGCTCATCACGCCAACCTTCACCCATGCGGGAAACTCGGTTTCCGGCAAGGCAAAAGCCTTTTTCATGAGTATGGCGGGGTTCCCTCCACAGCAGGTGGACAAGCGAGGAATACCTACGTTTCCTGCGTCAAAACGGCTGGGCGGTGCAGAAAAGCGCGGTGCTGAAGGCCTCGTTCCCGTTGACCTATGCGGAATGCACGAAATCGGAGGGGTCAGATGTCGTTCTTTGAAAACACCCGCAAGCCCGTGGGCCTCGGTGGAAAACTTATGGTTGCCATGATGAATCTGGGCCACGGCCCTGTGGCGCGGTGGGGACTTCGATTTCTACGACTTGCGCCTAACGCCAAGGCGCTGGATTGCGGCTGCGGCGGCGGGGCGAACATAAAACGGCTGCTGAAAAAATGCCCGCATGGCGTCGTCAAGGGCATCGACTATTCGCCCGTTAGCGTGGAGAAGACTAGAAAGCTCAACCGAACTGCAATTCAGGAGGGGCGTTGCGCCGTTCTGCAAGGCAGTGTGGCGGATATGGTGTTTGAGGATAGCTACTTCGATGCTGCCACGGCGTTTGAGACCGTCTATTTTTGGCCTGATTTGCCCCGATGCTTCCGTGAGGTCTGGCGGACGCTGAAGCCAGGCGGGACAATTCTCATCTGCAACGAGAGCAATGGCGATACGGACAAGGACGAGAGGTGGACGCAGATCATCGGCGGCATGACCATCTACAAGGACATCGAATTAAAGGCATGTCTGGAGCAGGCAGGTTTCCACGAGGTTCAGATACGCAAAAAGAAAACGTGGCTCTGTGTCACGGCGCGGAAGTAAGGGCATCAAGCACGGACATTTTTGCATCCATCCTGCACATGGCGATAGGCATGACGGTCATAGCGGCTGTGCTGGCGGCAAAAATCATGCACCTGAAGCAGAGGGGCGTCTCCTTCGAGCTGTGCGCCGAAGCGGAAGCCGCACGCATCCTGGCCGGCCAAGACCACTATTTCAGACTCGCTGCCTACCGCGTGCTGTTCCCCAAACGCGTGGGCGGGCCGCGAGACGGCCAATACGCCGGGCTCGACTTCGGGCACCTTGTCGACCTCGCCGCCCTCAACCACGGCGACCGCA
>CWHC01000104.1_pt1 | contig 3393 bp, 2 predicted proteins | sample 693371 | NCBI WGS metagenome assembly CWHC01 (sample SAMEA3735914, study PRJEB9488) | human gut metagenome | biome: ENVO:mammalia-associated habitat; material: ENVO:feces | place: Malawi | collected 2009-02-27 | reverse complement strand
ACCTCGTGCTCATGGGCGACGTGGGCTGCGAGCACCTCGACGGTCGCCGCGCGCACGCCCACCGTGAGCCTCCTGTCGTGCCAGGCGGGGCCGGCGAGGTAGAGCCTGCCGTCGACGGCCACGTGGCCGCGCCCGTCGCTCTTGCAGGACAGCCACCTCACGGCGTCGAAGGGCGTGGCGGGCAGCGCCGCCATCGCGGCGAGGTCCTCGGCCATCGCCTCCGAGACGGGCCTGCCGTCGCGGCAGCGGGACGAGGGGTCGGCGTTGATGCGGGCGCAGCCGGCCGCGAGCCCGGCGTCGGGCTCGGCGAGCGAGGGCGCCTCGGGCACCGGGACCAGCAGGTTCCTCCTCAGGAAGCCCACGGCGTTCTCGACGGACCCCTTCTCGTGGCCCGAGTACGGGTTGCAGTACCGGCTCGAGCAGCGGTAGTGCGCGCGGAACCTCGAGAAGAGGTCCGACTCCGTGACGACCCCGCGGAGCCTTCTGCCCGCCTCGGTGGCGTTGTCGAGCACGAGCGTCGACGGGGCGCGGCCGACCTGCTCGAAGATCTCGCGGAGCCCGTCGCACAGGCACTCGGCGCGCTCGGCCATCCCCGCGACGCAGAACCTCGCGTTGGAGTGGGGGAGCGTGAGGACCAGCAGCTTGAGCGCGATGCGCCTCCCCGCCAGCACGGCCTCGAAGTTCCCGTAGTCGGCCTGCGCGGTCCCCGGGGCCCACTCCAGCTCGAGGAACCCGTCCCCGGCCGACGCCCGCCCGCGCCTCCACTCCGCCACGTGGCGGCACACGCTCGAGTAGGACCCCTCGTAGCCGCGCTCGGAGACCATCCTGTCGTAGATGCGCCTTGCGGTGTGGCGCTGCTTGCGAGGGGCGCCCAGGTCGCCTGCGAGCACCGAGTCGATCCACTCCTCGTGGCCCGCGAGCGAGGGCCGCGGCCTCGCGGCCGGGAACGGCGGCGCCGGCGACATGTCCTCCATGTCGGCGTACTTGGCCACGGTGTTGCGACTCACGCCGAGCTCGCGGGCGATCCTGGCCCTGGGGACGCCCCTCGCGTCCATCTCGCGTATATCATGTTGGGTCTGCAGGGGCACGGTCATCCTCTCCTCCTCCCGGGCGTCGTCTCGCCAAAGGTTCCGCCCTGGAAGGATTGTCTCGTGAGGCCCGTGTCCCTGCGTCCGGCACGGGCCGCCTTGCGTACATTGGTCAGTTCTCGATGCGCGCGGTGCTCAGTTTTCCGTGCGAATTGTGCTCAGCTTCTATTGAATACAAACACTTGGTTATGCCGCCGCGGCATTGCGACTCGCCGCTGGAATGCTCGGAGGGCACCAATCCCACCCAGGCCGCGAACCCCGACGCCGTCGCGAACCGCGAGAAACCGTCTGCCTCGCAGGCAATCGAGACGGCCGTGACCGCGTCTATGCCCTTCAGGCATTTGAGCGCATCGCACGAGGGCTTCCACCTGGGTTTTTGGGAAAGCGACTTCACCTTCTCATCGAGCGCGGCCTTGCGCGCGTCGGCCTCCCGGACGCATTCGCAATAGTGGTCGAGGGTGGCCATCGCGGAGGCGTCTCCCAGGTCGATCCGGCCAACCCACGCCCAGAAATCCCGGGTCCAGCGGCTCCTCCTCTGCCCGGCGGCGTTCTTCCCGTCGTACACGAATCCATGCCTGAGCAGGAACTTCGACAGGCGCTGTTTGGCGCGCACCGCGTCGTCGCGCGCGTCGGCCAAGGCTCGCGTCAGATCGCGCGCGCCCTCGCACTCGGGATCGGGCACGTGCACCTCGGTGACCACGCCCAGCGCGAGCTGCACCGCGAGGAACTGCGCGTCGCGCCTGTCGGTCTTGCGGCCCCGGTCGGCGGCGGGCTTGTGCATCTTGGACACGGCGCCGACGACGCAGTCGACGCCCATCGCGTTCAGCTCGCGGCAGAGGTAGAAGCCCGTCACGCCCGACTCGTAGACGCATTTGGCGGGCTGGGGCAGCGACGCGGCCCAGGAGGCGATCTCTCCCGGCTCGTACCCGAAGGATTTCCTGATGGTCTCGCCCGTTTCCAGGACGAACGCGGGTTGATTTCCGATCCCAACCGAACACATTGAGCTGACGGCACGCTCCCGCAGTTAACCGAACGCCCCCGAGGTCCTATCCGGGCCCCGGGGGCGGCATTTTCCCAGTTGAAGGAATGGTGGAGATGTGTTTCGATGGGTCCGGTGGCCATGCTCCGCCCGCCGCCCGGCACCTCTTCCCAGACTCAGCCGGACGGTCGGTCCGTCTATTCCGTTTTTCTCCTAGGCTAGGCCAGCGGGGCATCGCCCCTCTCTGCGCGCGCCCTCTCGATGAGCCCCGGCGTCAGGTCGAGATCGCCGAGCGGCACGTCCTCCACGCCGTAGGCGTCCAGCAGCGCCGCCGCGTCCTCCCCGAGCATCGCCCTGAAGGCGCGCGCGGGCGTCGAGAAGCCGAGCGCGCCGCGGGGCTCGGAGTTCACGTGCGACATGGCCAGCGCCAGGTCGGCCGGGGCGAGCCGGTCGAACCTGATTCCGGCGCCCTTGGGCAGCAGCTTCCTGAGCTCGACGTGGTTGCGCTCGCAGGCGCCCTTCTGGTCGCTGCGCCTCGGGTCGCAGTAGAACAGCCTCGTCTCGCCGGACCCCTCGCCGACGAGGTCCGCGATCGCCCCCTCGTCGGAGAACTCCGCGCCGTTGTCGGTGAGCACGGCGCGGAACACGCGGCGCGTCCCGTCGGCGCCGAGGATGGCCCGGACGCCCTCCAGGGCGTCCGCGACGCACCCGGCGGTCTTCTCCTCCAGCGGCAGCGCGAGCTGGAGCCTGCTGGGGCGGTGCAGCAGCGTGAGCAGGCAGGCGGAGTCCTCCCGGGCCCCCTCGACGGTGTCCATCTCCCAGGCCGCGGCGCACGCGTCCTCCCCGAGGGCGAGGAACGCGGCATGCGACCTGCGGGCGGAGTGGCGGGTCGCCGCCCGGCCCGCGGCGCGCTTCCTCGGCCTGTAGCCGACCTTGCGCCTGAGCTCCATGTTGGTCATGCCGTCGTAGCCCGCCGCGACCCAGCGGTAGATGGTCGACGGCGACAGGTCCACCGGGCCGCCGTTGCGCGCCGCCATCTGCTCGGGCGACAGCCCCCGGCGCAGGCAGTCCCTTATCGCCTCCAGCCTGGCCGCCGCGGCGGGCTCGTCGGCGTCTATCCCGCGCCTGGACGAGACGAGGACCGAGTCGGCGCACAGCTGCGCGGCCCGGGCCTCGTAGAAGACGTGGGGGCGGCGCTTGCAGCCGATCGCGCGGTACCGGCCGCACCCGTTGCAGCAGCGCGGCCACGCCGCCAGGCGCGGGCAGGCCGCCGACAGGTCGGCGGAGGCGTCCACGCGCTCGCCGCGCCTGGCCTTCGGCGCCGTC
>CWHC01000064.1_pt1 | contig 3473 bp, 5 predicted proteins | sample 693371 | NCBI WGS metagenome assembly CWHC01 (sample SAMEA3735914, study PRJEB9488) | human gut metagenome | biome: ENVO:mammalia-associated habitat; material: ENVO:feces | place: Malawi | collected 2009-02-27 | reverse complement strand
CCCGGGCCGGCCTCGCCGTCTCGGTGGGGGCCACGGCGCTCGTGGTCCTTCTCGTCCAAGCGTCTGCCCCACAGGTCATCGGGCTCTTCGCCGACGACCCGGACGCGATGGCCGCGGGCGTGCTCTACCTGCGCGCCTGCTGCTCCGCCAACAGCCTCGCCTACGCCGCCATGTACGCGCTCGACTCCTTCGCCCAGGCGACGGGCGCGCCGAGGCTCGCGGCGGTCAACGCCCTCCTCGACGCCGTGGTGGTCCGCGTGGGGCTCGCCGCCCTTCTCGTGCCCGCCCTCGGCTACCCGGGCGTCTTCGCCGCCCAAGCGCTCTCGCCCGCGCTGCCGTGCGTCGTGGGGGCGGCGTACCTGAGGCGCTACGCCCGAGGGGCGAGGCCCGGGGCGGGCGCCGGCGAGAGGGCGGCCTCGTGAGGTACGTGAACGCGCGCGAGGTGCTCCCGGAGCCGCTGGTCAGGGAGCTTCAGAAAATCGTCCCCGGGGGCTGCCTGTACGTCCCGATGGACGAGGGCAGCAAGAGGAGGTGGGGCGAGGCGAGCGGATACAGGGACGAGCTCGAGAGGAGGAACCGGCTGATCCGCGAGGAGCGCTCCGAGGGCGCGTCGATCGCGGACTTGGCGGACCGGCACGGGCTGAGCGTCCACGCCATCGAGAAGATCGTCTACCGCCCACGGGGCGGCGACCCCTCCGCGGGCGCGTGACCGCTGCTACGAATCCGTTCTGTCGGAATCGTTACCCGGGCCGTCGCGCGGCGCGGCGATACGATTGCGCCGCGGGGCCGCCCAACAGATCAGTCCCCACGGGCGGTCCCTCTCTGTCGGCCGGTAGCAATAGTCGTCGCGAGGCTGTTGCTGGGGCTGGGCGAAGATTAGAAAACTTCAATCTGGCCAGGGTAGCCGTTCCCTTTTTCGATGAGCGGGCCCCTCGCCCCCATCGTGAAGGCGATGTCGCTGCTCCGAATGGACATCAGCCTGTCTCCCACCCTCAGCCCGAGGGTCTCCAGGGTGTGTTGCGGGAGTCGCACGCTCCCCTCCCTCGACAAGGGGAGCCAGGCATAGCTCCTCCCCTTGTAGGGGAGGAGCCGCCCGAGGTCAGCCAGGCGCCCTCCCGTCAGCTCCGGCAGGGCTTCTAAGATGTGCCCGAGCTTCGAGGGCGATAGCAGTCTCTGGCTCGTGACGCAGAATCCCCCTGTCGACCTGCTTCCCGTGAAGATGATCACGCCCCGGTCGTCGGGCAAGCCGTACTCCGCCATCGCCTCCGGCGGAAACCGGACCGTCCCGCCCGCCCTTATCAACGACCACCCGAACACGTACTTCCCGCCTTTGTTCAGCTGGGGCATCGTCCGCCTCCCCTGCGTTTCGGCACAGAGGTTCAGCGTCGAGATGGCGTGAAGAAGCCAGCTGTGCAACTGGATACTATCTCTGATAGTATATGGGTACTCTCAGAGATAGTACAGGGGGGCACTATGGCGAAGCCGAGCATCGACCTGATGATCCTCGGGGCGCTCAAGGAGCGCCCCATGAGCGCGTACGAGATGGACCGGCTGTTCGAGGCGCGCGCGGTGCGGCGATGGGTGCGCGTCAGCGCCCCCTCGATCTACCGGAACCTGCTCAGGCTCCGCGAGGAGGGCCTCGTCGACGGAAGGGAGGAGAAGGGGGAGGCCGCCCCGCCGAGGACCGTGTACGCCATCACGGAGGCGGGAGAGGCGCGCTTCGGGGAGCTCGCCGACGAGCTCGCCGGACTCGACGCCCGGGTCGACTTCGACTTCACCCCGGTCATCGCGAACCTCTACGTCATGGGCGAGGACGAGGGCCGCGAGCTGCTCGGGAAGATTAAGGAGCGCTACCTCGAGGGCGCGGAGAGGCTCGAGAGGGTCCTGCCAAAGGTGGCCCGCCTGGAGGCCAGGGCGAACATGGAGCTCAGGCTGGGGACCTACCGGCTGGTGGCAGGCTGGGTCGAGCGCTTCGAGCGGGACTTCTACGCCGCGCCCGAGGGCGTGCGCGGTTGGGTCCTGGGCGCGGACGGGTCCCCGTCGACCCCCGACGAGGCTCCCTTCTCGACGTTCGACTGGACGGCCCTCGGAGGTGGCGCCTGATGGGCGGCATCCCGGCTCGGGCCCTGTGGGGAGTCCTGCTCCTCACCATCGTCGGGGAGTTTGCGATCTGCGCCGTCCTCGAGAGGGGTGTCCCGGGGTACGACGCGAGAATCGAGGCGATGAGTGCCCTCGGCGCCGGCAACAGCCCCGTCCGGCTCTGGTACCGCGCCTGGCTCGTGTGGCTGGGCCCCGCCTTCGCCGTCGGGGCCCTCCTCGTCCATGCCGAGGTTATCCGGGCGTCCTCGAGCCCGCCTCTCGCGGCGGCGTCCGCCATATGCTTGGTCGCGTTCGGAACAGGCGCCGGGGTCGTGGCGGGCGTCTTTCCCGGCTCGGGGTCGGGCCGCCTGCCGGCGACGCTTCATGGCGCAGGCTCGGCCCTGGGCTTCATGGCGCTTGTCGCGGTCCCCATGCTGCTCGGGATCGCGTTCAAGACGCAGGAGCCGGCCTTTTCCCTCCTGTCCTTGGTATGCTTCACCGCTTCCGCGGCCTTCTTCGTCCTATTCGTCATGGCCGACAAGGCCGCGTTCGCGGGAACCTGGGTCTCATGGGGCGGATGGTGGGAGCGCGCGTGCCTGGCGTGCGCATACCTCCCCGTCGCAGTCCTCTCGGCGGCGAGGGTCTTGGAAGCTTGACCAGAGCTTTACACATGGGAGGGGCCGCCCAACCGATCAATCCCCACGGACAGCCCCTCCCACCAGCCAATCATACCGCGGACGCCCGCTCCCTCACCCCGCACGGGAGGCGAGCGCCCGCACGGTCTCCTCGTAGCCGCGGAGCCTCTCGAGCACGTCCTGCGGGACGCCGGCGAGGGGGTACGAGCAGAAGCCGGAGCGGACCGAGCGGCCCGCGAGCTCGACGACGCCCGCGCCGACGAGCGCCTCCACGAGCACCGCCGGGACGTTGTTGGCGTCCAGGACCACGTGGCCCGCCCCCGCGCACCACGCCGAGGCGACCGGGTCGCCCGGGAGGTTCACGGTGAGGGAGCACCAGAGCTCCAGGTACTCGTCCTCGTCGCCCGGGTCGGTCGCGTCGAGGGCGAGCAGGGCGAGCGCGCCGCCCCGCTCGTAGCGGTCGGCGCACACCGCGAGCCTCACGCGATCCCCCCAGCTCGTCTCGTACCCGACCGTCACCGTACCCGTCTTGATGATCTCCTCCATGCCAGTCCCCTTCCCGGGCCCTCCGGCCCCAGCGTCTCGCCCCCTGCGGGCAAAGCCGAATGGCGACGCCGCGCGTCGTCGTCGGCTTTGTTCCCCGAGGAACCGCGCCGGAGCGGAGCGGGGTCAAGGGCGTCTGCAAAGGGCGCCGGGCGCCCGCAACCTCCACTAACCGGAGCCGCGCGGAGGTTTGTGCGAGGTTTTGCATGCGCCCTT
>CWHC01000041.1_pt1 | contig 4243 bp, 4 predicted proteins | sample 693371 | NCBI WGS metagenome assembly CWHC01 (sample SAMEA3735914, study PRJEB9488) | human gut metagenome | biome: ENVO:mammalia-associated habitat; material: ENVO:feces | place: Malawi | collected 2009-02-27 | reverse complement strand
ATAAAACCTGCCAAAATAAACCTGTCCCTTCTTGGCAGGTTAGCGGAGCTTGCTGGTCTCGAAGTACTCGGGGAACTGGTCCAGAACCTCAGTTTGGTTACGGAACATCATGTGCAGGTGCTTGCTGACCAAAAAACTCGCTTCGATGGGGTCGCGACCGGCGATAGCGCGGCGGATTTGCTTGTGCTCGTTAACAGTCTCCTGATTGTCGAGCGTCTGCGTGGCGGCGCGCAGCCAGCGGAAGCGCTCCAGGTCGGCATTGGTCGCCTCGAGCCAGGACCACACGGTACTGCGACACGCGATGCTAAAGATCATGCGGTGCATGAGGTTGTCGCTTAAAAAGAAGCCGATGCGATCCTCCTCGGCCATGGTCTTTTCCTGCAGCGCGATGGCTCGGTCGAGCTGCTCGATGCCTGCCGAGGTGGCACGGGCGCAGCACTCCACAATCACCTGCTTTTCCAAGTGCTCGCGAATGTAGCAGGCGCTCTCGGCAAGAGTGAGGTTGATGGGCGAGACATAGGTGCCGCTTTGGGGCACGGTACGCACCAGGCCCTCTTGCGCCAGACGCACCAGCGCCTCGCGCACAGGGGTTCGCCCCATATCAAGGTCGTCGCAAAGCTGTTTGACGCCCAGCTTTTCGCCCGGCTTGTAGTCCAGGTAGACGATTTTGCGTCGAATGGTGTGGTAGGACTGGTCCTGTAGGCTCGTTTCCTGCTCGCCGACGTGCATCGATTCTTCCATAGTGCCTCGCAACCGTTCTATCACACTGATATGTCAGCTGTTAATTATGACGCGAATCAGCTCTCCGCGGTGGGTAATTCGACTGTTGCCCAAGAACTATTGCGGCATCTTGGTCTGTGTTTGCACACGGCTGTGCTCAATGTTGCCGTATCATAAGCCGTCGCAAACGTGAAATAGAAAGAAGGAATCCCATATGCAACTGGCGAATATCGTACGCGAGCGCTGGAAGGGTGTCTTGTTCTGCCTGATCATCGCCATCCCCGCGACGTTACTCGGCAAACAGATTGAGGTGGTCGGCGGGCCGGTATTTGCCATCCTCTTTGGCATGGTCCTGGCGCTCGTCTTTCCCAAGAACCGTCGCGAACAGCTCGCCGCCGGCGTTGCCTATACGTCTAAAAAAGTCTTGCAGTACGCGGTAATCCTGCTTGGCTTTGGCATGAACCTCTCGCAGATTCTGTCCAAAGGCGCTCAGTCGCTGCCGATTATCGTGGCGACGATCTCGACCTCGCTTGTCATCGCCTTCGTGCTCTGCCGCGTTATGAACGTGCCGGGCAAGATCGCGACGCTTGTGGGCGTGGGTTCGTCGATTTGCGGCGGTTCTGCCATCGCCGCGACCGCGCCCGTCATCGATGCCGACGATCGCGAGATTGCCCAGGCTATTTCGGTCATCTTCCTGTTTAACGTCATCGCGGCGCTCGTGTTTCCGACGCTCGGCGGCATGCTCGGGCTGACCAACGAGGGCTTTGGCCTGTTTGCCGGCACCGCCATCAATGACACCTCGTCGGTAACGGCTGCGGCGAGTGCCTGGGACAGTATGCATCCCGGTGCCAATGTGCTCGAAAGCGCCACAGTGGTCAAGCTCACCAGAACGCTGGCCATTATTCCCATCACGTTGGTTCTCGCATGCTGGCAGATGCATCTGGCGCGCAAGGCCGGCGGCGACGCCAAAAGCACGTTCTCGCTTAAACGCGCGTTTCCCACGTTCGTGCTGTTCTTTGTGCTGGCGAGTGTAATCACCACGGTGCTTCAGCTTCCTGCATCCATTACGGCGCCTATCAAGGAGCTGTCGAAGTTCTTTATTGTGATGGCTATGGCGGCCATTGGTTTTAATACCGATATCGTCGAGCTGGTCAAAAAGGGCGGCAAGCCCATCGCATTGGGCTTTTGCTGTTGGATTGGCATTGCGTGCATGAGTTTGGGAATGCAGCACGTGCTGGGAATCTGGTAGAGAAGTAGCTTATTTGCGTGCTGCGTGCTGGCGAGCGCATGTCCGCGGTGGAGCGATAGGAGCTCTTGCGGGTATGGCTTGTCCGCAGGTTTATAGGTCCCGAAGAGCTCTTATCGCCCCGCCAGGATGGCGATGCGGGGCAACTCATATACTCGCAGGACGGCGGCTTCTGCCCTATAGTGTTTGGTGAGTAATATCGTTCAATTTTGAAACACTCGCCCGCGCGGCCGTCAGTGGCGGCGTGGCGCCGAGGACGGGGCGCAATATGAACAGTGACGCCAAGCTGCAAATCTTGATCGAGGCCTTGGCTGCTGCCGGGGCCTCGGCGTTGGCGATCGATGGGCATGGACACGTGGCAATTTCGACCATGGATGATGTCGCGCTCGAGCAAGATGTCGCGGCATTTGTCGCCGAGCGCCTGGGGCGCGTGGGTAACGGCACGCGCCTGGTGATGGGGCATGCGGGAGGGCGCTTGAGCCTCACGGTGCGTCCGGTCGCCAAGGAATACGGCGCGCTTTGGGTGGTCGTGGTCCGCGAGGTGCGCGGTGTGGCGGCACACGCGGGCATTGAGTGGCTTAACGCAGATGAGGTCGAGGCGCGCTACGAGGCAAGCGCGTACGGCATTGTCGAGGGTGCTGCTGCGGTCGCTGCCCCCGTCTGCGAAAGCTATGCCCGCGGCGTGCCCCTCATGTTGGAGGGCGAGCTGGGTGCTGGCCAGGCAGAGATTGCAAAACGCCTCTATCTGGATGGGCCTTATGCTGACGAACCCTTTGTGTCCGTGGCGCTTGACGAGCTCACAGATCGCGGCTGGCGCCATCTGCTCAAAAGCTCGGAATCGCCGCTGTTCCAGGCAAGGCTGACCCTTTGTATTGGCGGCTGGCATGCACTTTCGCCGCAGCGTCTGCGCGAGCTTGTCTCTACGATGACCGACACGGCGCTGGCCGCGCGTTGCCATGTGGTTCTGACGGCAAACGATATGCCGGGCGGTGGCGAAAGCGATCAGGCCGCTTTTGTAACCGAGCGCTTGGCGTGCGCAGTGAGTGTGGCGCCTGCGATTGCCGAGCAGGGTGGCGCATCGAAAAAGGTTGCGCAGTATCTGTCGTATCTGTCAGATGTCTTTGGAACTGCCGCTCCGAGTATGTCCGAGGAGGCTGTCTCGACGCTCAACGGCTATCGCTGGCCACGCAACTATCTGCAGCTTCGCGAGGTCTCGGAACGACTCTATATATTAGTAGGGCCGGGTGTGGCGGAGCGCACGGTGGCGGAGGAGGTGCTCGCCCAGGAAGACGTCATCAAAACCGCAACCTTTGGCACTCCGACGCTCGACAGCGACCTGTATATCCTGCGTCCACTGACCGATACCGAACGTGACATCGCGCGGCTGGTCGTAGGCTACCTTCAGGGCAACCGGACCCGCGCTGCCGAGGTGCTGGGAATAAGCCGCACGACCCTGTGGCGCTTGCTGAAGGACGACGACCGCCGAGCGAGGCGCACGTGACCGCATGCAGCGCGTGTGCTACAGTCCAAAGCGGTAATGTTTCGATTGCGTTACGGCGTGCGGGGGCGTATGACGGAGACTCCAAAACCAAACCGGAATAGACGGAGCGCGGCTCCAGTTAACCGCCGCACGACTTCGCGGACGTGGGGCAAAAGCGCCTCAGGCTTCGACGGCTCGTTCAAACGCACTAGATATGGCTATCCCTCGGCAAGCGCTCGCTTGGCCATGCAGGCCGAATCGTCGCTGTGGGGCCGTAAGCGTGTGGTGGGGTCAAAGCTCAAGCACGATGGAACGCTCGGCTTCATTAGCCGTGGCGCTGCTCGCCGTAGCGGCCTCAATCCCGCAGGCTGGCATCGCTATGTTCCGATCGCGGTCGTTGTTGCGGTGGTTGTCATCGCGCTCGCGGCGCTTGGTTACGCCGGCGGCGGGGCCGATCTGAGTGCGATGTTCGGGTCTGCTGAGCTCGCGCATGCGGGTACAGAAGTTGTTGAGGGAGCACAGACTCAGACGGGCGTCGCGCCCCAACGAGGCATCGTCGCGGCGGCTTCCACCATCGCCGATGCTCAAAAGGATGAAGACGAGCAGGGCGACGATACCGAAGCGACTCACACAAACGAAGCGACGACAACTCAAACATCAAGATAAGTTGCGAGCGGGGTAGCTAAAATGGCCCCGTCCCAAATTGGCTGTCCAAGTGTCGAATGCTAACAGCAGCTTATTCGATGTCAGTCGCCAACAGCGAGCGGGCCGCATTTGCGCCAAGGTGACGTGAAATG
>CWHC01000086.1_pt1 | contig 4348 bp, 5 predicted proteins | sample 693371 | NCBI WGS metagenome assembly CWHC01 (sample SAMEA3735914, study PRJEB9488) | human gut metagenome | biome: ENVO:mammalia-associated habitat; material: ENVO:feces | place: Malawi | collected 2009-02-27 | reverse complement strand
GAACACGGGAACGCCCGGCTCCACGAGCTCGAGCGTGCCGTGGAAGAAGTCCGCCGAGGTGATGTAGCGGGTGCGCTTCCACTGCATCTCCTCCAGGATGCACATCGAGAACAGGATCGTCTCGCCCCACAGGGCGCCGGAGCCGATGAACATGGTGTAGGGGGCCAGGGCGTACTTCTTGGCGAGCTCCTCGGCGCGCGGCTCGAAGCGCTTACGGATGTCGAGCATGTCCTTCCAGATGTCCTTGGTCTGCTCGATAAACAGATCGAACTTGGGGAAGCAGCCGCGGCGGTTGAGCAGGCGCAGGCCGAAGCAGTCGGCGAGGTAGTAGCCCTTCTCACAGCCGCCCGAACCGTGGTCGGAGGCCATGGCGACGCAGTTCTCGGCACCCACAGCCCGGCCGATGAGACCCTCGGGCTTGGTCATGGCGTAGACACGGATGCCCTTTTCCTTCATCTTCTTGACGGCCTCGAGGACCTCTGGGGTGGTGCCGGACTCGGAGGCGGTGAGCACGACGGACTTCTCGGTCATGCGCTTGTGGCCCATAACGTTCCACTCGGCGGCGTGGATCAGGTAGACCTCCAGGTCGCGGTCGCCGAACTTGTTCATGAGGTACTCGAGCTGCATGAGCTCGTCCCAGGTGCCGCCGACGCCCATCAGGAACACGGCGTCGTAGCCCTCGTCGGCGACCTTGTCGGCGAGCGCGGTCATCTTCTTGCCGGTCTCGTAGAGCGCCTCGCCGTCCTCGAGGTAGCCCTCCTGGTCGAAATGCATGATCTCGATCTTCTCGGTTTCCTTCATTTGTCTCTCCTTTCTGGGGTTGTCTCCACATCCCCCATGCCAACGGGCATCAAAGCCCGCTTACATTCCGTAACACTCAGCCGCTTTGGCTTTAAGCGCATTGACTGACTCTTCGTAGCCCTCTGCCTTGACCTCCATTTGCTTGGAGACGGCATCGAGATACGGGTGCACGTCCCATGACTTCAGACGCTCGGCGATCATTGCCGCAATCGTCTGGAAGAACACCAGATTGGGAATCGCGACCAGCAGCGGAGCCACCTGCGGCACCGCGATATCGTGAGCCTTGCCCTTGGGGTGCATGGTCAGCAGAACGGCCTTCTTCGATACCTTCGACAGCGCGTCGGCGATATTTGCCAGGCGCTCCGACCCTCGAGGGTCGTCGACGATAAACACCAGGTAGCCTGGGATGATCTGCATCTCGGGACCATGGACGAACTCCTCGCCCTCGTGATGCATGGCCGGAATCTTGATGGTCTCACTCAGCTTGAGTGCCGCCTCTTCGGCAACGCCGTAGTTGGGACCGTTGCCCACAACCATGGCCGGCACGTGTTCCGACAGTTCGAGTAGATGATCCTGGACATATGCCTCGGCGGTCTTGCACATCGTGGCGTTGGCCTGGATCGCATCGCTCAGATCGCCCAGGCGCTGGGTAACGCCATCGGCGTTAATCACCCCGCGTGCCTGACCACCGTAAATACCAAAGAGCACCAGATACTCGATGAGCGTCTGGACGCCCAGGGTCACAAAGTCCACCGACTCGACGCCCACGCCGTAGTCGAGAACGATATCGGCATGCTTCTTAATGGGAGCCTCGACGTTTGCCGTCAGCGCAACTGCCGCCATGTCGTGCGCTCGCATAAAATCGAGCGCCGCAATCGTATTGGTCGAGTAGCCGCTCTGAGAAATGGCAATGTTGAGCGCGTTTTGCGGATAGGAGTGCTCGAAATCGACGAAGGCCTCGGGCGTCACAACGGACACCTGCATCTGCAGCGCATCCTGCAGGTAATCGCGAGCGCAATCGGCGGCATGACGGGACGAACCCGAAGCAACGATGCGCAGCGCGTTAAAAGAACCGGACTGGAAAATATCAACGAGCTGCGCTACCAGCTCAGACGAACGCTCGAGGTTCTCCCCCATACGCACATGGGCAAGCTGAACGTAATCGAGCATCTTCATCGTCTCACCTCGTAACAAATCATTAGTATTTGATACCAATCACAGTTACAGGTTACGGCTTTTTGATACCTCTTTGTCGATTAATTTATCTCCTTCGGCGAACGGTCGATTTTGAGCCATGTATGGTTGTATATACAGTCGGTCAAATTGCCCAAACAGACCGGCTGTTACCGCGCGTGATGCAAAGCCCCAGCTAGTACGTATAGGTGTAGCCACCCGCATCGCCACGATTGAAGGACTTTACGTACTCGATAGCCTGACCGCTCGCGTCATAGCTCACGCATTCCAAAAGCAGAACAAGATCCCCTTGTTCCAAGCCAAGCAAGCCCGCGTCGCGTGCACCCACCGCCTCGATATCGAGCTTCTCCTGCGCCATGACCGGCTTTCGGCCCAGCATCTCATAGGTCTCGTACAAACTGAAAACCGACACGTCGATCTCTTCGATTGTTGGGAACAGCAGGCAGGGAATCAGCGCCATCTCAATCGATACGGGATCGCCGTTAATGCAGTTCAAACGTCGAATGGAATAGAGCAGGTCGTCCTCGGCAATGCCAAACAGGTTGGCATAATATGGACCCGCATAACGCTTGGAACGCGCGAGGATGCGGACGGACGGCTCGCCGCCCGAAGCACGAACCGACTCGCGAAAGCCTCCTGTTCGCTCGTAGGCAACAGGCACTTTCTGTGCCACAAACGCGCCCTTTCCGCGGACGCGGCGAATCTGCCCGCGCCGAACTAACTCGTCCACAGCACTCCGGATAGTCAGGCGTGTCGTGCCAAACTCCTCGGCAAGTTCATTTTCGGACGGAATCATGGAACCCGTGGGATATATGCCGCGCTCGATACACTCTTCAATTCGACGTCGTATGCGCATATAAACCGGGGTGGCATCTACTGTTTCAGCCATTGTTCACCTGCCGCGCTCTTCTTGCCGTTCTTTTCGCCGTTATCGGCGAAGCGATACTTTGTGGGCAGAATTACCGATTTGCAATGTTCCACAAAACGCATGTCCTTATCGAACTCAATCGAGCTCTGATAGAAAACAGGCGTCCCCTCGTCCTGCTGAAGCAGTTCGGCCTCTTCGGCATTCAGGCGCGAAATCGAAACATGTTCACACCCATGCTCCACGCGCACGCCGCCTTCTTGAAGCAAAACATCGTACAGGCTTTCTTGCGTATAGTCGTGATTGGGAAGCGACGGGCACAGGGACAGGTTGACGTGAGCCGTCTCGATTGACGCCGGCTCGCCCTCGATAAGTCGAACGCGTTGCATGCGGAGTAAAGGAGCGCCTACAGACACCCCAAGCTTGTCGGCAAGCGCTTCATCCGCCTCGATGGTCCCGGTGGAAACCAGACGAGAAGAGGGATGCAGGCCGGCAGTCCGCACAGCATCGGAAAAGTTATACGTTTCCTGGAAGATGTTCAGCGGCTTAGGAGGACACAAATACGTACCCGATCCGCGACGGCTCTCGAGCGTTCCGCACGAGATGAGCCGCATGATACCGGCGCGCAACGCCGTACGCGAAACGCCGATCTCTTCGCACAGCACGCGCTCGGCCGGCAGGCGATCGCCGCCGGCAAGCTGATGGTGCTGGATATACCAAAGAATTCCCTCAACAGCACGATCTTTGGGGGGAATTGCATAAGATTCGCCTGCCATTGCACAGACTCCTCATTCAGAAACGTATGTCGCCAAAATTAGGCCAGCCCTCCCATGGCATCAAATTCGGCCTTGATCTTCTCGGCGACATTCCGATACGACTTATATAGGCTTGAATCGCGTTTGACTTCATCGGTCATAACGGGAATCTCTAATTTAGAAACCTCGTCTTTTCCCGTCTGGACCGCCACAACAACACCCATACCAAGACACATATTACGCTTGGCAGCGTTTATTTTTGCCGCCTTCGCGGGATTTGCCAGAATACGCTGGGCAAATTCCTGTTTTGAAGGCGTCTCGTCGGCCTCTGGATCGCCAGCCTCAGCCACCTCGCACTGCAGCACATCCGCATAATAAAAGATCTTCGGCTGCGCGCCACGCTGATGCACAGCCCACTTGCGACGCGTGGCATCCTGGTAGATAGCAGGCAAAAACGTAAACCGCGGCGGGTCCAAAATCGTATCGGTAATGGTAAACACACCGGGGTCAAAGGCATCCTGCGGGTTTTTCTTCTTGAACAGCCCCATATCAGCCTCCCGAACTAGCATTAAACAACTCAAGCCGAATATAGCACCAATTTCAAGCTAGCGCTTTACCATATCGGTGCGTGGCGTCTATGGCTCGCTCAGCGGGGCAATACGGGCGAGGGCCGGGGAGACATACTTTGTTTTGAGAAGTGGGCTTCGCGAACTTCTCAAAACAAAGTATGTCT
>CWHC01000095.1_pt5 | contig 4854 bp, 4 predicted proteins | sample 693371 | NCBI WGS metagenome assembly CWHC01 (sample SAMEA3735914, study PRJEB9488) | human gut metagenome | biome: ENVO:mammalia-associated habitat; material: ENVO:feces | place: Malawi | collected 2009-02-27 | reverse complement strand
GCCGATGCCGGCGACGTGGGCCTCGACGGACAGGGCATTTGCGACCTGCTCTTGAGAGGAAGCCCCGTCCACTTCAACCGAGATTTTAAGTGCCTCAAGATTCAAGCCTCTGCCCGTCGTTCCGGCAATCTTGCCCATACCAACCGGGTTCATCCAGCCAATATTCTGCACATGAGCAGAAACGCTTACGCTTTTGACGGTCAGCTGAGTGCTTTCGGCTGAATCGGCAGCAGTGGCTCCACTAGCCTCATCGGAGCAAGCCAACTGAGCGTTTTGGGACTCACTATTCTTGGGAGTACCATCCGATTTTTGTTCCTCGGACACCGAGCAGTCTTGAGCGGTAGCCGAACCTTCAAGGACGGAGTCATTTGAGCCAGCGGATCCGTTAATTGAATAATCAGCATATGCAGCGGACACAACCCATGATTGGCTCACGAGCAACACGGCAGCCATGAGAACAGAAACGGACACATCAAAGAGACGTCTCACGATTCCACCTTCCTTCATCTATCAACGAATCTACTTAAGGACAACCGCCTGGGCTCCTCGTTGCGAGTATAGCGAAGCGATGCGTTCAGCAGAGTTAGAGACATAGCCAGAGAGCGAATCCGCAATGTAAACGGTACCCAGGGAACGATTAAAGCCTCTTAAAACAACGGAATGAGAGTTGGTATACGTTCGATAAACCCTTCCGCCATATGCCTGAGTCGCATAGCATCGGCCCAAATTCTGCATGCCTATCGTCGACCAGATGATAACGGGATGACCAGATTCCAAATAAGAATAGAGGTCATAGAAACCAGTTCCGGTAACGTCGTACGCTCGCAAGTTGCTTCCACGACTGATCAAAAAAGAATTAGCCGTGTTGGTCAATCCAGGAGCGGATATGCAGTTTCCGTTCGAAGCGCTATGTGGATTACCCCAAAACGCCGTAACAAAATCCCAGCTGCTCTTAGGCATATACGCATCTGCAATGACGGTTTTACCCAGACCAAATCCGTAATAGTTAAGCGCATTGGTCAATGCAACGGACTCGCAACCAGTAGGAAGCTCGGGATTCTGCATTGTGCAAGGAACGTTGAGGACAACCGAATTCGGATGCAAGGGGCGATCCCTGTACGCGCCCTCCGTGGGACCCGGGGCCGCCGAGCCCTTCGCGACGATGCGGACCTGGAGCGCCTCGAGGCGGTAGCCGATGCCGGTCGTGCCGGCGCGGGCCCCGTCGCTGGCCCACCCGAGCCAGCCGTAGTCCTGCACGTAGGCGCGGTACCAGACGTCGTAGTACTCGGAGAGGCCGCCGGTCAGGCGCATCTTCACGCACTCCACCGCCCTGCCCTGGCCGGTGGTGCCGGCCAGGGCGCCGCCCGAGGCCTCGTCCTGCCAGCCGATGCCCGCGACGTGGGCGCTGTAGGACAGGCCGCCGGAGACCGGCGAGGAGACCTCGGCCGAGATCGCCTCTACGGCGCGGGCCTGGCCGGTGGTGCCGGCGGTGCCGCCGTTGCCGACGGCGGCCTGCCAGCCGATGCCCGCGACGTGGGCCCTGAGGCTGAGCGAGGGGGCGGAGAGCTCGGCGGGGGCGCCCGACGAGGGGGCGTCGCCGCCCTTCTCGACGAGGACGACCTGGAGCGCCTCGGCCTGGACGCCGAGGCCCTCGGTGCCCGCGGCCTCGCCGTCCTTGGCCCAGCCGAGCCAGCCGTAGCCCGCCGCGTGGACGCGGTACCAGACGTCGTAGGAATCGGAGACGGGGCCGGAGAGGGACACCCTCACGGCCTGGACGGCGCGGCCCTGCCCCACCGTGCCGGCGTAGGAGGGGGCGGAGGCGGCGTCCTGCCAGCCGATGCCGGCCACGTGGGCCGCGACGGAGACGGAGCTCCCCTCGCCCGCCCCCTCGAGGGAGGCGCGCACCGCCTGGAGCGCGAGGCCCCTGCCGGTCGTGCCGACGTCCTCGCCGCCGCCCACCGCCTGCAGCCAGCCGCGCTCCGCGACATGGCCCTGCAGGACGAGCGCCGGGCCGGAGGCGGCGCCGGAGACGAAGGCCCCCTCGGTCGGGCCGGGGGCGGCGCCGCCCTTCGCGACGAGGGCGACCTGGACTGCGGTGAGGCCCGAGGCGCCCGACTCGACGCCGGAGGGCTCGCCGGAGCTCGCCCAGCCGGTCCAGCCGCGCGCGGAGTCGCAGGAGCGGTACCAGACGTCGTAGCGATCCGCGAGGGCGCCGGACAGACCGAAGCGGACGGCCTTGAGCTGCAGCCCGCCGCCCGAGGCGCCCAGCTGCGCCCCGTCGGAGCTGGACTCCCCCTGCCAGCCGGAGCCGAGCAGGAGGCCGCGGTAGCTGACCGACCCGTCGGACTCGAGGTTGTCGACGACGGCGGCGACGGAGCCCAGCACGGGGCCGCCCTCGGAGCCGAGAGTCAGGACCCCGCCGGAGGACGAGGAGCCCGCCGGGGAGCCGGGCCCGGCGCGGCGCCGCCCTTGGGGACGAGCACGACCTGGACGGCCTGGGCGGCGCGGTGTTAGCGCTACTGTAAAAACAACCATTTTGACCAACGCTCAATAACCAATCATGCCAACGCAATCCCGCCATTTGCGCCAACGCATTTTCACCATTTCCGCCAACGCCGGGGCTTACGCTTCGACCGACAAGCGAACGATGCTTTCGGGAGGAGCGGGCCGTGGCGGAGAAGAACCTGATCGGAGAGTTGGACATGTACAGGGAAGCGGGCATAAAGCCCAACTTCAGCGACATAGCGAAGCGCTACGGCAAGGACAGGCACACCGTGGCGTCGTACTGGAGGGCCGAGGGCGGGCGGCCCCACGACGGGCGCGGCGACAGGGCGGGCTCGTTCGACGCGCACATCGAGGAGGTGGCCGCCAAGGCGCAACTGCCGGGAGTCACCAAGAAGGGCATCCACGAGTGGCTGCTGCACAGGTATCCCGGCGAGGACCTGGCCGGCTACAACGCCTTCACCCAGTTCATGCGCAAGAACGGCATCGCCGTCGGGGCCTCCGGCGGCCCGGAGCCGCACCCGCGCTTCGAGACGCCGCCCGGGCTGCAGCTGCAGTTCGACTGGAAGGAGTCCGTCAAGATGGCAAACCGCGACGGCGAGCTGTTCGAGTTCAACGTGTTCGCGGCGACGCTGGGCCATTCCCGCAGGCACATATTCATCCGGTCGGGGACCAGGACGACCGACGACCTGGTCAGGTGCATGTACGCCACGATCGCGAGGCTCGGCGGCGTGCCGCGCGAGTGGGTCACGGACAACATGTCCGCCCTGGTGACGGTCAAGGGCGGCAGGCGCCACAAGGTCCAGCGCGCATACGAGTTCGCCAGGGCCGCCGGCTTCGAGCTGAAGCTGTGCCGCCCGCGCAGCCCCCAGACGAAGGGCAAGGTCGAGTCGTCGAACCGCTTCCTGTCGCGGCTCATGGCCTACCAGGGCGACTTCGACGGCTGGGACGACATCGACGAGATCGTCGCGCGGATCGAGGACGCCAGCAACTCCGAGCCCAACGAGACCACGGGGCTGCCGCCCTCCGTGCTGTTCATGGAGGAGAAGGACGCGCTGCCGCCCGTCGGCAACCTGCGCGCCCTCGAGGAGGCGATGGGCGACGTGGTGCGCGTGGCCAGGGTGCCGGCCACGATGCTGGTGAGCGCGCACGGCGAGCCCATGTCGGTGCCCAGGCGCTGCATCGGCAGGCCCGCCCGCATCGTCTGCATGCCCGGCGGCGCGATGGACTGCTACGTCGGCGGCGAGCTGGTGGCCACGCACGTGGCGGGCGGGCCGGCCTACGACCCGGCGCACTACGCCGAGGCCATGGCCGGCAAGCGGTGGTTCGGCGACGCCGCCGGCGACATCGAGGCGGCCGCCGCGGCCAACCTCGGCCTGCTCGACTCGATAGGGGGCTCGCTGTGAGCGCCGCCGTGCAGGCCAGCCCCCTCAACCGCCTGGCGGCCAACCTCGAGGAGCTGGGGCTCGAGGGCATGGCGTCGTCGGTGCCCGAGTACGTCAGGCTCGTCGCCGACGGGAGGAAGGGCCTGGTCGACGCCATGCTCGAGCTCACCGACGCCCAGATAGCCCTCAAGCGGCGCGCCGACGACGAGCGCCGCACGAGGATGGCCAACTTCCCCTACATAAAGACGCTGGCCGATTTCGACTGGGGCTTCCAGCCGAGCGTGCCGCGCGGGCTGGTCGAGCAGCTGGCCACGCTCGAGTTCATCGACCGCGGCGACAACGTCGTGCTCGTCGGCAGCCCGGGCGTCGGCAAGACCCACCTGTCGATCGCCATAGGCCACGAGGCGGTGATGGCCCGCAAGCAGGTGTACTTCGCCGACTGCTCGAGGCTGGTCGAGGACCTCAAGCGCGCCTCGGCGAAGGAGGCGCTGGCGCGCAGGATGCGGTTCTACGAGCACTGCAGCCTGCTGATAATAGACGAGCTCGGCTACCTCGACATCGGCAAGGAGGGCGCCGACCTGCTGTTCCAGCTGGTCAACAGGCGCTACGCGCTCAAGCGGTCGACCATCGTCACGACCAACGTGCCGGTGGGCAGGTGGGGCGACGTGTTCGGCAGCAACGTCACGGCCTCGGCGGTGGCCGACAGGCTTTGCCACCATTGCGCGATGATCAAGATAACGGGACGGTCATACCGCCTGAAGGACGTATCCATCGGCGGTGAGGACGGGAAGGAGGAGGGCGCCTAGACGCCGAAAGCGGCGCATCCGCGTTGGCGAATCCGGCGTATCCGCGTTGGCGCGATTGGCGAAAATACGTTGGTGAAAATGGTGAAAAGTATATTGACGCTAACACGCGGCCGTAGCCGGCCGAGCCGGCCTCGGCGCCGTCGCGGGCCCAGCCGAGCCAG
>CWHC01000022.1_pt1 | contig 5112 bp, 3 predicted proteins | sample 693371 | NCBI WGS metagenome assembly CWHC01 (sample SAMEA3735914, study PRJEB9488) | human gut metagenome | biome: ENVO:mammalia-associated habitat; material: ENVO:feces | place: Malawi | collected 2009-02-27 | reverse complement strand
ACCTTACGTTCCGCGCCGCCCGGGCAGACGCCTCGGTGTTGAGGCGCGGCTTTTCATGAGAGCATCCGCAACACATATAAGGTGAAGGCCACGTCATGTGGCTTTTTTGCATCCGGAAACCGTGTCCCAGAATTCACGTTCGGAGTGGGATGCAGTTTCCGCTTATGGCTCCGTTGGGAAACTCCATCCCACTCCGATTGCAAATTCCGGGTCACACTTTCCGCCAAGCCCCTCAACCGGAAACTGCATCCCATTCCAAAGCCAAATTCCGGGACACATTTTCCGAGAGCCCGCCCATCCGGAAAGCCCGTCCCACTCTGATTACATCCAGCGAACGCATGCGAGCGTGTCGTCCAAGACGACCTCGTCATCGGGGTGATGGAAAATGTTGCCCCACACGCTTGCCACGGTTGCGCCCACGAGTGTCAAGAAAAAAGCCTCGAGAACTTCGAGGCTTTCGCATTTGTATTGTTTTGCACGAAGGACCGCGAATGGCGAAGCTACTCGCCCAGCACGGCCTTCTTGGCGGCTGCGGCCATGTTGTCCAAGTCCTCCTTGGTGGGATGATCCTTTGCGGCAACCCAGTTGTCGAGCAGCAACTTAGCGCGGGCGTTGTCGGGATCTTGCTCGAGCATGGCCTCGTAGCGCTGTTTGACCGCGGGGCCCATCTTGCCCTGGCACATTGCCCAGCCCACCAGCTCGGCATCATCGGCCAAATTGGAGGTCACACGATCGATAATCTGCTGGTAATATCTCTGACTGGCACCAAAACCGCAGGTACCAAACAGAAAGACGCGCTTGCCGTGCAAGGCGGAGAGCAACGCCGCGACCGAAGGCGTGCATGCGCCCTTGTCGCACCAAAAACCGACGAGCACCATGTCGGCCGCACAGGCGCCCTGCGCCTCGAGTGCAACCTGATCTGCATCCGCATCGTCGCTCAACGCCGCGGCATGGACAAACTCGACACCCGCAGCCTGCAGAGCGCGCTTGATCGCGCCCGAAACCATCCTGGTATTACCGCTCTTGCTGTTGACCACCAAAGAGCACGTCATAGTCACGTTGCCTCGTTTCCCCCAAAACTAAAGCCACTAATGCAATTTATTAGATGAATATCTTAGTACTAACGTGGCAGATGTAAACCACCGTCTGCCGATTGATTCATTTGCCCCACGTCTTGCTTACTGGGCGAATTGGCTGCGGTAGAGCTCGGCGTAAAAGCCGCCTGCCGCGAGCAGTTCGTCGTGCGTGCCGCGCTCGATAATCTCGCCATCGCGCATTACCAGGATGCAATCGGCGTTGCGAATCGTCGACAGGCGGTGTGCCACGACAAAGCTCGTGCGGCCAGCCATGAGCTCGTCGAATGCCGCCTGCACCTGCAGCTCGGTACGCGTATCGATGCTCGACGTTGCCTCGTCCAGCAGCAAGATAGCCGGGTCGGTGAGCATGACGCGCGCGATGCACAGCAGCTGTTTTTGACCCTGGCTAAACGTGCCGCCGCCCTCGCCGATCACCGTATCGTAGCCGCCTGGCAGCTGCACGATAAACTTATGCGCATGAGCGCGCTTGGCGGCCTCGACAATCTGCTCGCGCGTGGCATCGGGGCAACCGTAGGCAATGTTTTCGGCCACCGTGCCCTCAAACAGCCAGGTGTCCTGCAACACCATGCCAAAGGCGCGGCGCAGGCTCGCACGCGTGTAGTCACGCGAGGAGCGACCATCGACCGCGATGCGCCCAGCATCGATATCGTAAAAGCGTAGCAGCAGGTTGATGAGCGTCGTCTTGCCACAGCCCGTGGGACCGACGAGGGCAATGCGTATACCGGGCTTGGCGTCGATGCAGATATCCTGCAACAGTTTGCGGTCGGGCACATAGCTAAAGTCCACATGCTCAAATGAAACCTCGCCCTTCGGGGCGGCGAGTTCAATGGCATCCACAGCGTCGGGCTCCTGTTCGCACGCATCGAGCAACGCGAACATGCGGCGCGCCGAGGCGTACGCGGTCTGGATCTGCGTGATGACGTTCGTGACCTCGTTGAACGGCTTAGTGTACTGGTTGGCGTAGGACAGGAAGATCTGCACGCCGCCCACCGTGAGCGTCGCGGGCACGCCTGTGATCACGCCCGCGCAGCCGATCACGGCGACCACGGCGTAGATGATGTTGTTGATAAAGCGCGTTCCGGGGTTGGAAAGCGAACCCATAAACTGCGCGCGCTCGCCCGCCGTATAGAGCTCGGCGTTGAGGACATCGAAGCGCTGTTGAGCATGCGGGCCGTAGGCGAAGGCGTCCACGAGCTTTTGCTCACCAACATACTCCTCGATATGACCGCCGAGTTGGCCCTGGATGCACTGTTGAGCAGTGAAGCTCTTATTGGAAAGCTTGGCGATGGCACCGGCCGCAAAGATGGAAAGCGGCGTGACGAGCACCACCACAAGCGTCATGGTCAGGTTGATGGAAAGCATAAATGCGAGCGTGCCAACGATGGTGATAACGCCGGTAAAGAGCTGCGTAAAGCCCTGCAGCAGGCCGTCACCCACCTGATCGACATCGTTGACCACACGGCTCATGAGGTCGCCGTGGGCATGGCCGTCGATAAAGCTGAGCGGCATGCGGCTGAGCTTGTCGCTTGCCTCCACGCGCATGTCGCGCACCGTCTCGTAGGACAGGCGGTTGACGCAATAGCCTTGCAGCCACTGGAAGGCCGCGGCCCCCACCACGACGAGGGCGAGTTTGGTAACAAGCGGCAGCAAGGCGTCGAAGTCCACCTGACCCGCCGCGACGATGAGGTCGATGCCCTCGCCAATGAGGATGGGCGTGTAGAGCTGCAAGATCACCGAGATGGCGGCGCTCACAAACGACGCCGCAAACGAGACGCGGTGCGGACGGACGTAGCCCAGTAGGCGGCGAGTTACCACGCTCACGGGGTAGCGCTCGGGGTCGCCGGGCTGACGCGGGCCATCACCCAAGTCGCTAAGGCTATCGTTGCCGGACACGTTGGCCGTCATCGTGGCGACCGAACCGGAAGAAGTATACGGATTCATTTAGCAGCCCTCCTTTGCGCAAGTGGATGCCGGGGCAGCCGGGGCGGACGCGGGACTTGGGACGGACACGGGCGTCACGCTCCCCTGCTGACCCTCGAGCTCCTCGCGACGAAGCTGCGACTGGCAAATCTCGCGATAGAGTTGGCAGCTTGCGTACAGCTCGTCGTGCGTACCCAGGCCCGCGACCGAGCCGTGGTCGAGCACGCAGATCATGTCGGCATCGCGCACGGTCGAGACGCGCTGGCTCACGATCACTGTGGTCAGCGGGAGCCCGCCCACGGCGGCACCGCGTACGCTGCGCTCGCGGATGGCGTGGCGAAGCGCCGCGTCGGTCTTAAAGTCGAGCGCCGAGGCGGAGTCATCCATAATCAGAATCTGCGGCGAGCCCACCAGGGCACGCGCAATGGTCAGGCGCTGGCGCTGACCGCCGCTGAAGTTCTTGCCTTCCGCCTCGACCGGGGCGTCGAGCCCCTGCGGCTTGTTGCGCACGAACTCGCTCGCTTGCGCCATATCGAGCGCCGCCCAGAGCTCCTCGTCGGTCGCCGACTCGTCACGCCAGGTCAGGTTGCTGCGGATGGTGCCGCTCACGAGCGACGCGCGCTGTGGAACAGTCGCAACCACGCGGCGCAGCTGATCGAGCGGCCAGGCTCGCACATCGGCACCCATTACGCTCACGCCGCCAGCGCCCGTGTCGTACAGGCGCGGGATGAGCGAGACGAGCGTCGACTTACCGCTACCCGTGCCGCCGATAATGCCGAGCGTTTTGCCCAGCGGCAGCTCCAGGGTCACGTCATTGACGGCGTTGGCGGCGCCCGCGCCAAAGGAGAAGCTCGCATGGCTCAAGCTCAGCGCGGGGACCGGAACAGCGTTGCCCATCGCGGTCGGCTCGGGCAGCGCAATCGGCTGGTTGCCCTCGTCGGTAATGCTCGGCACGCAATTGAGCACCTCGTTGAGACGCGACGCACTGGCGCTCGCCTTGGTAAAGACCACGACCAGGTTGGCGACATACACGATGGAGGTCAGGGTCTGCGTCATGTAGTTGACAAACGCCATGACCTGGCCCTGCGTGAGCTCGCCCACGTTGACCTGGACGCCGCCCACCCACAGGATGGCGCACACGCCCAGGTTCATCACCAAAAACGTGACGGGGTTGAGAATCGACGAGAGCTTGCCCACCGCGATTGCGACCCGCGCCTGGTCATCGGCCGCCTGGGCAAAACGCCCACGCTCGTGACCCTCGCGCACAAACGCCCGGACCACGCGGGCGCCCGAAAGTCCCTCGCGGCAAATAAGCGCGATGCGATCGAGCTTTGCCTGCAGCTGTTTGTAGTACGGGATGCAGCGCGCCATGACAAACCAAAACACCAGGCCGATGGCGGGCGTGCAAATCAAAAAGATCATGCCGAGCTTAAGGTCGATGGCAAGGGCCGCGACCATGGAGCCCACCGCCAGGAAAGGCCAGCGGATGAGCATACGCACGCCCAGCGCCACGGCAAGCTGCACCTGGTTGACGTCGTTGGTAATGCGCGTGATGAGCGACGGCGTGCCAAAGCGATCGAGCTCAGCATAGCTCAGCTTGTTGATGTGCTTGTAGAGAGCGCCGCGAATGTCGGTGCCCATGCCCTGCGAGGTGAGCGCCGCCATCTTTTGGCAGACGAGCGTAAACGAGATGCCGATAACGGCCATGGCGGCGAGCACCATGCCGTAGTGGACGACGGCACTCACGTCGTGCGCACCGATACCTTTATCGATCATCTGGGCAATCACCAGCGGCGTAAGCAGGTCGAAGATCACTTCGATCAGCTTGCACGCAGGGCCAATCACCATATACCGGCGATACTTACCACCAAAACGCCTGAGCAGCTCAATCATAAAAAGGCGCTCCCTATCATCATCTCTCTTCAATCTGATTCATGATAGTACGGAGAACCCTGGAGATGCGTAAGCAACTCGTTACAGAAGAATCTTGGATGGCGGTAGAAACCGCCTATGTTTAGGCGCGGTCAGCGAGCGCCTCCCAGAGCGAACAAGTTGGCATGAAAAAGGCAAGGCATAGACCTTCTGGTCATGCCTT
>CWHC01000013.1_pt1 | contig 5852 bp, 5 predicted proteins | sample 693371 | NCBI WGS metagenome assembly CWHC01 (sample SAMEA3735914, study PRJEB9488) | human gut metagenome | biome: ENVO:mammalia-associated habitat; material: ENVO:feces | place: Malawi | collected 2009-02-27 | reverse complement strand
CCGCGCCCCCGGTCCCCGGGTCGCGGCCCCATGATCAAGCTGCTCAATTTCCAGTGCTCACGCTGCTCAGTTTTGCGTGATCAGGCGGACCACTTTCTAGTGAACATCAACAGGCTGGCTCTCGTCGGCGAGCTCCACGCCTTGTGGGCGGAGGCGGGCCTCAGGCCCTCGGCCCACATCCTCTCGACGAACCCGACCTTCTCGTGCTCCGTGTAGGCCACCGCGAACTCCCTTCCGGACACCGTGATGTCCAAGTTTTGTCTGCAGTCCCGAGATGCCCAATCCGCTTCGATAGGAGAGGGTTCTGAGAGCGGCTTCTGAAAGACCGTCGCGGGCAAGTATGTCCATGATGTCAATCTCCACACCTAAGGCTTTTGGCAATGATTCTAAATTCTCGTAGGAATGATGATTTGGTTATCACGGATGCTTTTATACCGCTCTTCCGTTGCTGCATCCTGAAGTTATATTGCTTTGAAGCTTGCGACATACCGGCCGCCTCGAGCTCGCGGACGCTCTTGGCCACCTCACACAAGCGCGGTTACGAAGATGCATAAGACGATGGCGAGCGTGATAAAACAGGAGGCGATAACCCCGTTCGCGCGGCGTCCCAGTTGAGCGTCTTGCCCGCGCCGTAACGCGTGGAAACGGTGACCGCGGGGGTTCTCACCGTTGGTATATGAGATTCCGGTGTGGCGGTGGGCATCGTCATCGGCTGACATCGTGGCGGCGGTGGATGCCTTCGAGCAGCTATGCCAAAGCGTATGAGCTGTACTTGCGGTAGGCGTTGGATATCCATATTGAGCTGACGGCGATATCCAAGACCGCTGCTATAGCCGTTAGCTACTCTTCAATGTTGTTGCCTCGCGGGGACTGTCCGGCAGCGATTGATGTATTCAGATTCTAGGGGCTGTAGACTTCCATTATAAAAAATAGGGTTCGCGAAAGAGGAGCATCCCGTATTAATGAATAAGCTGAAGCCATTTATTGAAGAAAAGCCATTTGATCGATCCGCTCGTGCATTCCTTTTATTGATAGGAGTTGTTGCACTGGCGGCTTCAATTTGCTCTCCTTTCTTAATCCTGAGGTTCATTTTTGCGCTCGTTGCTCCTATGCCTCTATATTTCATTCCTGTATGGTTGCCTTCAAAATTCCTGATTCGCGAACAACGGGGAACCAAGATGGGGCTTCATCCAATCGCTTGGGCTCTATGGCAGTCAATCTATTGCTTTGTATCAATCATCTATTTGAAAATAATCGAAGTCTCGGATCATGTTGCCTTTTCGTCAATGCCGTTCGCATTGATTGTGGCAGCTGGAGCTGGTTATCTAGTTAGTTTTGGAGAAGAGTTTATTTTGGAAGAGCGCCTTAAAAGCTCGCTCCAAAAAGCTCAGTACAAATTCACGCATGCTTTAATGCTCCTATTGTTTCTGTGTCTTTCTTCAATAATAGGCTCTGGGCTTCTTCCAGCTTCGATGGCGATTTGCATCGTGAAATCATCCTTAGACTTTGCTGAACTTGGAGAAGCGATAGGTGCTGCTCTCTTGGCCTGGAAACTAGTGAAGAATGCCCGAGCCTCAATTTGAATGGAATATAGTTTTGGAAATGGGGGCGCACACATTCAATTAGCGAGGACAGCCGGCACTGCATATTGGCTGTTTACTTGTTCACGAGGGAAAGTCCATGGCAATTTAGTTGCCATGGACTTTCCCTCGTTTTTTGCTCCTAGCTCGAGAACGTCACCTCCCCGCCGCCCTGGAGCTGGTCCTCGGGCACCTGCTTGGCGTCGGGCGGGATCTGCCCGGAGTCCGGGCCGCCGCCGACGGACTGGGTGTCGGTCACCTGGTCGCCGCCCGATCCCGCAGCGCCCCGGATGGTGATGAGCCATCCCGCGGCGACACCCCCGGCGACGAGCGCCAGGGCGAGCAGCGCCGCGACCACGATTCTCTTTGCGTTGAACTTCCTCGTCTTCTCTTCCATTGCCTTTCCCCGCTCTCGTGAGTCCTTGTCCGACTGTCCTGTCTATGTCATCCGGCCGCGCTACCCGTGCCTGAGCGCCTCCACCGGCGAGAGCCTGGCGGCCCGCCAGGCCGGGTAGAGCCCGAAGACCACCCCGACCGCGGCCGACACCGCCACGGTGCCGCTGGCCACCGCCGTGGGCACCTGCGGCGTGATCGCCCCGGAGCCCGCCATCTGGGCCGCCATGCCGGCGAACCCCCAGGCGGCGGCGTAGCCCGCGGCCATGCCCGCGGCCCCGCCGAGGAGGCACACGAGTACCGCCTCGAACAGGAACTGCGCCACCACGTCGCCGCGCGTCGCGCCGAGCGCCCGGCGCAGGCCGATCTCGCGCGTGCGCTCCGTCACGCTCGTGAGCATCATGTTCATGATCCCGATGCCTCCCACGAGCAGGGAGACGCCTGCCACGCAGGTGAGCAGCAGCTGGAACGAGCCCATGACGGCGTCGGACTGCTCCATGGCCGCCTTCATCGGCCACACCGAGGCCCTGCCCGACCCTCCCTTGCGCGCCTCGATGGCGGACGCGGCCTCGCGGGCGAGCCCGTCGACGTCCTCGCCCTCCCGCGCGAAGGCGAGGACGGAGGTGTAGAGGTCGGCGCCGTCGGGCGATCCCACGCGCTGGCGCAGGGTGCGCAGCGGCATGATCGCCGACGAGAGCCCCGAGGCCGCGCCGGCGTCGGCGAGGACGCCCACCACCTCGAAGGGCGTGCCCGCGATGGTGACGCGGCGTCCCACGGCCGCCGCCGGGTCGGCCGACTCGCCCTCCAGCTGTCTGAGCATGCCGTCGGTGAGCACCGCGACGCGCGACGCGGACTCGCCGTCCGCGGCGTCGAGGAGCCTGCCCGCAGCGAGCCTGGCCGAGGCGGCCTCGAACCAGTCGGGGGAGACGCCGAGCACACCCATGTCCTTCACGGCCTCGGTGCCCCACGTCGCAGAGGCCGTCGTGGAGACCGAGCCCGAGAGAATCTCGAAGCCCGGTACCGCCGCCTTGAGGGCGGCCACGTCGGCCTCGGTGAGCCCCAGGGCGTCGGCGCCCGCGTAGGTGATCGATGCCGCGCGCGCCTGCGAGAGCCCGAGCCGCTCGGCCATGGCGGAGCGCACGCCCGTGACGAGCGCCGTCATGGCGATGACCGCGGCGATGCCGATTACCACGCCGAGGGCCGTGAGCGCGGTGCGGCCCCGGTTGTGGGCGAGCGCGCGCACCGACTCGCGGCAGACGTCCGCAGGCCTCATCGCGGGCCTCCTTCCGCCGCCGGCGAGGGCAGCGCCCGAAGCGCCTCCCTGCCATCCGCGCGGCTGTCCGCGCCCCTGAGCCCCTCGGAGAGCAGGCCGTCGCGCAGGGTGAGGGCCCGCCCGGCCCGCGCCGCCACGCCCACGTCGTGCGTGATGAGCACGACGGTGCGGCCGGCGGCGGAGAGCGCCTGGAACGTGCGCATGACGGCGTCTCCCGTGGCCGAGTCGAGGTTGCCCGTCGGCTCGTCGGCGAGCACGATCGCCGGGTCGGCCACGAGGGCTCGCGCGATGGCGACGCGCTGCATCTGGCCGCCCGAGAGCTCGCGGGCGAGATGCCCGGCGTAGCCCTCTGGCAGGCCCGCCGCCGCAATCGCGGCCATCGCCCGCTCCCGCCGCTCCCGCCGGGGCGCCCCGGCGTAGGCGAGCGGCAGGCAGACGTTGTCGAGGACGGTCTCGCGCGGCAGGAGGTTGAAGCTCTGGAACACGAAGCCGATGCGCCTGGCGCGCACCCAGGCGAATTCCGCGTCCGTGAGCGACGACACGTCCGCACCCTCCAGCAGGTAGGTCCCCGCGTCCGTGCGGTCGAGCAGACCGAGCACGTTCATGAGAGTGGACTTGCCCGAGCCCGAGGGCCCCATGATCGCCACGAACTCGCCGGGCATGACCCTGAGGTCCACGCCGCGCAGCGCCCGGACGGGGCCGGCGGTGCTCGCGTAGGAGCGCGTCAGGCCGCGTGCCTTGATGGCCGGGACGGCCCCCGGCGCGGGGAGGTGCGCTGCGGCGGGCGCGCCGCTCGGGCGCGCCACCTCACTCGCCTCCCTTCGCTGCCGACGTGACCACCTGGTCGCCCTCCGTCAGGTCGCCCTCGACGGCCGCGCCGTCGTCGGTCTTCAGGAGGACCTTGACCTTGCGGGTCTCGGTCCTGCCCTCGGCGCCGTCCTTGCCTGGCGCCCACACCTCGACGGTCGAGTTCCCGTCCGCGTCGGTCCCGACCGCGCCCGCGGGGACGACGAGCGCGTCCTCAAGCGTCTGGACGGCGATGTCGGCGCTCGCGCTCATGCCGGGCTTGAGACGCGGGTCGGGAGCGTTGACGAGCAGCCCCACGTCGAAGGTGACGACCGAGCCCGATTCCTTGCCCGCCGTCGCCTGCGTCGCCACGTCCGTCACCGTGCCCTCGAGCTTGAGCCCGTCGACGGCGGGGAACGTCACCTCCGCCTTCTGGCCCACGGCCACCTTCGGCACGTCCACCTCGTTGACGGCGAGGGAGACCCTGAGCTTGGTGAGGTCGCCGATCTCGGCGAGGGCCGTGCCGGACTGCGCCTGCACGGAGGTCCCGGGGGAGGCCGCGAGCGACATCACGGTGCCGGCGGCCGGCGCGCGCACCGTGCGGGCGTCGGCCTTGGCTCGCGCCGCCTCGAGCGCCTGCTCTGCGGCCGTCGTCTGGGCGTCCGCCTTCTCGCTGGCGGCGCGCGCCTGGTCGAGCGCGGCGGCGGACTCGTCGGTCCCGTCCTTGGCCGCGGCCCTGGCGCGCTTGAGGTCGCCCGCCGCGGCGCGCTGGTCGGCCTGGGCCGAGGTGAGCGCAGCCTGCGCGGCGTCGACGTCCTGGTCCAGCTGCGGGTTCGCGATGGTGAACAGGACGTCGCCGGCGGAGACCTGCTGGCCCTCGGTCACCTTCACCTCGGCGACCGTCCCGTCCACGGGCGCCGTCACCGCCGCCGAGGACGCGGCGGCGAGCTTGCCCGTTCCCGTCACCGTCTCGGTGAGCGAGCCCCTCCTCGCCGCCTTCGTGTCGGGCGCCGCGCTGGCGTCGCTTGCCGGGAACAGCAGCGTGGCGGACAGCCACGCCGAGGCGCTGACGACGGCCGCGGCCAGCGCGAGCGACGCCGCGACGCGGGCGGCCCGATGCCCGCGCGCCGCCGCCCCTCCCTTCCGAATCGTGTGCTCCATGTGCCGCGCCTTCCTTTCCTCTCGGCCTCGGTTGACGGCGGCCACTATGGGCGGGCAAGCTGAGACGAACCTTTGAGGGGCGTCTCAGCCCCGTCTCAGCGAGCCCGCGTAGCATCGCGGGCGCACGGTTCCAAGCGGAAGGGGGAGGCATGAGGGTTCTCGTGGTCGAGGACGCGTGGCGGCTCGCCGAGGCGGTCGCCGAGATACTCAGGGGCGAGGGTTGGTCGGCCGACGTGGCCACGGACGGCGGGCGCGGCGCTGAGCTCGCCGCCGCGGGCGCCTACGACTGCGTGCTGCTCGACGTCATGCTGCCCGTCATGGGCGGCCTTGACGTGCTGCGCGGCATGCGGGAGGCCGGCGACGCGACCCCGGTGATTCTCGTCACCGCCCGCGACGCGGTGCCCGACCGGGTGGCTGGGCTCGACGCCGGAGCCGACGACTACCTCGTGAAGCCCTTCCACGCCGAGGAGCTGCTCGCCCGCGTCCGGGCCGTCTGCCGCCGGCCCCGGGCCATCGAGGAGGCGGGGCCGCTGCGCGCCCTCGGCCTCGAGCTCGACGAGGGTTCGCTCGAGCTGCGCGCGGCGGGGGGCGCCGCCGTCGCGCTCAGGGCGCGCGAGTGCCAGCTGCTCGCCGAGCTCATGGCGAGGCCCGGGCGCGTC
>CWHC01000067.1_pt1 | contig 7761 bp, 8 predicted proteins | sample 693371 | NCBI WGS metagenome assembly CWHC01 (sample SAMEA3735914, study PRJEB9488) | human gut metagenome | biome: ENVO:mammalia-associated habitat; material: ENVO:feces | place: Malawi | collected 2009-02-27 | reverse complement strand
GGGGCCCGCTCGCTCACGACGGCGGTGCTCGGGGAGCGGTCCGGGCCGGGCACGCCGAAGCAGGTCGAGTACCTCGCCGGCCACCCCGAGGCGGAGCGCACGAGCCGTGAGGCCTCGAGGCGCGCGGCCCCGCCCGGGCGCCGCGACCTGCCGGCGCCCAAGACCCTCGGCGGCCACGGCTGGTCGGCCGTGTCGTGGCCGGAGGGCCTCGGGCGGTCCGACCTCACCTCCCTGGGGTTTCTCGAGCGCCGGGAGGACCTCGTGCTCATGGGCGACGTCGGGACCGGCAAGACCCACATGGCCTCCGCCCTCTGCTCGCTGGCGCGCGAGGCCAGGCTCGAGGCCCGCTTCTTCACGGCGTCGTCGCCCGTCATGCGCCTGCGCCGTGCGAGGGACGAGGGTCGGCTGGACAGGGGGTCGGAGGCCGTTGGGCGGGCCAGGCTCCTCGTCATCGACGAGCCGGGCTTCCCGCCGCTCGGCCCGGACGGGGCGCGCCTGCTGTTCCAGGTGTTCGCGGACGCCTACGGGCGGCAGTCCGCGATGACCACCACCAACCTCGAGTTCGGCAGGCGGGGCTCGGTGCTCGGCGACGACCAGATGGCGGCCGCCGTCATCGACCGCGTCGTCCACCACGGCAGGCTCATACGGTTCCGCGGGGAGTCGTACAGGGTCCGGAACGCCCTGATGCGGGAGGCGTAGCCGCTCAAAAGCGCTGCGCACGTCGCGTGCGCGGCCTGCTCAGAAACGGATGCTCCATCTGCTCAAAAACTGTTGACGAAACACAGCTTTGAGTCGGCGCGGGAGCTTCCTTCGACGTAGAGGATGACGGCGCCTGTCCCGGCGCTCTCGCCCTCCGGGGCCTCCGTCCCGTCTTGCCCGTAAAGGGACTCGAAGGCGGGGGCCTCGTACCACGACAGCGTCTCGGCGGGAACGAGGAAGTTCGAAGCTTCGTCGAAAACGAAGGTCCCCAAGTACGCGTAGGGGTCATCCCCTACCGTGCTCTCCGCGACGAGGGAGGCTACGACGGAGAAGACGGCCGTCAGCGCGATGGCCGCAATGATCGCTATGGCGGCGTTGAGCGTGAACGCCGCCTTGACCAAGCAGTTGGCGATGCGGGCGCGCAGGTCCCCGACCACCTTCTTCACGCGCGCCACGAGTAGCCCACTCCCCACTGCGTGGCGATTGGGTCCGTCTCGCAGCCGGCCTGCGCGAAGGCTCGCCGGATGCGGCGGATGTGCTCCGTGACGACGGAGGGGTCTCCCGGTTCGTCCCATGCCAGGTCGTGCACCATGGCGCGGTCGAAGACCTGGCCGGGCCGCTTGGCGAGAAGGGCGACGATGTCGAAGTCCTTCCGGGCGAGCTCTACCGGACGCCCGTTCACGCGTGCCTCGCGGGCGCCGAAATCGATCGAGGTCCCGCACGAGAAGCCGACGACGGCGCGCTCGGACGAGCGCTCGCTTCTGGCGAGGTGCGCCCTCACGCGCGCACCGAGGACCTCGAGGGAGAACGGCTTCGTGACGTAGTCATCTCCGCCCGCGGCGAATCCCGCGATGGCGTCGGCGTCCTCCACCCGCGCGGTGAGGAAAGCGATGGGGCATGCGACGCTCTCCCGCACTTTGCGGCACACTTCGAATCCGTCTCCGTCCGGCAGGTTCACGTCGAGAAGGATGACGTCCGGTCCGCGCCGGCACGTCGGTTGACGGCTCGGCCTACAGCTCGCGCCTTCCGTACAGCCCGAGAGAGACGACCGCGGAGGCGGCCAGCATCAGAAGCGAGGCCGCGAGCAGCGCCGCCATCGAGGCCGCAAGTCCAACGGGGGTCTCGACGAACGCGAGGAGGCCCGTCACGAGCCCGAACGCGCCGCCTCCGAGAATCCCCGAGTTCCCGAGAAGCATGGGGGCGACCACGAACAGGCCGACGGTGACGGTTGGCAGAAGCTGGGTCGCCTTGGTCTGGCCGAACTTGAAGTACACCGGCGTCACGACGGACGCGACGGCGGAGCCGATCAGGACGCAGGCTGCGGTGGCGAAGGCCATGCCGGCGACCCTCTCCCCGCTGAACGCGAGGAGCTCGGAGAGGCCTCCCGGCAGCTCCACGGCGGACGCGAGCCCCATGACCGCAAGCGATGCGGCGAAGCCGACCGCCGAGCCGATGAGGCCAAGCGTCGCGATGGCGGCATAGCGGCTCAGGACGACGTCGCGCTTCGAGACGGGAAGGGTGAGGCGATAAGAGCCCCATCCGTTCTGGTCGTCGTAGACGGAGGAGCCGATCGCACCCATCATGAAGCACATGCTGGTGAGGACGGCGGGGGCAACGATGGCGGTCTTCATTCCCACGCCCACGAGGACGGTGACGAGAAAGCCGGTCGCCAGGAGGGAGGTCGCGTAGCCGCGCAGGACGTTCATTTCCATAAGGTATGCCCGCTTCATTATCGGACGCCTCCTTTCAGGACAAGGGCGAGGTAGTCGTCGATTGTCATCCGATCGCAGGGAATCTCGGGCATGGCCCGGGAGAACGCATAGCGATCCGGAACGAGGACGTCGATGCCGTAGTCGTGCATCAGGTATCTGAACTCGTCGTTCGGGATGAGGCTCGAGGAGACGATGCGCTCGAAATCGGACTTTCGGCAGCGGGCGACGCCCATGGCGTCGGTGATGGCGTCCTTCGGCAGGTCGAACAGAACCCTGCCGCCGTCGATGCACACGATGCGGTCTGCTATGCGCTCGAGGTCGGAGGTGATGTGGCTCGACATGAGGATTCCGCGGCCCGGCTCGGCGACGAAGCCCCTCAGGATGTCGAGGACCTCTTCGCGCGCCATGGGGTCGAGCCCTGCGGTCGCCTCGTCGAGGACGAGCAGCTGCGCTCTGTGCGAGAGCGCGCATGCCAGGCTGAGCTTCATGCCCATGCCGCGGGAGAGGTCCTTGACCTGCTTTCTTGCGTCGAGCCCGAATTCGTCCGCGTACTTCCCGAACAGCGACCCGTCCCACCCATCGTAGGCATGGGACAGCATTCTGCCGACATCCGCGACCCTGAGGTGCTCGGGGAGCGAAACGGTATCGAAGACGACACCCACCTGCTCCTTGACGCTCGCCCCGCACGGCTGCGCGAGCTTCTCGCTCGGGACCCCGAGGAGCGACGACAAGCCTCCGTCGACGGGGATCAGCCCCAGAAGGGCCTTGATGGTTGTCGACTTCCCTGCACCGTTCGCGCCGACGAAGCCGACTATCTCCCCCGCATCCACCGTAAGGTTCACGCTCTGGAGCGAGAACCCAGGATACCGCTTGACCAGTCCCTTCGCTTCAACGAGGCGAAGGGCTCCGCTTGATGATGCCATGTTCAGTCCTTTCAGAAGAGCGCAGGGCGCCCTGTGTCGTTATTCGAGACCGAGTGCGAACATCTCGGTGAGCTCTTCGCTCGTGAGCCCCATATCGCGGCCGCGCTCGATTGCCCGAACCATGAGGCCCTCCACCTCGCGAAGCCGCTCCTCTCTGATGAGCTCGGCGTTGCCGCCCGCCACGAAGCTCCCTTTCCCCTGCACGGTCTCGATGAAGCCGGCGGCTTCAAGGTCCGTGTAGGCGCGCTTGGTCGTGATCGCACTCACTCTCAGGCTGTTCGCGAGGCCCCTGATCGAGGGGAGCTGCTCCCCCTCGGAAAGCTCCCCGGAGAGTATCGCCGCCTTTATCTGGTCCTCGACCTGCTCATATATGGGCTTACCGCTCGAGTTGGATATGATGATGTCCACAGGCTCGTATCCTTTCGGTGCTTCCCGCCTCGGCGTCCCAGAGGTGGGTTGCCGCAGCCGGGCGTCCCCGGTTGCAGCGGAGGCAAGCGTCGGACGTCACGCGCCGCCTCTTGGGTTATAGAGTATATAACCTATATACACAGTATATACGCGCATATACAGATTGCAAGGGAATCCTGGGAGCTCGATGCGATTTCGTCCGCCTTTGCTCCGATGCCGCTTTCCGTTGCTTGCCGCAACGCCTCGCTGCGGGCAACAATCGGCTCGGCGAAGAGGGAGGGAGGAGCCCATGCTGAACGAGAACATCCGCGCGATCCGGAAATCGCGGGGCCTCTCGCAAGAAGAGCTGGCCATAAAGCTGAACGTGGTGCGGCAGACGGTCTCGAAATGGGAACGCGGGCTCTCTGTTCCCGACTCCGACATGCTCGTCTCGCTGTCGGATACGCTCGACGTGCCCGTTGCGACCCTGCTCGGGGAGGCCGTCTCGGAGCCGGAGGTGGACGGCCTGAGGGCGCTCGCCGAGAGGCTCGAGGTCGTCAACCTCCAGCTCGCGCGCAGGCGGCAGCTGAAAAGGAAGGCCCTGTGCGGCGTCCTCGTCGCCACATGCGCGGCGATCGCGCTGGCGTTCGCATGCGCGGCCGCGCTGGGGAGCCCGTACCTGCAGTGGGACCTCGGCGATCCCGAGCTTGCCGTCGCGGGCACCCTCTACCATGGGTTCGAATGGGTCTTCGTCAGGGTCGCGCCGGCGCTCTTCCCGGCCGCGGCCGCGGCCGCCCTTTTCGTGCGCAAGAGGACGCGCTGACGCCTTTTGGAGCGTGCCGGCGCCGGGCTCTGAAGGCGTTTCTAACGGTTAAGGAGACGGGTGCTTCTAGCACTCTCCTTCGATGACACCTTCCGCTAGCCGCTATGATGGCTTCAGTCAACAAAGAATGTGCCCGGGCGCCCGCCCGGGTCGACTTCATCAGCCTCATGAGGTTCGGCATGCCCTTGGAGGGCAGAGCCGCGAACTGCGGCGTCCCGCGCCCCGCGGCGTTCGAACGGAGGCGTTGCGCGTTCGAGGCCGTCGACGGCCACCAAGGCAGCATCGTCTTGCGCGACCGCGCCTGGATCGACGAGACTTGCATCAACGACACGGACCTTTCCCATGGATACGGCGAGGCCCGCAAGCGCGGCCTTTCGAAGCAAGGCTATGTTAACCCGCCGTTTGCACGTCCGGCTCCGGATGGAACTCGTACTGCGGCCCCATCGTCTTCTCCCAGGTCTTCCCGTAGCGCACGTCCCCGAGCTGCCCGCGCATGAGCGACGTCCCGTCCCCGACGCGTGCGGCCCCGTGCAGCCGCTTGAACCACATCAGGTGGTTGCGAAGCCTGCGGGCCGACACGCCCTTGAACCTCCTGAAGAAATGGCCGGGCGAGCCGTGCGGCGCGTCCGCGCGGTTCAGGGGCGCGCACGGGGAGGAGGCGCGGAAGCGCCGGTGAACCGCCCCGACCGCGGGAACCGCCCTCGCGTACCCGGGGAGCCTGTCGGCGCACGCGATCGCCCCGCGCGGCGCGCACCCGGACAGACGGGGATCGTATGCTCGTCCGGATGGGAAAGGGCTGGTGGACGCCATGTGCTTGGGCGGCGTGTCCGCGTTGCTGCCGTCCGATGGAGGCGGCCCGTCCCTGGCGAGCAAACTGCAGGGCGTGGTCGAGGCGCCGAAGGCGGCAGACCCGACCATGGACGATGAGTCGGCCGCTGCCCTTGCCGGATCCGCTTGGGGCCCCTGGCGTGGGCTAGGGACTTGCAGCCCCTGCAGCAGACTGAGGTTGAAAGCGAAAAGGAAGGTTGGATGGACTGTGAAGGTGATGTGCAGCGCCGGGTGAACAAGCTGCTCGGGTGGGGTCGCTTGCGGTCGGGCCGCTAGCCGCTAGCCGACCGGCGGCACCCGGACGCCCTGTTGGCATCGCAGGGATGCAGCCGCGGCCCATGGCGCAAACGAGCCGGTGGAACGCCCGGAGCGGACGCGGGCTCGGGGCGGATGACCCACGCCTCCGCAGCGCTCGGGTGCGGCAGCGCCCCGTACGGCGGCAGCCTAAAAAAACTAGGGCGGAACCGCCATGCGGCCCCGCCCTTACAAAACCCGAGGGTTTTACATCTGAAGGCATTATGCCCGAATCGGGGCGAATATGTCAACGACGCGCCAGAGGAACGCGAAGTACGAGGCGAGGGCGTCGTTGCCCCGGTAGCAGCGTGAACGGGACTCGACGAAGGCGCGCAGGGCGACGAGGCGCTCGGCGTGGCGCCGCCGCGTGGACTCCCTCCCACAGAGCTCCCGCAGCGCCCACAGGGCGGACGTCATCTGGGAGAGCCGCAGGTTGCGGAGCTTGGAGCGCCTGCCGCGTCCGTTCCTGTAGCCCGCCGCGGCGAGCGCCTGGCCGATGATGCCGTTGGGCGGGTACTCGGCCTCGCCGCCGGCGGCGCAGAAGCCGTTCGCTATGCAGCTGTTGTGCGAGCAGGCGTTGCGCAGGGCCTTCACGCTCTTGAGGACGTAGTGCTCCTGCCGCATCGCGCGGTCGCCCCAGCGCCCGGCGCAGAACAGGTACAGGTCGCAGAACCTGCCGAACTCGACCACCTCGAGGAACACCCACACTGGGTAGGAGTCGGCGTAGTGGGCGATGAGGTCGCCCGAGTAGGTATCGTGCAGGTCGCCCTCCGAGCCGCGGCGCTTGAGGCCGGAGAGGACCCGGCGCCGGTCGTCCGAGGGGAGCGACGCGAGGTAGTCCGCCACCACGGCGTACCCGTCCTCGCCTTCCTCCCCCGCGCGGTTGAGGAGCCTGAGGCGGGCGAAGTGCTCGACGTCGATGGTGAGGTCGCGAAGGCCTCCCGGAGCCTCCTGTCTTTGGACGAGAGGTCCACGAGGTAGGCGAAGTCCAGGTTCGAGTACTCCCCGGCCCGCGGTCCCTCGAGGACGCGGTCGTAGAGCTTGCGGTACGAGGCCGTGCGGAGGTAGTTGTTCCCCCGTCGCAGGTAGTCCGTGGCATCGGTCTCCGGGCAAAGCTCGAAGCGCACGCCCCTCGCCCTGAGGTGGGCCACCTGCTGCTCCGGGGTGAGGAAGTGCTTGGGCGCCGCCCCGTCCGAATCGCTGGCCACCAATCCGTCTCCCCTCGTCGAGATCCCGCGCCGCCGGCAATGGGCCCACGGCCGCGTTATGAAAATGCGGCCGTGGGCGCAGGCGCCCGCGACCGCTGAAGACCCAGGGGCCTTTCACACAATGTCAACGATACCGTGAGGCAGCCTGCCGCGCAAGGCACCGGCACCTACCACGGAGACGAGGCTCGCCATGGCGAGCAGGACGCCTGCAGGCACGGCCCACGGCGCGACTCGGCGGGCCGCCGAGCGGGAGACGGAGAGGCCGGTCGGCAGGGTGACCGCCGCGACGCCGAGCGCGAGCGCAATCAGTGGTTCCATGTCTTTCCTCGTTTCTGAAGGCGCGGCAGCAGGGCTGCCGCGTAGCCATCATCCCTCGTTTATACGGTGCCGCCGTGGCCGGGGGCGGGACTGCCATCTGGAGATGGCAACGCGCCCGCGCGGGACCCCGGGGCGCGCGGGCGGTGGTTCCATGGGTGGCGTCGAACGGACGAGTCGGCGGGCGCGGGGCGCCCGCCCGGAAGGGGGTGCCGCGCATGGCTGCGGCGGAGGTGAGGGCCGAGGGCGTCAAGCGCTGGGCCGACACGGGAGAGGAGCGCGTCCCGGTCCTCAGGGGCTGCTCGCTCGCGGCCGCGGGCGGGCTCACGGCGATCGTGGGGCCGTCGGGGGCGGGCAAGACGAGCCTCCTGTACTGCATGAGCGGGCTGGACGCTCCGGACGAGGGCCGCGTGCTGGTCGCGGGCCGCGACCTGTACGCCATGGGCGAGGGCGCCCGCACCCGCTTCCTGCGGCAGGCGGCGGCGTTCGTGTTCCAGAGCTACAACCTCGTCCCCTACCTCACGGTGGAGGAGAACGCGACCCTGTATTCCGTAACATCTAAATCGACAAAA
>CWHC01000043.1_pt1 | contig 10802 bp, 8 predicted proteins | sample 693371 | NCBI WGS metagenome assembly CWHC01 (sample SAMEA3735914, study PRJEB9488) | human gut metagenome | biome: ENVO:mammalia-associated habitat; material: ENVO:feces | place: Malawi | collected 2009-02-27 | reverse complement strand
TAATGTGGCCTTCGTCTTGCGCAGGACTGTTTGAAATTTTGAGGAAGCACCCGCCCTGCCGGGGCTCCCGGGTTCCCGCTTACGAGAGCGACGTTCTCAGCAACTCGTTGAAGAGCTTCGGGTTACCCTTGCCGCGGCTTGCCTTCATGCACTGGCCCACCAAAAAGCCGATGACCTTCTGGTTTCCGTCGCGGTACTGCTGCGCCTGCTCGGCACAGTTTGCCAGCACCTCGTCCACGATCGGCTGCAGCGCGCCGGCATCGCTCACCTGACGCATACCGCGCTCGTCGACGATCTTGTTGGGATCGTCACCGGTCTGGGCCATGGCCTCAAAAACCTCGTGCGCTTGGTTGGAGCTGATGGCATCGGTCGCCAGCAGCTTGGCGAGTGCCGCCACCTGAGCCGGCGCGATGCCGGACTCGGCGAGCGACACGCCTGCTCCTTTAAGATAGGCGATCATCTCGTTGACCAGCAAGTTTGCGACCGTCTGGGCCTCCTTGCCGGCCATACCGGCAGCGGCGGCCTCAAAGAAGTCGGCAAACTCGGGGTCGCCGGCAATCTGCTCGGCGTCGGCCGTCTTAATACCGAAGTCAGCCTCAAAACGAACGCGCTTGGCATCGGGCAGCTCGGGGATCTCGCCACGGCAGCGGTCGATAAACTCATCGTCCAGATCGAACGGCGCCAGATCGGGATCGGGGAACAGACGATAGTCGTCGGCCGTTTCCTTCACACGCATGACCACGGTGCGCTTGCGGCTGGGCTCCCAGTGACGGGTCTCCTGGTAGATAATGCCGCCCTCCTCGAGCACCTCGGCTTGGCGGCAAATCTCGTAGGCAAGGCCGTCATGCAGGCTCTTAAACGAGTTGAGGTTCTTGAGCTCGGTCTTGGTGCCCAGCTTGGTCTCGCCGCGACGGCGCAGCGACACGTTGCCGTCGCAGCGCATGGAACCCTTCTCCATGGAGCAGTCCGAAATGCCCAGCGTCACAAAGATGCGACGGAGCTTCTCCATAAACAGGCGAGCCTCCTCGGGCGTGCGCAGGTCGGGCTCGGTGACGAGCTCGATGAGCGGCGTGCCGCAGCGGTTGTAGTCGACGAGCGACTCGGCCGCGGCGGTAATGCGGCCCTCGGCGCCGCCCACGTGCACCATCTTGGCGGCATCTTCCTCCATGTGGATACGCAAGATGCGGATGGGCACCGTGTAGGAACCGTCCTTGCGACGCTCGGGCATCTGCAGGTTGGACGCGTCATAGCTGGCCAGATGGCCGGCACGCTGATTGCCCTCGCGCATGGTCGACGTCATGGACGTGGACAGGCCCTCGGCATTGGCCGAAGCGCTCGCCAGGCTCTGAGCCTCGGCCTCGCCAAACGCGCAGTCGGGGCGCTCGGCGGCGCCACGACCGGTCACGTCCAGGTCCAGGTGACCGTACATGGCAAAGGCGACCGGACCCTGCGTGGTCTGGAAGTTCTTGGCCATATCGGGATAGAAGTAGTGCTTGCGGTAGAACATCGAGTGACGCTGAATCTCGCAGTTGGTGGCAAGACCGGCCTTGACGATGCTCTCGATGGCGCGCTTGTTGGGCACCGGCAGGGCGCCGGGCAGGCCCAGGCACACCGGGCACACGTTGGCGTTGGGCTCGTCATCGTGGCTGAGCTTGCAGTTGCAGAACATCTTGGTATCGAGTGCGGTGAGCTCGGTATGGATCTCCAGGCCGATCACGGCCTCCCAATCCTGCAGGACCTCGGAAAGCTCCTTCATTACAGCTCGCCTCCCTTCCCGGCAAAATCGGGCGCGACGGAAAGCGCGGGCGCACCCGTGGCGGTATCGGCAAAGCCGCGCTCCAGGGCGCGGGCAAACGTGAGCAGCTGACGGTCCTTAAAGGCCGGACCCACCAGCTGGGCAGAAACGGGCAGTTGCGTATCCTCGCCCAGGCCCAGCGGCACCGAGATACCACCGTTGCCGCAAATGTTGAGCGAAATGGTGTACAGGTCGGAGAGGTACATCTGCGTGGGGTCGCTAATCTCGCCAAACTTAAAGGCCGTGCGAGGCGAGGTGGGCATGAGGATGGTGTCCACCTGAGCATACGCGGTGTCGTAGTCCTGCGTGATGAGCGTGCGGGCCTTTTGCGCGGCGTAGTAGTACTTGTCGTACACGCCCGAGCTCAGCAGGTAGGCGCCGAGCATCTGACGGCGCTTGGCCTCGGCGCCAAAGCCGTGGGCGCGCGACAGCGAGCTCTGGTCGGACAGGTTGGCGCAGCCCTCCTCCTGATAGCCGTAACGGATGCCGTCGAAGCGAGCCAGGTTGGAGAACGCCTCGGCCGGGCCGATGACGTAGTAGGCGGCGATGGCGGCATCCAGGTGCGGCAGGTCCACCTCGACCAGCTCGGCACCCTGGTTCTGCAGCTCCTGGGCGGCGCGCTGAACAGCGGCCTTGACCTCGGGCGTCAGGCCCTCGGCCTCCATAAACGCGGTGATGATGCCCACGCGCTTGCCCCCGATGCTGTCGTTGAGATGCTCGGTAAAGTCGACGGCGCAATCCTGGCTGGTGCAATCGTACGGATCGTGGCCCGCACCGGTGAGCGCGTTCATGGCCAGCGCGACATCCTCGACCGTGCGGCCAAAGGGGCCCACCTGGTCGAGCGACGAGCCAAAGGCCACCACGCCGTAGCGGCTCACGGCGCCATACGTGGGCTTAAAGCCCACCACGCCGCAGAGGCTCGCCGGCTGGCGAATGGAGCCGCCGGTGTCCGAGCCCAGCGAGAGCGCGACCTCGCCCGCGGCGACGGCGGCAGCGGAGCCGCCCGAGGAGCCGCCGGGCACGCGCTCGGTATCCCAGGGGTTGTTGGTGCGGTGGAACGCCGAGCTCTCGGTGGAGCTGCCAAAGGCGAACTCGTCCATGTTTGCCTTGCCCATGGGCAGGCAGCCGGCATCGAGCATGCGCTGGACGCAGGTGGCGGTGTAGACGCTCTGGTAGTCCCCGAGCATGCGGGAAGCGCAGGTGGTGCGCGTGCCCACGAGGTTCATGTTGTCCTTGATGGCCAGCGGCACGCCCGCGAGCGGGGGCAGCGGCTTGCCTGCGGCACGGTCGGCATCCACGCGCGCGGCGGCCTCAAGCGCAAGCTCGGGCGCCACCTGCAGGAATGCCTGGAGCCCTCCCTCGCGCGCCTCGATGGCGGCAAGGGAGGCCTGAGCCACCTCGGTAGCGGTAAAGTCGCCGGCGGCAACGCCCGCGGCGATCTGGGCGGCAGTAAAGGAATCGAAGCTCTGCGCCATTACTCGCTCTCCCCCTCTCCCAAAATGGACGGCACGCGGAAGTAGCGGTCGCGCGCGCTGCCAGCGTTTTCCAGCGCGACGTCGAGCGGCAGGTCGCGCTCGGGCTCGCGCAGGTCGTCGCCCATCACGTTGGACAGGCTTCCGATAGGATGGAATGTGGGCTCCACGTCGGGCAAGTCATATTGCAAGACGGGCTCGAGCATCTGGACGGCATCGTTCATGTAGGACGTCATCTGGGCGAGCTCGTCATCGGTCAGTGCGATCTTTGCGTACTCGGCGATGCCGCGCACGTCTTTCTCGCTGAGTGCCATAGGCGCTCCCTTCCGCATAACAGTTAAACCGCTCTAGTATACAGGGCAACGCCGACTTGGAGCAGGCACTTTACCCAAATGCAGCGAAAACGTAACGAGGGTGGCGGTTGGCAGGGCGTGGTCCGGCGGTTCTACAGCGAAACCGCACCATCCATAGCGAAAACCGTCCCGTCCACAACGCAAACCGCGCCGTCCACAACGAAGATCATCACAACATTCGACGCTTTTCGCCAAAATCGAGATTTTCATCGAATGTTGTGACGGTTTTACTGCCGTGAGGAACGATCAAAATGCCGGCGTCCAAACAACAGCAACGCCGCGGGAACAGCCGTCACGGCCACGCCCGCCCCTACGAGCGTCTGCTGCACGCCAAATGTCGCCGCCAGCCACGGGGCAATCGCCAGCGGCGCCACGCCGGCGAACATATTGCCAAAGCCCATGACCGAGTTCACGCGACCGAGCTGCTCGAGCGGAGCCGTCGTTTGCACGATGGTGTTATGAAGCGGGTTGACGACGCCCCAGGCCACGCCCAGGGCAATCTGGCCGATAAGGGCCACGCCCACGTACGGAGTCCCCACGTAAATCAGGCTTCCCAGGCCCACGGACAGAAGCGCCACAAGCAGCGTTTTTAGGTTGATCAGGTGCGGCGGCAAATGGAGCGCGACCACGGCGCCCAGCACCGCGCCCACGCCGCAAGCAGACGAGAGCCAGCCCATCCACTCGACACCGACATGCAGAACATCACGGTAGAAGAATGACTCCAGTGGATCGAAGGCGCCATAGCCAAAGTTCGAAAGGAAAATAATGCAGAACAGCAGGGCGAGGACGCTGTTGGTAAAGACCGTCTTGATGCTGGTCGCGAAGGTTGCGCGGGTGGATTTACTGGAATCGGAGCTTTGACTGGCAGTACTTGCCGTTGTGCTGCTATCCGCGGGAGCACTTTCGCGCGCGACGGCGCGACCTGCTTGCGGCCTAAAGTCCCAACCGGCGGCGAGCGCCAGTACGGTAAAGAGCATCATGAGCAAAAACACCGCACGCGACGACGCAGCCGCCGCGACAAAGCCGCCCAGCGTGGGGCCAACGACGATACTCACGTTTGAGAACATGGCGATGGCGGAGTTGATGTCTTTGAGCTCGACAGGATCGTCGGTGAGATACGCCGGATAGGACGTGGCGATGGGCTGGGCAAACCCCATCACAAAGCCCAGGAGCACCGCGCCGGCAAGGACTGTTCCGGTCGCGCTTCCAAAGGCGAGGATTGCCGCGCCGGTTGCCAACGTGCCGACGATACTCGCCCGGAAATGCCGGCACGGACCCCAAGCGTCGAGCACCGCGCCGCCCGCAAAGGACCCCAGGATCACGAAGACGTTCATAAAGAGGACGGCCAGCGATGTCGCGACGACCGAAGCGTCGTCCGCATAGGTGAGCGTTCCGATGACGCCGATAAAGTAGCTGGTCTGAAAACCGGTGTAGATGAGAAAGCGCATCGCCACCAGGCGCTTGGCCTGCACGGACAGCGATGATTGAGGCTTTGAAAAAAGAGATGCGAGCATGGAGACTCCTTGTTTCATACGAATACGGGCGGTGGGCATTCGCCACCGTCTGTCAAATCAATCTATCCGCATGAAACATTAAGGACGCATCAGGACCCTTCTCTCCGTTTTTCGCTCAGTATGAACTACTTGGTAGATTGTAAGGCATCTCACAAAAATCTACCAAAGCAAAGACCACCACAAAGGTGCCTGGCCCCTCTGTGGTGGAAGTGACGTTTGTCCAGATAACACCTGCCAAAATAAACCTGTCCCTTTTTGGCAGGTTAGCCCCGGCTAGGCCAGGTCGGCGCCGTTGGACTCGATGACCTTCTTGTACCAGAAGAAGCTGTCCTTTCGGCTGCGGGCGAGCGTACCGTTGCCGTCGTTGTCCTTGTCGACGTAGATAAAGCCGTAACGCTTCTTCATCTCGCCAGTCGAGGCGCTCACCAAATCGATGCAGCCCCACATGGTGTAGCCCATCAGGTCCACGCCGTCCTCGATGGCAATCTCCATCTGCTTGATATGCTCGCGCAGGTAATCGATACGGTAGCCGTCGTGAATCGAACCGTCCGCCTCGACCTCGTCCACCGCGCCCAGGCCGTTCTCGACAATCATCAGCGGCACCTGGTAGCGGTCGTAGACCTCCTCCAGGTAGTAGAGCAGGCCCACGGGGTCGATCGCCCAACCCCAATCGCTCTTCTTGAGATACTCGTTGCCGGCGCCACCAAAGATGTTGCCCTGCTCCAGCAGCACCGGGTCGGCCGTGGCCGTGGCGCTCATATAGTAGCTAAAGCTGTAGAAGTCGACCTTGCCGGCGGCCAGCGTGGCGGCGTCCTCGGGCGAGACCTCCACGTGCACGCCTTCGCGGCGCCACAGGCTGCGTGCCCACGCCGGATACGCGCCACGGACCTGAACGTCGCCGCAGTAGAAGTTCATCTCGCGCTGTTGCTTTTGTGCCGCCAGGACGTCGGCCGGATTGCACGTGTGCGGGTAGCAGGCGTTGCCGGCGATCATGCAGCCGATCTTGTTCTGAGGATCGATCTGATGACCCAAGGTGACACACTTGGCGCTCGCCAAGAACTGATGGTGCAGGGCATCGAAGCGCGCCTGCGGGTCGTCCCAGTCGCAGTTGCCAAAGGTCATGGGCGTGTCAGTTGCCTCGGGCACCATACCGCCGCCCATCACGCCGCCAAAGCCGCCCATGAGCAGGCAATTGATCTCGTTAAAGGTGAGCCAGTAGCGCACCAGGCCCTTGTACTCGGTCATGACAGTGCGGGCGTAGTTGAGATAGAAATCGATGAGCTTGAGGTTCTTCCAGCCGCCGTAGTTTTTGGACAGGCCATAGGGCAGCTCGTAGTGGCTGAGGGTGACCATGGGCTCGATGCCCTGCTCCTGACAGGCCTGGAACACGCGGCGGTAGAACTCGATGCCGGCCTGGTTGGGCTCGGCCTCGTCGCCGTTGGGGAAGATACGGCTCCAGTTGATGGACATGCGGTAGCACTTAAAGCCCATCTCGCCAAAAAGCTTGATATCGTCGAGGTAGTGATGGTACATGTCCACGGCCTCGTGGCTGGGATAGTGGTACTGGGGCAGAATGCCGTCGGTAATGTGGCGCGGCTCGGAGACCGTGCCGCCGGTCATGATGTCGGGAACACTGAGGCCCTTGCCGTCCTCGTTGTATCCGCCTTCGCACTGATTGGCGGCAGTGGCGCCGCCCCACAGAAATCCATCGGGAAAAGCCATATTGGCTCCTTTCGTACGTGTTGGGAGGGTTCCACGGACGCTGGGGCGGCGTCCGCGGGGTAATTTGCGCCCCGCTCGGGGTCCGCACAAGGACCGCCGCCACGAAACCTGCCTATCTACTACGTTTTGCCGCGAACCCCCGACCACGCCGCAATTGGCAAAAATAAAACCGCAGGTAGATGGCTTGACGGTTCTCGGAAAACCACCGTGTGGTTGGCCCTTGCCACATAAACGTAGTAGATGGGCCGGTTTCGTGGCGAGGCATGTACTGGATGCCCCGCGCGAGGCCCGTTCGATCAAAACCATGTCGGTTTACTACGATGGATCGATGGCTCTCGAGCACACTGGAAATTGCAAAACTAAAAACGCAGGTAGGAGGCTTGACCATTTCCGAAAAATCACGGTGCGGTCGGCCCCTGTAGATTCATCGTAGTAAACCGGCATAGTCTTGATTTGGGCAGTTGCCCAAACGGGCGCATGCGCAGAGCATCTCGCCCATTTGGAAAAAGCCGGCGGGGCGCTCCCCCCGCCGGCTTGATACCGAGTCTTTGTCGTTTGGGCTACTTGGCAGCCTCGGGCTTGAAGGTGACAAACTCGATTGCGAAGCCCACGACGGCACCCACGAGCGAAGCAACGATCGCCCAGATCATGTGGTTGATGCCGTTAACACCGGAGGGGTCGATGAAGGACAGCCAGTTGAAGACGCCCAGACCACCGGACATGTACACCACGGCGCCGGAGATACCGATGATGAGGCCGCCCACGGCAGAACCGATGCTGGCGTTGATGAAGGCCTTCTTATCGGGCAGGGCGACACCGTAGATAGCGGGCTCAGTGACACCAAAGAAGAAGGCGGAGATCATGGCCGGCAGCGCGATGCCGCGGAACTTCTCGTCCTTGTTCTTGAGATACATGGCAAAGAGCACGGCGCCCAGCGAGAAGGAGTGGGCGATAACGGAGCCCAGGATGTAGTCGTGGCCCAGAGTGGACAGGTTGACCAGCGCGATAGGCACGAGCGACCAGTGGAAGCCAAAGATGACCAGGCACATCCAGAAGGCACCGACGAGGGTGCAGCCCAGGAGGGAGCCGATCATGGGCAGGCCAAACAGCAGTGCGAAGAACTCACCGAGCAGGTTGGTGATGAGCGTGGCGATGGGGCCAATGACCAGGTAGCCAAGGGTGACGGTGACGGTGACGACGATCAGCGGGGTGAAGAACATCTTCATAGAAGCGGGCATCCACTTCTTAACCCAGTGCTCGAGGGTAGAACCGAACCAGATCATGAGAAGGATGGGGATAACGGAGCTGGTGTAACCCGAGGCAGGCATGATGAGCGGCAGGCCCAGGAACGTGGTGTACCAAGAGAAGGTGCCGGCAAAGCCGAGCTGCACGGAACCGACAACCTCGCCCGAGGTCAGGGCAACCATGGTGGGATAGACCAGAGCAAAGGCGATGGCCATGCCGTTGAACTCGCTCATCTTGAACTTCTTGGCCGCAGTAAAGCCAAGCACCACGGGCAGGAAGTAGAACATGCCGTCAGCGACGGTGTAGAGCAGCGTATAGGCGCCGTCGTTGGCAAAGCTCGGGACCAGGAAGGTAGCGAGCGCCAGCAGGCCCTTCATGATACCGGCAGCGGCGAAGGTGCCGAGCATGGGGGCGAAGATGCCCGAGATGAGGTCGATGATCACATCGGTAACGCCCTTGGGAGCGGCATCGTCGTCATCGGCGTCGACGGCGCCGCCGTCGCTAAAACCGCCGGCCTTGAGAACGGCGTCGTAGACGTCCTCGACGATGTTGCCCACAACAACCTGGTACTGACCGTTGGCGTGCATGACCTTGATGACGTTGGGCAGCTCGGAGATTGCCTCGTCATTGGCCTTCGACTCGTCCTTCAGCTTAAAACGAACACGGGTAATGCAGTGTGCGACGCATTTGACGTTGGACTTACCGCCAACCAGCTCTACGATCTGGGCAGCAAGATCGTCGTATTTACCTGCCATGATCTGTCCTCTCTTTTCCAAATTTCGACAAAAATATCCCCTACCGCGAGCCGGTACCTTGCCCGCAGTTAGAAACCAAAAAGAAATGTTGCGATTGCCGCCAGACTGGCGGCTTTACTCACTCGGTCTGCGAAGCCGATCGCAGACGGTTGATATGCATCATCAGATACAGAAGCTCCTCGTCCGAGCAGCTCTGCCTGAACTCTTTCTCGAACACGCGGTTGATGGCGTATGCGCACTGGTAGGCCTCGGGAAAATCGCGGGCGGCCTGCATAAACAGCGAGGAGTTCTCGGTCTGCGTGCACTTGCCCTTGCAGAGGCGACGAACCAAAAAACGCAGGTGCGCAAGAAAGCGAATATAGCTATACGACGCCGTGTCGAGCGAGCAGCCAAGCTGCTTTTCCACGGAATGAGTCACCTCGTCGAGCACGCGGGTGCTCTTCATGATGAAGTCCATGTCCTTGGCGCGGCCCATGCCGTCGACCTCGGCGTTAACGATGTGGAGCGCGACGCTCGTGGCCTCGTTCTGACCCAGCTTGACGCCGGTGTGCTTTTGCACGATAGCGAGCGCGGCCTGGCCGATCTCCAGCTCGCGCGGGTAGATGAAGGCCACCTCGTGCTCGAGCGGGTTGGGAGCGCTGAGCTGGTCGTCGTCGCGCTGAACGGCAAACTGCAGGTGATCTGCCAGAATAAAGGGCAGGCCACCGGAAAGCTTACAGCCAAGCTGCTGCGACGCGAAGCAGGCAATGTCGCTCGCGGCGAGCAGGACGTCGTCGGGAAGGGTGCCCACCATATCTTGCAGGCTTTCGGGAACGTTATAGAATTTGCGCTGGATGAGGGACTCATCGGCAAGTTGGTACGGCATCTCGTGAAAACCGATGCCCTTGCCAAAGACAACAACCTCTCGACCGTCATCGCTGGCGGCAAGAGCAACGTTATTGTTGATCTTCTTTAAAATGAGCATGAAAAAACTCCTCGGACATCGGCGCTAGACGACGGGGCGATATTCCTCGTCTTCTATTATGCGCAAGTGATGCCTCCCGAGGAGTAACAAACTTGTGAGCACGTGGGCGATTGTAGGATGAAACTTGCATGCGGCGTAAGCCCCATTGGCGCGAAAGTCCGCCGAACGGTAGGAAATCGCCTGTAAACGGCAAAACCATCACAAAGGTGCCTGGCCCCTTTGTGATGGTTTTGGCTGATGTCCTGATGCTACTCGCGCGGGGTGCCGTAGGGGTTGTACAGATCTGCGAGAGCGAATGTGCTGGTGGCGGGATTAAAGTCGAGTTCGAGCACGCAGCAGTTGCCGATGCGGTTCTTCATCTTGAGCGGTTCCACGCCCACGCCGCGCATGACCTGAGCCGCTGCGGCGCCATGGCTCACGCACAACACGCTCTCATGTCCAGGGCGCTGCACGAGCTCGGTGATGGTCGCCATGATGCGCTCGCAAAACTCGTCTTCGCCCTCGCCGTCATACTGCTTGTAAAAATCGCCGTACGGCAGGCGCGGATTCAAATCCTCGCTCGCACCCTCAAACTTGCCAAAGTTCCACTCCTTAAGGCCCTTGACGCGCTCGTAAGGCTGATCAGGAAACGCAAGCTCAAGCGTGTCGCACGCACGCTCGGACGTGGAACTGTACGCATGGTCGAACGCAAGGCCACGCTCTCGCAGGGTCGCGCCGACAGTTTTAGCCTGCTCGATTCCCAGCTCGGTGAGCGGCGAGTCACACCAGCCCTGCTTGCGACGAAGCAAGTTAAAGAGCGTTTGGCCGTGACGCATAAAGTACAGTTTTGGCATAAGACCTCCGTAATCGCAATCGTTTGTCAGCGATTATTACACCTAGAGGTAGGTTTAAGTCAAAGCCTCTTTGGCCAAAACCACCACAAAGGTGCCTGGCCCCTTTGTGGCGGAAATGACGTTTGCCCAGATAAAACCTGCCAAAATAA
>CWHC01000057.1_pt1 | contig 10928 bp, 9 predicted proteins | sample 693371 | NCBI WGS metagenome assembly CWHC01 (sample SAMEA3735914, study PRJEB9488) | human gut metagenome | biome: ENVO:mammalia-associated habitat; material: ENVO:feces | place: Malawi | collected 2009-02-27 | reverse complement strand
CTTAACCCCCACACCCCTCACGCGGCGGGCGACCGTCGTTGGGCTTATCACTGACACGAATAAACCGCTTGTATATCGTCTGCTGGCTTGGCACGGTACAATACTTGCAGCTTAAATTCATGAATTAGTGGGGTTATTGATGGCAGAATCTCGTGCGGAGCGTAAGGCTCGTCGTGCTTTGATCGAGGCGGCTGAGGGGCCGGAGGAGGCGAAATCTTCTACGAAACCCAAGTCTTCTAAAGCTGCAAAAAGCAAATCGACCAAGAGCAGGGCTAAAGCCAAGCGTTCTGGCTCTCGTCGGGGCGGGGATAAGGCGCCTCAGACTCGCTCCAAGCGCCCGCATAACGATTCGGTTCCGTCTGCGCGTAAGGCCGTGGATCCCAAGTCTCCTTGTTCGATCATGAAAGCTTGCGGTGGGTGCACGGCGCTCAATCGTCCTTATAAGAAGCAGCTGGCGGCCAAGCAGGCTGCTATGGAGGAGCTGTTTGCTGAGCTCTGTGAGCGCGAGGGTATTGCCGTTGATCCCATTCGCGGTATGGGTGTTACCCTGGGCGACCCGGGCAGGTATCCTGCGCCGCGTGGTTTTCGTCATAAGGCTGCCACTCCGTTTGCTCCCGGTAAGGAGGGCACTGTCCGTTGCGGTTTCTTTGAGCGCGGCACGCACAAGATCGTTGCCGTACCCGAGTGTCCTGTCGAGGCGCCGGGTACCCGTCAGATTCTCAACGGCATCGCACGCGAAGCTGAGCGGCTGCATATTCCCGCCTTTAATGAGGACAAGCATCTCGGTCTGCTTCGCTATGCCGTCGTCCGCTGCGGTTGGCGTACCGACCAGGTCATGGTTACGCTCGTGACCGCCCAGCGTGACTTACCGCATGCGCAGGGGTTCTTTGAGGCTGTCGCGGCGCTCGATCCGCATATCGTCACCCTTGCCCAAAATATCAATGGCCGTCCCGGTAACGCCATCTTGGGTGAGGAGACTCGTATCGTCTATGGTGCCGAGTGCATGCGCGACCAGCTGCTCGGTTGCGAATTCGATATTTCCCCTACCGCGTTCTATCAGACCAATCCGCAGCAGACCGAGCTGCTCTATCGGCTCGCGATTGACGGCATGAACTTGCAGCAGGGTGACATTCTCATGGACGCTTACTGCGGCAGCGGCACCATCGGTCTGTGCGCCGCGAAGGATGCCCAGGACAGAGGTGTCGGCATTATGCTGCTCGGCGTGGAGCGCAACCCGGCGGGCATTGCCGACGCACGTCGCAATGCCGAGCTCAACGGCCTCACCCGCAGCGCTTGGTTTATGGCCGACGACGCCACCGATTACATCCTGGACGCTGCCGATAACAACGAGCGCGTTGATGTCCTCTCCATCGACCCGCCGCGCGCCGGCTCCACGCCCGAGTTTCTTGAGGCCGCCTGCGCACTTAAGCCGCGCCGTATCACCTATATCAGCTGCAATCCCGTGACCCAAGAGCGCGACCTGCACCAACTCCTCGACGGAGGCTATCGCCTGCTCAAGATCACGCCGGTCGACATGTTCCCTCATACCGACCACACCGAGACTGTCGCGGTCCTCGAGCGCCGCTAATCCACCCCGGTAGATTTTTGGGACATGCCTTAAAATCTACCTTCACCATCGCCAGCAAATAGTAGATTTTAAGGCATGTCCCAAAAATCTACCGGCACAAGAAAGGGGTGGCCCGTCTGGACCGCCCCCTCCTTTCGTTGGACATATGAGTCTCGTTACATCCCCTTGCGCAGGTCACACACGCCGGCTGCCGCCATCTCGCGCAGCAGCGTCTCGCGGTCGCGCGTCACGATCAGGTCCAGTGGGAAGTGAATCTCGTCGAGCATCTTGCGCGCCTGGTCGAGTTTGCCAATGGCCATACCAATGTGCGCGTCGGTCGAGACACCGATCCCCACGCCCAGCTCGGCGCAGCGCTCGGCAATCTTGCGGCACACGTTCCAATGCTCGGCATCCGTGCCATGCTCAAGACTGTGGTTGTTGATCTCGATGATCTTGTGCTTGGCCTTGGCCGCCAACAGCACCTCATCGATATCGAACGGCACGCCCGAACGACCCGTATGCCCAAGCATGAACACCTTGGGGTGCTCCAGGGCATTGATGTACATCTCGGTCGTCTGGGCGAGCGTCGCGCCCTCGGCAAACTGCGAATTATGCACGCTTGCCACCAAATAATCCAAATTGCGCGTCACCAATTCGAACAGCGAATGCTGGTGACTGTATGAATCGCCGGCAATATCGAGCGAAACGGGAATGTCCTCGCCAAACAAGCTTCCGTCCAGCGAAACGATATCGGCCTCGGCGCCGCGAAGCACCAGCACGCCACTCCAAATGCGCGGCCAGATACCCTGGTTAATAAAGAACTGGAAACTGCGCAGGTCATTGGGGCAAGGCGTAACCATCGAGCTTAAATGATCAGCGGAACCGAGCACCTGCAGGCCGCGCTCTGCCGCCCAATATATGTTCTCCTCGATGGTTGAATACGCATGCGCAGAGAATATCGTATGAGTATGGATATCACAAGAAAGCAGGTAGGGCATCGGGTCTCCTTATCCGGTATGGCCGTCGCGTATATTCATTGTACGCATAGCATTCGATGGTCGTAAAACCGCTCCATTCCAACGACACAAGGTCCATGGCAACGGGGCCTGGCTTAAAACCAAACCCCGTTTCACGTAAAACAATGTAAGCAGAGCGCTTTACTTTGGACGATACTCGTCGGCCAGCCGCTTCCAGGCGGGCAGCGAGTTGACGATAGTCTCGTAGCTCACGCAGTAGCCCAAGCGGAACCAACCCGACATACCAAAACTGTCCGAGGGAACCGCAAGCAACTCATACTTCTTTGCGCGCTCGCAAAACGCATTCGCATCGGGCTCGAGCGCCTTCACCCACAGGTAGAACGCGCCGTCCGGCTCAACATAGGTATAACCGAAGTCCGCCAAGGCGTCGATGAGCGCCGTGCGGTTGCGGGCATAGGCCTCGACATCACTCGGTTCATCGATGCAGTCGATAATTACGCGCTGGAAGAGCGCAGGTGCACACACGAAGCCCAGCGTACGGGCGGCACCGGCAACGGCGGGCATTAGATGAGCTGCCTGGGGATTCGTATCGGGAACCAGGATCCACCCAACGCGCTCGCCCGGTAGCGAAAGTGACTTGGAATACGAGTAGCACACGATGGCGTGCTCGTAGATCGAAGGCACCCAAGGCACCTCGGCGCCATAGACAATCTCGCGATACGGCTCATCCGAGATAAGCGTGATTGGGTTCTCGGGGTCGCGCTTGGCGTTGACCTCACGTAGAACATTGGCCAGTCGCGTCAGGGTGTCGCGCGTATACACGGCACCGGTCGGGTTGTTGGGTGAGTCGATAATGATGGCAACCGTCTTATCGGTAATCACCTTGAGCACGTTATCCACGCACAGCTGGAACGTATCTTCATCGGCGAGCGCCTCGACACACGTACAGCCGGCCTTCTCAATCCACACGCGATACTCCGGGAAGTACGGGGCGATAACAATGACCTCGTCACCCGGGTTCGTAACGGCATTGAGCGTGCAGGTGAGCGAAGCCGCCGCGCCCACGGTCATAAAGATATCCTTGCCCTCATAGCTCGTACCGAAACGACGGTTGAGCGACTCAGCCACGGCGGTACGGCACTGCGGCAGGCCCGGAGCGGGCGTATAACCGTGCAGCTGGTCACTCGGCAGTTCAAGCGCCTTTTTGATGGACTCCGCGACGGCAGCGGGAGCAGGAACGCTCGGGTTGCCCAGCGAGAAATCGAACACGTTTTCCGCGCCGATTTGCGCCTTGCGCTCAAGGCCGTAGCTAAAAATCTCGCGGATGATGGAGCTTTCCGCACCGCGAGCATACATAGTTTCGTTGATCATCTGTTCCCCTTTCGCATAGGCGGTATTGTACGCTTTAGTCGGGCAAAGTGCCGCAGCAATGTTGATTGGGGACAGACTTAAATGCGTGAAAACGCTCATTTAAGTCTGTCCCCAATCAACGAAGAAAAAGCCTCCACAGGTTTCCCCGCGGAGGCTTTCGACACAAAGACTATTTGTCGGCGTCGGTGTCGGCACCGGCATTGACGGCACAGTCATCGCCGGCATCATCGGATGCGGCCTCGGCATCTTCCTGCATAGCCGCCTGCGCAAAGGCTGCGGCATCAGCCGCCAGCTCCTCCTCGCTCATGCGAGGCGCGCGTTTCTTGGTCGGCATACCGGCCGCCTTGGCATTGCGCTCCTCCTTGGCCGCCAGGATGTCGCCCTCGCGCTCAAGGTAGGCATCCCACTCGTTGTCGAGCAGGGCGTTCACGGCATCGCCCTCGACGGTCTCGCGCTCAAGCAGCACCTTGGCCATCAGATCGAGCTGATCGCGGCGGGCATCCAAAATCTCGACCGCACGGCGATGGGCCTCGCGCATGATGCGCTGAACCTCGATGTCGATGCGGCGCGCCGTCTCCTCGGAGTAATCCTGGTGATCGGCGTAATCGCGACCAAGGAACACCTGATGTTGCGCCTCGCCAAACACCTGCGTTCCAAGCTCCTCGCTCATGCCCAGGCGCGTGACCATCTCGCGCGCCATCTTGGTCGCGCGCTCCAGATCGTTGCTCGCGCCCGACGTGATGTCGTCGCACATAAGTTCCTCGGCAACGCGACCGCCCAAGAACACGGCGAGCTCGTCGAGCATCTCGTTCTTGGTCTTGAGGAAGTGGTCCTCCTGCGGAAGCTGCAGCGTGTAGCCCAGCGCCTGGCCGCGGCTGACGATCGAGATCTTGTGAACCGGATCGGAATGCTCCAGGATGTGGCCCACCAGGGCGTGACCGCTCTCGTGGTACGCAATCGTGGTGCGCTCGGCTTCGGTCATCACACGACCCTTGCGCTGCGGACCGGCAATCACGCGCTCCATCGACTCCTCGACCTCGTCCATCGAGATCACGGAACGATGGCGGCGGGCAGCCAGCAGCGCAGACTCGTTGAGCAGATTTGCCAGATCGGCGCCGGTGAAGCCGACGGTCATCTGGGCGAGCTTCTCAAACTTCACGTCCTCGTCCATCGGCTTGTTCTCGGCATGCACGCGCAAGATCTGCTCGCGGCCCTTCACATCCGGACGGTCGACCGTAACCTGACGGTCAAAACGACCGGGACGCAGCAATGCCGGATCCAGGATGTCAGGACGGTTGGTCGCAGCGATCAGGATGACCGACTCGCTCTCCTCAAAACCGTCCATCTCGACCAGCAGCTGGTTGAGCGTCTGCTCGCGCTCATCGTGACCGCCGCCCAAACCAGCTCCACGCTGACGTCCCACGGCATCGATCTCATCGATGAAGATGATCGACGGAGACTGAGACTTGGCCTCCTTAAAGAGGTCGCGCACGCGGCTGGCGCCGACGCCCACGAACATCTCGACAAAGTCGGAACCCGAGATGCTAAAGAATGGCACGCCCGCCTCGCCGGCAACGGCCTTGGCCAGCAGCGTTTTACCGGTGCCCGGAGGGCCCACCAGCAACACGCCGCGCGGGATCTTGGCGCCCAGCTTGCGGTAGCGGTCCGGATCGCTCAAAAAGTCACGGATCTCCTCGAGTTCCTCGACTGCCTCGTCCACGCCGGCAACGTCCTCGAACTTGACCTTGGGGCGCGTGGCCTCGTTGGTCTTGGCATTGGTCTTGCCAAACTGCATGTTCCTGTTGTTGGCGCCCATCATCTGACGCATAAAGTAGAACATGATGGCAATCAGGGCGATCGTCGGAAGCACGCTCATCGCCAGGTCTCCCCAAAAATCGGGGTCATTGGTGTTGACGATGTACTTGGTATCGGGGTGCTCTGCCATAAGCTCGGCAAGTGAATCGGAGCCGACATAGGTCGAGGAGAAGCTCTTGAGCTCGCTCGTATCGCCCTTGTCCTTTTTTGTCTTCCAGTAATGACCCGCCACGCTTCCATCTTGAACCGTATAGGTCAAATCTTCGACACGGTCCTGCTTAATGGCGTTGACCATCTCGCTCGTCGCGAGCTTTACGGTATTGGTGGAATTGGCAAAGCCGGAGCCCATGTTAAAGAAGGCGTAGCCCAGAAGCGCGCAAGCCAAAATGAAATACAGCCAGCCCGTACGCGTGGGCTTCTTGCCTCCGGGCATCCCCGGGATCTTAGGCTCCCGGGGAGTCTGGGAATTGTTATCGTTACGGTCGTCGGGCATCTTACGAATAAACCTCCGGTTTCAAAATGCCCAGATACGGAAGGTTACGATAGCGCTCGGCATAGTCGAGGCCGTAGCCCACCACAAAGGCATCGGGGCAATGGGTTCCAACATACTTGGGCGTGACGGCCGAGGTACGGTCCTCAACGTCCTTCCACAGGAAGGCGGCAACCTCCAGAGAAGCGGGCTTGCGGCTCTTGAGGTTCTTCATCAGGTACTTGAGCGTCAGGCCCGAGTCCAGAATGTCCTCGACGATCAGCACGTCGCGACCGCGGATGTCGATATCCAGGTCCTTAATGATACGCACGATACCCGAGGACTTCACACCGTCGCCATAGCTCGAAACAGCCATGAAATCGATGTTGGTCGGCAGCTCGATCTTGCGCATCAGGTCGCCCATAAAGACCACGGCGCCGCGCAGGACCGCAATCAGCACCAGATCCTTACCCGCGTAGTCGCGAGTAATCTGCTCGCCTAGGCGAGAGACGATACCGTCGATTTCCTCCTGCGTAAACAGAATCTTCTCGATATCCGGATGTTGAGAAGCCATGACAACCCTTTCTTGTGCTTATCGTCCACACACCGCCGTATGGACGCGAGCTTCACATTCTAGCAGCGCACGGGGTATATTTTCCAGCCCGCGCACCATCAGCGCGGGAATACCGTCAACGTCGCACAGAATAGCTGACGTGGGACGCTATTCCGCCTCGACCACACGAAGCAGATACGCCACGCGCGTTGCGGCCGTGCATTTAAAACGCTCGTCCGTGCGAACGCCTGCGACCCATACCACGGCACCTCCCGGAGCCGTTCTCACCACGGGAACGCCTGCGCGCTCAGAAACGGGAATACGAGCCTCGTTGAGCAGGTCGGATACCTTCTTACTTCGCCCACTCATGCCCAACGGACACATCACATCCCCCGGCGCGGGACCGTCTACCCACAGGCGCGCCATGCGCGCCTCGGCGGGAATCTCCCCGCGCGAGCCGGCGAGCATCCGTTCGCTATCACAATCGGCAAAGCCCAGTGTCGCGGCATCCACCACAGCGGTCACCCCTCCGGTACCCGCGAGTTCGCGGGCACGGCGCACAATATCACACCCCGGCTCGACGGCCATCGGCTCTGCCACCAGGATGCGGCCCGCCCCCAGCGGCAATCGACCGGGAATGGTGACCCAATCGGCAACTAATCCCTCGCGCGCCGCCGGGGCCTTGAATGACAGCATGCCAAACTCCACGCGCGCATCGATTCCCGCCGGCAGCGCGACCGAACCCGAGCCTTCGGCGACACAGGCGAGCACGCGCTCCACATGCCGCATCTCCGGGCGAGCGTCGGGGTCGATACGCTTAATTGCCAGTCGCACCATGCGCCGAGCAATCACCACCTCGGCCGCGGCCAGTCGGCGCGCGTCGAGGACCAGAGCACCTGCCGCTTCCTTACGCAGGCAGCTTCGAAACGCCTGTGCGGAAAGTTGGGAAAGAAAGGCGTCCTCATCGCCCAAGATCTCGCAGGCGGCGCCAATCGTCTTGCAGACGCTCGCGTTGCGCTGCGCTACCACTGGCATTACTCGATGGCGCACGTAGTTACGCAAGTACGACACGTCCTCGTTGCTCTCGTCCTCTCGCCACGGCTGACCATGCACCTGCAGATAGCCCACCAACTCGTCATGAGTCAGATCGAGCAAAGGCCGCACCACGATATTCCTCCGGCGGGGAATGCTCGATAGGCCTGCGGGCCCCGATCCTTTAATGGCATTCATCAAAAACGTTTCCGCGCGATCCGAAGACGTGTGTGCAGTGCAGATACGAGCCGCCGTTCGCGGTGCCCCCGTCTGGGCGCAGAGCTCGCGAACATACCTCCGCGCCGCGGCATAGCGCACCTCGCGGGCAGCCGCCTCGATATTGCCTGATTCATCATCAAAATAGGCATGCTCAACACACAGCGGCAAGCCATATTGCGTGCATAGGCCGCGCACAAAGGCCTCGTCGCCATCGGATGCCTCGCCGCGCAGATGATGGTTCACATGCAGCACGTGCAATCGCTCGCGCGCGATGGGGGCTACACCACGTCCATCCAGAATATCCAACTTTGATGTGCACGCCATAAGGAGCAAAGCCGTCGAGTCCGCACCACCTGATACCATGAGCACCACGGGGGCAGCCGTCTGCCGCGTTGCCAGGGCCCTATCATCAGCCCACGATGCAACATGGTGTCCATAATGCTGAGATACCGTTGGCATTTGCTTCCTCCTCTATTCGTTCGCACCCATTGTATCCTTTGGAATCTTATGTCTCGTCTGCACCTTCATATCCTTGGCAGCGGCTCAAAAGGCAACTGCGCGCTCATCGAAGGCCCCCAGGGGCTCATCATGATTGACGACGGTCTTTCTCGCCGCGAGACATTAAAGCGCATGGCAGAACTGGGGCTCTCGGCAGACAACGTCTCGGCCCTTCTTGTTACTCATGAGCATAGCGATCACATCAAGGGTCTCGATGTCTGGTGCAAGCACTGGCGCTGCCCCCTCTTTGCCAGCAGGAATACGCTCGCATCCAAAGAAAGCCTTGCACATGTGCCCGTTGAAGAATTCGATCCGGGCGACGTGCTCGAGATAGCCGGGGTTCGCATTCAAACCTATTCGACATCACACGACGTCATCAACCCCGTTGGTTACCGATTTGACGCCCTTGGCGACTCCATTGGATTTGCCACCGACACCGGAGAGCTATCAAGTCATGCCATCGACACGCTTAAAGACTGCCGAGTTCTTGCGCTCGAGAGTAACCACGATGTGGCCATGTTGCGCCAGGGAGATTACCCCCGCTTCCTCCAAGAGCGAATTCTATCTGCAAAAGGCCATCTCTCCAACGACCAAGCCGCCAACGCTGCGCGAGAACTCGTCACCGATCGCACCGAGCAGCTCATCGCCATGCATATCAGCCAAGACAACAATCGTCCGAGCCTGACGGTCAAAAGTTACGCCCGAGCGCTCGATGCAACACTTGATGATGAGATCGGCAGCACTGCGACCAGACATTCTGGCTCGCAGCAGCTCACCATACGCCCCGCAGGACAATATCGCCCCATGAGCATTCAATAGCGCGTCACAAGAAAAAAGGGGGGCTGGGAATCTCTTCCCAGCCCCCCTTTTAAACGCTCGATTGAAGCAGCACCGTCGCTAGTCGATGGAGATCTTCGTGACGTTCTTCTTCTCGACAATCTTGGGAACCGTAACGGTCAGGATGCCGTCAGCGTACTTAGCCGAAAGGCCCTCGCTCGAGGCGTCCTTCAGATAGACGCCGCGCGTCGCACTGTACGAACTGAACTCCTTCTGCAGGAAGTTCTTACCCTCGTTCTCCTGGTCTTCCTCGACATTCACGCTAATGGACAGACGACCCTCGTTGAGCTCAACATCGATATCGTCCTTGGCAACACCGGTCAGATAAGCCTTGACCTCATAGCCGTCGCCCTTGTCCTCAACGTCAACGGGAAACGCCTTGGAGGCGATCGAGTTGTTCGCCAGGTCGGTCATATCATCGAACAGATCGAACAGCGAGCTTGCAGAGGGACGAACGCCAAAAACCGAACGATAAGGAACCATGCTTGCCATGTTTACCACTCCTTTTAAGGACTGCCGAGTCATCTTCTAGGTGACTGGGACTTCTTTTGACGCTCTTATATATGCCCAGCCGCTTCTCATATATACATAGACTATAAAGTTTTTTGAGTCTAGTACTATAAGCATATCTAAGTGCGTATGACTCATGTTTTTGGAAGGTTAAGGTTCTTTGAACCAGAGCTTAAATAGCGAGTATGTCCCCAGCAACAAAGAACAAGGGGCTTACAATGGGCACGTACGCGTTGTTGGTAACGAGCTAAAGGGCATCATGGACGACCAAAACCAAAAAAATACGTATATGCCAGCTCAGAGGGGAGAATCTACCCCGCAGCCAACGCGATTTCATCGCCCCCATATCTCACAAGAGCCCATCAACGATCCAGAGCCCGAGTATGTAACGAGAAATCGATACCAAACACTCGAGGATGCCCAAACAGGACGCAAGCATATGGGCGTCGCCTCAGGAGATCCCGTATATCTTAAAGACGCACCGTTATCAAAAAACAGCTCAATCAGTGACGACCCGACGAAAGCGCCCGCAACTCGGCAGCAAAGAGGTCCTCGACCTAAGCAAACCTTGACGCATTCGGCTCGTTATCTCGAGACGCCAAAACAAGGGAAAACGATCTTCGTTTCATCAAGTAAGCGACGTAAGCAGCATCGACTGACAATCCTGCTTATGATCATTGCAGCCATAGCAGTTGCCCTTATTATTCGATTTATTGTCTTTAAATAAAAGCTCATTACCCATAAGCCCAACCGGGTTATGGGTGAAATACAACTACATTTTGAAGTATTTATACAAAAAAAGGGGGAGGCCGCGAGGCCTCCCCCTTCTTCGATTCAAGCGACGGCTCGGTGCCGTCCACCGGTCAGCGGCGCCCTGGCCTCCCACGGGCCGGACCCGCAGTACTCTCGGCGCGATGGGGCTTAGCTTCCGGGTTCGGAACGGGACCGGGCGTGCCCCCCATGCTCTGGCCGCTGACCGGTGGGCGGCGCCCACCGTATCCTCGGTGTCCGGGTTCTCACTTTACACGTGCCCTGGGGGCCGCATGGCGTATAGGAGGGGTGACTCGGGGGCATCCTCGT
>CWHC01000036.1_pt1 | contig 11448 bp, 9 predicted proteins | sample 693371 | NCBI WGS metagenome assembly CWHC01 (sample SAMEA3735914, study PRJEB9488) | human gut metagenome | biome: ENVO:mammalia-associated habitat; material: ENVO:feces | place: Malawi | collected 2009-02-27 | reverse complement strand
TAATTTGGGACGGGGCTTTTTTAGCTACCCATGCCAAAATCACGAGCGGTTCGACCGATTGAAAGCAGTGGTAGCTAAAAAAGCCCCGTCCCAAATTAACTATCCGGTTGACCTGCGCGTTCCATAACCTGCCGACAATTTTTGGCAATTTGGAATTTCTTCTTGCGCTTGCGTTTTTTGTCCCGTAATATATTTCCTCGCAGCACGGCAGTGCAGATGTCATGTGGCCCGTTCGTCTAGCGGTTTAGGACGCCGCCCTCTCAAGGCGGAGATCACCAGTTCGAATCTGGTACGGGCTACCATGAATCTGAAACCCGAACTTCCTCTGGAAGTTCGGGTTTTTATTTCCGGGCAGATCATCTGCAATTCCCATTTGGCCCATAGCTTTACGTTCTGCTTGTGGCCCTTGCGGGTACAATATGCAAGATATTTGGACGGTCAGAAGGAGCCTCATGACGGAGTCCTCTCAGCATACATCTAAGCCCCAGGTCGAGGTTGAGGCCTCGGGCGGCGATGACAACAAGGGTGCACGTCGCGGTGCCATTTTTATCGGCGTCGTGCTGGTTGGCTATATCGGTTATCTGATTGCGACCGGTCAGATGGGACAGTTCTGGGCTGCCATGTCGAGCGTCCAAGCGCCGTGGCTCGTTGCTGCATGCTTTTGCATGTTTCTGTACCTGTTCTTTGGCATCGTTGCCTATGCGATTGCCGTCTGGCTCGATCCCAATTCGCCTGTCGGCATTCGCGACCTGATCTCGGTCGAGGCGAGCGGTATCTTCTTTGGCAACCTGACGCCCATGATGATGGGCTCCACGCCTGCCCAGATTTACCGCCTGACCAAGGCAGGCCAAAACGTCGGCGAGGCCGGTGCCACGCAGTTCACGCGCTTTATCGTGTATCAGTTTGGTCTCGTTGCCTGGGGCGCCATTCTGCTGCTTGCCCGCATGCCGTTTTTCGCCGAGCGCTATGGCGACATGACACTGCTGTGCGTCTTTAGCTTTGGCGGTCACTGCTGCATTCTGCTTGGCATCTTTGCCGTCGCGCTCATGCCCAAGACCGTCACGCGCGTCGCGCACTGCATTATCAATTGGCTCGAGCGAATGGGCGTCTCGGCCACCAAGATCGAGGGCTGGCGTACGTTTGTCGACGGCGAAATCTACTCGTTCTCCGAGAAATTCAAGCTTTCGGCCGGCCACTTTTCGTCTATGCTGCTCACGGTGATCATCACCATGTTGCAGCTCGCGTTTTTCTACCTCGTGCCGTATTTCCTGATGCTTGCCTTTGGCCACCACGAAGTCGATTTTTTCTCGGTCATGGCCGCGAGTGCCTTCGTTCAACTCCTGAGCTCTGCTGTTCCCCTGCCCGGTGGCACCGGCGGTGCCGAGGGCGGCTTCGCGCTGTTCCTGGGTCATTTCTTTGGATCGGCGTCGACCGCCGGTTATCTGCTGTGGCGCCTCATTACGTTTATCGCGCCGACTATTCTGGCCGCGCCCCTGCTGGGCCTTAAGAGCGCTCACAATGAGAGTATCCATGCACGCTGGGATCGCGTGATGCGCAAGCTCGGACGAACGCCTCAGACGTCCTTTAACCCTGCAAAGCCTCATCCTGTGAATGCGGTTACCGTTGATCCCAATCAGCATGCTCAGAAGGCTTCTGGGGCCGCCAAACCGGCGCATAAGGCCTATGTGCGCCAGACAGGTGACGGCATCCGTGTGTCTCCGGCTGCTTTGAACAAAAAGAAACTCCCTAAGGCGTAATAGTTGGTCGTGCGTTCTTCGTGGTACCGGGCATTTTTGTGCCGGATGGGGGATAATCCTCTTACGTAGATTAACTCTCATCTGTTGATGAATGCTCGCATTCCGAAGGGATACCTCCATGGCCACCAGCAAACCGCGTCTCGACCGCCGTATCGTTCGCAGCCGCAATGCCATCCTTTCTGCGTTTGAGCGCCTGTTGATGGACAAACCGCTTGCCGACATTACGGTGAGCGCCATCGCGCGTGAGGCAAATGTTGACCGCAAGACCTTTTACGTACACTTCGGTACGGTTGACGGCCTGCTCGATGCCATCGCCGTTAATGTGGTGGAGACGATTGTCGACTCGGTCGAGAAAACGCTTGCTTCCATGGACGGCGATACGAATGAGCGTGCCCTCGGAGCGGCGGCAACGTTTTTTAGGACCATCAACGAGGCACTTTGCAATAACCTCGTGCTCAATCGCCAGCTGATCGAAAACATTCCGCTCGACGATTTTATGACGCGTTTGCGCGTGCCGCTCGAGCATGAGATTGCCGAGCGCGACTTGCTGCCCCACGGCCTCAAGGACGAGATGTTCGACTATTATCTGGCGTTTTTACTTTCGGGCATTATCGGCATTTACCGCACGTGGGCGCTCTCCGATGGCTCGGTGCCCATCGAGCGTATCTCGGAGGTCGCTAATAATTTGACGTTGAACGGACTATCGAGTCTGGAATCTCGCTTGGATTAGGCCTACTGCCGGAATATGTCCCCAAGCAGCCCCTCAATGAGTTGCGGTGAAATAGTGTCTGTTTTTGCTGCTAGAAAGCATATTCAGACCCTATTTCACCGCAACTCATGGGGTTTTATGACAAAGAAGGCGCGGGCGCCCAAGGTATTACGGGGCGCTCACGCCTTTGTGTTTTGTCGCATATGGGGTACTAGCAGTTGCTCTTTAGCTTTCGGCCTTGCTGTTCGAACTTATGCATGTCGCTATCGGCCATACCCTGCGTCTCGTCTTCGTTTCGCTTGGTGTAGAGGGGATCGCTCTGATCGTTCCAAATGCGGTCTGCCACGGGAGCCCAGGCCTCGGCTGCGGCTCGGGTCTTTTCGCGCAATTGCTCGGGTGATTCCTTCTCGACCAGGTCGGTACTCATGGCGCCGGTCTCGGCCACCATCTTGGGCAGCACGTCGGGGTTCTCGAGCATAGGACAGGGCTTGAGATAGTTGTCGTTGAACGGCTGGCCCTCGTAGTACTTCATAAAGAGGGGAGAGCGCAGCGCGTCAAGTAGGCTCACGTTGTGGATGTTGGCGTTGGAATAGTGGATGAACACGCATGGCTCCACGTCGCCCGCCGCATTGATGTGCAGATAGCGGCGGCCACCGGCAATGCAACCGCCGACAAACTCACCGTCATTTTGGAAATCGAGCGTAAAGAGTGGCTTTTTCTCACGCATTTCGCGGACAAAGCGATACATGCGCTCGCGCTGCTCGGGCGTGGGCATAAGCTGGGAGGTAGCGTTGCGCCCGACCGGCATGAAGTGGAAATACCAGCAGAAGAGTGCTCCCTCTTCGATCATCCAGTCGATATTCTCTTCGGTCGCCACCGTGTTGGCGTTGGCGCTGGTCCAACAGGTCGAAATACCAAACGGTAGATTGCGCTCGCGTAGGAGTTTCATCGCATGCTCGATCTTGGCGTAGGTCCCCTCGCCGCGGCGGGCATCGGTGGTGTGCTCGTTACCCTCGGCACTGATGGCCGGAACAAAGTTGCCTACGCGGATCATGTCGTCGCAGAACGCCTCGTCGATAAGCGTTGAGTTGGTAAAGCAGAGGAACACGCAATCCGGGTGCTTTTCGCAGATCTTGATAAGGTCGTGTTTGCGAACGAGCGGCTCACCACCGGTGTAGATGTAGATGTGCGTGCCGAGTGCTTTGCCCTGCGTGATGATAGAGTCGATGTCTTCAAACGAGAGATTTTGCTTATAGCCGTACTCGGCTGCCCAGCAGCCCGTGCAATGCAGGTTGCAGGCGCTCGTGGGGTCGAGCAGGATAGCCCACGGAATATTGCACTGGTACTTTTCGCGGTTATTTTCCTGCTGCGGCCAAGCGAGCAGGTTGCCGTCGACAATAAGCGCCTTGAGCAATTTTGTTCGCATCTTGGGATTGAGACTGAAAATGCGCATGATCAGGTCATACCAATTGCCGCGACTCTTGATGACGTTGGTGAATGCCTCACGCTGCACGGGAAATACGCGATCGGGGACCAGCTTGTTCACGAGGTCCATGATTTTTTCGATATTGTCTTGCGGATTGTCGTCGAGATAATCGATGAGCTTGTTGAGTGCTACGCGCTCGGCTGACTGTGTAAGCGACATGGGCATTTCCTTTCACGTGCGCTTTGTATGTGATAATACCCATATGTGGAATTAAATGCACGTAAAGAATCTCTATTGTGTCTATTCAACGAACCAATTTGATTTGGGGTGAATTGTTATGCCCTGACACTCTCTAAAGTGCGGTGAAATGGGGACTGAATAGGCCTTTAAACGGCATAAACGGTCTCTATTTCACCGCAACTCAGAGGGATTGCGTCACTGGTAGCGCAGGCACTCGACCGGGTCGAGTTTTGCTGCCCGGCGGGCGGGGTAGAAGCCAAAGATGACGCCGATGCCGACGGAGACCGCAAAGGCCAGCAGCACCGTTGCGATCGAAAAACTCGGCGTAATGGTACCGCTGGCACCGAGCTCGCCAAGCACGCCGGAGCCCGCGGCGAACATCGCTAGACCCCAGGCAAGCAGGTAACCAATCAGGATACCCAGCAGGCCACCGGTGACGCACAGCGCCGAGGACTCGGCCAAAAACTGCGCGGTGATATCGCGACGGCTGGCCCCCAGGGCACGGCGAATACCGATCTCGCGGATGCGCTCAGTCACGTTGGTGAGCATCATATTCATAATGCCGATACCGCCGACAAGCAGCGAGATACTGGCGACAGCACCCATGATGAGCGAGAACGCGCCCATAAAGGAATTGAGGGCATCGATGGCGCTTTTCATAGAGGTTGCCGATACACTGTCGTACTCATCGTCCTTCGCGATGCCCTTCATCGTGCGCACCTTGGACTCAATCGTCTTGCACAGCTCATCCACGTCTGTACCCTCGGTGGCGAGCGCCGTTACGATGGGGAAAGAGGGGTTCTCGTCGCCAAAGAGGCCCGAGATGGTCTCGCGCGGCATGTATAGCGTGAGCGAGCCCATGGAGTCGTTGCCGCCATCAATCACGCCGACAATCTGCACCTCGCCGTTCGAGACCTTGATGGTCTTGCCGATCGCCTCCTGCTCGTTGCCGTACAGCTGATCCGCCCCTCCACGGCTGATGAGTGCCACGCGTGCGCCAGATTGGGACTCGGCCTGGGTGTAGGTGTGTCCCGCAACGAGCTTGCTGGCGCCCACCGCGTCGAGCATGTCGCTATCGACGCCCTGTGCCATGACGGTATAGCTTTTGTCACCGGCCTTGTACTCGGTATAGGCGCTGTCCACGATGCCGATCTGCTCAATTTGCGGCACCAGTTTCCGAAGTTTCTCAATGTCCGACTCGGTGAGCTCTTGCGACGAATAAATCTGCACCATACGCGCGGCGTTGAGGCCCAAGCTGTTGACCAGGCTGTTTTGGATACCGCCGATAAGCGAGGTCATGGCGATGACCGAGGCAATGCCAATGACGATGCCCAGGATGGTGAGCAGGCTTCGTCCCTTATTGGCTTCGAGGGAGTGAAGGGCTTCTTGGATAAGGTCGCGCGTACTCATGCCATCACTCCTTTCGGCGGGATAATCGGGTCGGTGATTGTGGGCAGGCTATCTACGGCGTTGCGCAGGGTCCGCGGCGCATGTGGAATATACGCGCCGTCGTGGATGCGACCGTCGCGGATGGTCACGGCACGGTCGGCCTCGGCGGCGATGCCGGGGTCGTGCGTGATGAGTATGATGGTCTTGCCGCGTTCCTGGAGTTTGTGGAAGGTCTCCATCACGAGCGCTCCGGTGGCGGAGTCCAGGTTCCCCGTCGGCTCGTCCGCCAGGATGATGGGCGGGTCGTTGACGAGGGCGCGCGCGATGGCCACTCTCTGCATCTGTCCGCCCGAGAGCTCGGAGATGCGGTGGTCCCAGTGGTCGACCGGCAGCATGACGGCTTGCAGCGCATGGACGGCGCGCATCTCACGTTGAGCCCGCGGCACGTTGGTGTACGACAGCGGCAGCATGACGTTTTCGATGACCGATAGGCGCGGCAGCAAGTTAAAGCTTTGAAAGACAAAGCCGATGCTCAGGGCGCGGACTTCGGTGAGCTCGTCATCGTCGAGCTCGGCCACGTTGAGCCCTTGCAGGTAGTAGTCGCCTGCGGTTGGCTTATCCAGGCAGCCGAGGATGTTCATGAGCGTCGACTTGCCCGAGCCCGAGGGGCCGGTGATGGCCACGAACTCGCCGGGATTCACTGCCAGGCTAACGTTATGCAGGATATGGGCGCAGCCGGCCTCGCTCTCAAAAATGCGATGCACGTTGCGGATGTCGATGACGGGACGCATTACATGCCCTCGTCGGCAGACATGCTGCCGGAGTCGCCGCCGTCGGCCGTCATGCCTGTTCCGGAGTTGCCGCCATCTGCCGACACGCCCGAGCCGTTGTCAATCTTGAGGATGTCTCCGTCGCGAAGCTTGGTGACTGGTACATTGGGGTTTATTTCATTGCCCTGGTCATCGCGCTTGACCTGCGTTTTGCCGACTACGGCGTCGTTATCGTTTTGCGTCACGACGGTCACCTTTACGCGTCGGGTCTGTTTGCCCTCGCCGTCAGTTGCCACATTGACGTAATAGTGCTCGCCGTCCTCGGTCATGAGCGCCATGGTCGGCACCATCACGACGTCATCGAGCTGTTCGGTCACCACCGAGACCTCGGCGGTCATGCCCGGCTTGAGACGCGCGTCGGGAGCTTCAATCAAAATGTCGACGTTAAAGGTCACGCTGCCGCCGCCGTTGGCTTCGGAGTTTGCCACCGAGGCGATGGCTGTGACCGTTCCCTGGCTCACGATATCGGGAAACGCAGGATAGGTGACGTTGGCGCTCTGCCCAACGGCGATTTTGGCGATGTCCTTTTCGCCCACCTGCACGGTCACCTTCATCTTGGACAGGTCGGCGATCTGCATGCACTGCTTGCCGCCGCTCGTATCGCTTTCGCCCATGATCATGCCGCTTGTTACCGTGGCGCCCACCTTGGCGTTGAGCTCCACGATGCTGCCCGAGCTCGGCGCCGTAACCGTGCGCCCGGCGGCCTTGGCGTTCGCCTGATCGAGGTTTGCCTGGGCTGAGGCGAGGCTGCGCTGTGCGGCCGATACGGTGTTCGTGTCGGCGGACGCAGCGGAGGCGCCTGCCGCTGCGGCGGAAGCTCCATCGACGTCCGTCGTTGGGGTGGCCTGCGCGGCAGCGACGGCTTTCTTCGCGTTGGCGAGGTCTTCCTGAGCGGCTGCAACTGCACGCTGCGCTTCGGCAACGTTGCGATCGAGCTCGTCGTTCTTAATGGTCATAAGCACGTCGCCCTCGTTGACGGATTGGCCCGGCTGAACGTTGATCGAATCGACCGTGCCGTCGACAGAAGGGGAGACCACTGAGGACGAAATAGGCTTGAGCTGGCCTTTCGCCTCGACGGTCGTGGTGAACGTGCCCTCAGTCACCTTATCGGTCACAGGCCCGCTGGCGCCCTGCGGCTGCGCATTGATAACCAGGGTTGCGACAATGGCAATGAGCGCGATGGCACCCACGACGCCGGCGGCAATACCGCGGCGAATCAGCTTTTTGCGTCGGCGCTCGGCACGTTTTGCCTTGAGCTTGGCATACGCCTCTTCATCGGAAATCTCGGCCATATCGCTCGGGCGGTCGTATTGCGAATCGGCATGCGCGTTTGTAATCAGAGGAATCGTTTCGGTGGCACCTTCGGGCGCGCGCTCGGTATCATCCGGGCCCGGGGTGATTGTGGGGACATTTGGCATAGCGTCTCCTTTATAGAAAGAACTTCGATAAGTATATACGCCCACCGGTTGAGGCGGGCGCATAGGACGGTTTCTTTCGGAACTGTTAGATTGGTCGCAGCAGTTCCACGTTGTATGAATGCGCGCGTTGCACTACGAATGGACAACCACGCACAGGCCGACTTTGATGCAGTCGTGAAGTGCTTTGGCGTCGGCCAGGCGCAGGTTGATGCAACCGTGGCTGCCACACCACTTGTACGACTCTGGGTTGTCGAAGCTCTTGTCGTTTTGCCAGGTAGCGTCGTGGAAGCCGATCATGTTGCCTTCAAACGGCATCCAGTAGCTCACGGGGCTCTCGTATTTGGGTTTCCCCGTTTTGGGGTCCTTGGCGCCAATCAGCGTGCTCGCGCCGTCATTGCTGTTGATCTGCCAGACGCCCTCGGGAGTGGCGTCCTCGCCCGGCAGCCCCGAGATAAAGTTGGCCTCCCACACGATATTGCCGTTTTCGTCGTAATAACGTGCATGTTGCTCGGACAGATCGACATCGATATAGGCCTTCCAATCGGGCTCGCCCTTGGCGGTAAACGTGTCGGCCTTCTTTGAGTACGAAATTTCGATATCGCCGGTCTGCTTGTTATTGATAGCGTCCTCGACCTGCTTGGCGAGCGCATCGCTGTCGATGGACCAGCCAAAGTCGCCGCCCTCGACAGCGCACTGCTTGCCGTCGGCGCGTGTCCACCAGCGGGTGGAGCCCACGGTGTTAAAGCCGTTGGCGAACTCGGCGGCCCAGCTGCTGATCTGCGACGTATCGAGTGTGGGCTTGGCCGGATCGGCAAAGCTGATCCACTGCAGCACCGAGCTGCCGTCCACCTTGCCGGCATCGTTGCCGTTGAGCTTAAGGGTCACGTTGACGCCCAGGAAGTTGTTGGCGGCATCGCATGCAGCCTGAATCTGGTCGTCGGTGAGGGTGCCGTTGAGCGGTTCGTAGGCGTCGTTGCCGATCTTGGTGATATCGACGTTCTCGGCGAGTGACGCGAGCTCGATCACGGCATATTTGATGACATGCTCGCGGTTGAGCTTCTCGTTGGATCGGGCCTTCTCGACGGTGAACTTGCCGGCTTTCTCGTCATAGGAGCTGGTGGCCTCGAAGGTGCCCGAGCGGCCCTCATTGAACTCGTCGATGGCGCTGCCCAGGTCATCCTCAAACTGCTTTTGGTTAAAGGCATCGGAGAGCATGGAAAGGTCGACGTCTTGTTTCAAGTCGATCGAGCCGTTCTTGGTGGCGCTATCGGTTTTTCCGCCGAGCGACGCGATGAGGCGCGATGGCCACAGCAGCGGCTCGTTTTTGCCGATAATCTCGTGGGCAGCTTTTTCGCCATCGACGATGGGATCGTCGGACTCGGGCTGGTAGGTCCAGCTAAAGTTGTCGCCCGACACGGTGAGCTTGTAGTGCTTCCATGCCGAGTTGACCTTGGTGGCTGCCGATGATGCGTTAGAGAGCGAGATATCGACGCCGGCGATGGTGGTGTTGGGGTAAGCGACCTGCGAGAACGCCACGACGCCTACGATGTAGACGATCGCGACGAGGCCGAGGACGACAAAGAGGGCCGTCTTTCCGCCCGGCGTGCCGCTTTTGCTGGTGCGCTTGTCCGCGGGCCCGCGATTGTTTGCCGCGCGAGTGTGCGAAGGGCCCTGCGTGGGGGCGCCACCTTGTGCGGTACGCTGCCGATATTGTTGATGCGGCTGGTATTGACGCTGATTCGGGCGTTGAGAGGCATTGGACGGGCCGTGTTGTTGGCTGCGAACCGGCGCGATGGGGCGCGGCGATTGGACGCCGCCAGTATGCCTACTGGGCTGTTGCGGATCGGGAATCATGTTGCTGCGGTCGATTTGCGACATCGTATATATTTCCTTCGAGTTTCGCCTTACGGCTCATCGTGTTTTAACTGGGCTTGCATTATAGCGATTAGCTTGTTGTTTGTGGTGCGGAAACGGTATCGGTTTGGAGAAGTCTGCCTATCCGCATACGCCGCATTTGGCGCAGGCAGAAAGCGCGGCCGGGGCTTGAGCGATACCGCCCTTGGCCGTCTCGCGCAGGGTTGCCGGCAGGGCGTGGCCCACCGAGAGCATCACATGCGCCATCTGGTCAAACGGCACCAGGCTCTTAATGCCGGCGAGCGCGAGCTGGGCCGAGCTGAAGGCCGCGGCCACGCCGATGGCATTGCGGTTTTGGCACGGCACCTCGACCAGTCCGCCCACGGGGTCGCAAACGAGGCCTAGCAGATTGCTCAGCGCGATGGAACTGGCGTCGAGTGCCTGCTCGGGGGTGCCGCCGAGCATCTGCACCAGCGCGGCGGCGGCCATGGCGGCGGCACTTCCCACCTCGGCCTGGCAGCCGCCCTCGGCGCCGGCGACGCAGGCGCTCGTGGTGAGGTTGAGGCCGATGGCGGCGGCACAGTAGAGGGCGTCCATGACCTGCTCGTCATCGAGCTGCAGGTGCTCGGCCAGTGCCAGCACGCAGCCGGGCACGACGCCTGCGGAGCCCGCCGTAGGGGCGGCAACGATCACGCCCATGGTGGCGGAGCGCTCGAGTACGGCCATGGCACGGGCCACGGCTTCGGTCTGGACGGCGCCCATCAGGTTTGCGCTCAAATCGTTGCGGCCGGTGGCATCGACGAGCTTTGCTTCGCCGCCGATAAGCCCGCCGAGTGATCGCTGCGGATTGGCGATGGGGGTCGTGGCCTCCTCGCGCATGACGTCGAGCACGCGGCGCATGGCGGCGACGGCGTGGGCCTCGCCGGTCAGACGCGCCTCGCGCACGGCCATGACGGCGCCGATGTTGAGGCCGAGTTCGTCGCAGGCGTCGAGCAGCTGTTCACCGTCATCGAAGATCTCCTTGGCCGAGACGCCGGGTGAGAGCGATGATGCCGAGCCGGGGAGCTCAATAAAGGTGGCGTAGTCGATGTTGTCGAGTTTACGCAGCATGGGAATGACGGTGTCGTCGGGCGTGCCGTCGGTCTCAAAGACGGAGTAGGCCTGGCCGCCCACCTCGGTGCGGTAGGTGCGGCAGAAGGCGATGTTCACGTGTGCGTAGGCGAGCAGGTTCGTGAGCGCGGCAAGTACGCCGGGGACGTCGTGGTGCGCCACGAAGAGCGTGGAGTACATGCCCGAGATGTCGACGCCGACGCCGTTGATACGGCTGATGCGCATCTTGCCGCCGCCGAGACTCTCGCCGCGGACCTGCGCCGTGGCGCCCGTGTCGTCGACCATGTCGATGTCGACGGTGTTGGGGTGGATGGAGGCGTCGTCGCCCTTGATGTCAAAGTGATAATCGAGGCCCTGCTTGCGTGCGAGGTCGAAGGCCTGCTTGATATTCTCGTCGTCGGTGTCGAGGCCCAAGATGCCCGCGACGAGCGCGCGGTCGGTGCCGTGGCCGCGGTAGGTGTGGGCAAAGGAATTCCATAGGCCAAAGGTAACCTTGACGATGCGGCCCTCGAGCAGGCTGGCGGCCACCTGTGCGCACCGCAGGGCGCCGGCGGTATGCGATGAGCTGGGACCGACCATGACGGGGCCCAAGATCTCGAATGCCGAGGTCGTAGCTAGTGTTTGCGGCTTGCCTGCCATGGCTGCTCCTTTGCCTTGTCTCGTCGTCCCGAGGGGCGGGGCATAAGGTCGCCTGCTCGGACAGTCCTGCTCGCAC
>CWHC01000012.1_pt1 | contig 11698 bp, 16 predicted proteins | sample 693371 | NCBI WGS metagenome assembly CWHC01 (sample SAMEA3735914, study PRJEB9488) | human gut metagenome | biome: ENVO:mammalia-associated habitat; material: ENVO:feces | place: Malawi | collected 2009-02-27 | reverse complement strand
CGCCGCGGCCCGCACCCCCGATCGGCCCGGCGTCGCGCCCCGCGCGCCCCCGCCGAGGTTGCAAGTGGTCATGCCCCCCGGCTCGTCGGCGCTGCGCCATCTCAAAAAAGTTCAACGAACGTCGAATAGTACGACATTCATCGAACAATCGGGGGTATACTCCACCGCAGGAGGCCCGCGGCGAGGGGAGGCGAGATGGTCGGCGACGGGTTCAAGGCGCTCTCGGACCCCACGCGCCGCCGCATCCTCGAGCTCCTCGGCGAGCGGGACATGACGGCGGGAGAGATCGGCGAGCACTTCCTCCAGAACAAGGCGACCCTCTCGCACCACCTCGAGGTCCTGCGCGAGGCGGGCCTCGTGGAGGCGGAGCGCCGGGGCAGGAACGTCCTCTACCGCCTGGACACTACCGTCCTGCAGGGCCTCATCTCATGGTTCCTCGGGCTCACGGAAACGGAGGCTTCGGATGAAGGTTGAGCTTGGGCGCGGGGAGCGCGCCTTCTGGATAGTCCTCTTCGCGGCGGTGGTCGCCCACCTTCTGGCGTACGCGCTGCTGGCCTACCCCGCCATGCCCCAGACGGTGCCCACGCACTGGGGCGCCGACGGCGCGGTCGACGGCTGGGGCGACAAGGCGGGCACGCTCTTCATGGCGGCCATGCCGCTCGTCCTCGCGCTCGTCATGCTCGCCGTGCCGCGCCTCGACCCCAAGGGCCGCAACTTCGAGCGCTTCCGCGGCGTCTACCTGGGCATGAGCGCCGCGCTCACCCTGTTCATGGTCGCCGTCTCGTGGATGACGCCGCTCACCGCCTTCGGCCTCGTGCCCGAGGGCGGATCGTTCGTCTCCGCTGCCATACTCTTCGCGCTCGGCGCCTCTATGATCGCGCTCGGCAACTACCTGCCGCGCGTCAAGCCCAACTACACCTTCGGCATCCGCACGCCCTGGACGCTCGCGAGCGAGGGCAACTGGCGCCGCACGCACCGCTTCGCCGGACCCGTCTTCATGGTCGCGGGCGCGGCTATGCTCGTCGCCGCGCTGCTCTCGGCCGTGGCGCCCGAGGCGTCCTTCTGGGTCGGCATGGCGGCGGTCCTGGTCGCAACCCTCGTCGTGGCCGTCTACGGCTTCCTCGTCTGGCAGCGCGAGGGCCGCTAGCTGTTGTGTGCCATGACGTTGTTGACGCCGACGATGCGCGACATCGGCGGCAGGCCCCCGCAGGCGCTGTGCGGCCTGCCCCAATTGCAGTTGACCCTTGTCCCGGACAGCTATCGTGAGTTTATCTTCCGGTCTTTAACGCTTCTTTAGAAACGGCCTTCACCCTAGGAATTGCAAGTAAGTAATCCTAGGGATGGAGGCTCTCATGGCATACGTATTGGAGACGCGCGGGCTCACGAAGCGGTTCGGCCGCGGCGGCCGAGCGCAGGTGGCGGTCGACGGCGTGAGCCTGCACGTGGGGGAGGGGCGCGTGTACGGCCTGCTCGGCCCCAACGGCGCGGGCAAGTCCACCACGCTCAAGATGGTGACGGGGATGCTGCGTCCCACGTCGGGGCAGATCCTGGTCGACGGGCACCCGTGGAGCCGCGACGACCTGTACGCCATCGGCTCGCTCATCGAGCAGCCACCGCTCTACCCCAACCTCACAGCGCGCGAGAACCTGCTCGTGCGCACCACGCTGCTCGGCATCCCGGAGGGGCGCATCGACGAGGTGCTCGAGACGGTCGACCTCACCGACACCGGGTCCAAGCGCGCCGGGCGCTTCAGCCTGGGGATGAAGCAGCGGCTCGGCATCGCGATCGCGCTGCTCGCGAGCCCGCGGCTTCTCATCCTGGACGAGCCCACCAACGGGCTCGACCCCATCGGCATCGAGGAACTGCGCGGGCTCATCCGCAGCTTCCCCAAGCGCGGCATCACGGTCATCGTATCGAGCCACATCCTGGGCGAGGTGGAGCAGACAGCCGACGACATCGGCATCATTACGGGCGGCCGGCTCGCCTACCAGGCGCCGCTTCAGAGGGGCCAGGACCTCGAGGCCCTGTTCATGGACGTGTGCCGACGGACGGGGGTGGCCGCATGAGCCGGTCTGCTGCTGTGTCCGAGCGCGTCGCGAGGCCGGTGCCGCAGGCGGGATCAGCGCGCCGTTCCGGCCTCTTCCGCGCCCTGCGCTCCGAGGCGCTGAAGAGCTCCCACGGGGCACCGGTCAAGGTCGCCATCGCGCTTGCGCTGCCGTTCCCGTTGCTCTTCGGGCCGCTCTCGGGGCGCTTCGGCATGAGTCCAGAGCTCTCGTTCTCGGCGTGGAACTACTACTACGTGCTGCTCCTGCCGGTGGCGCTCACGCTCATCTCCGCCTGCGTGGCCAATTACGACGCGCGGCTGCGCGACCACGTGCCACTCTCCAGCCCGGCGCCGCTCGGGCGGGCCTGGTGGGCGAAGGCGCTCTGGTGCCTCGCGCTCTCGGCGCTCTCGAACGCGTGCGTACTCGCCGTGTACCTCGTGGGTGCCGTCGTGAACCCGGGCGGGCCATCGGTCCCCGCGATGGCGTCCGCTGCGGTGACGAGCGTCATCGCGACTTCGTGGATGATTCCGGTGACGCTCTTCCTCGTCTGCCGGGCCGGGATGCTCGCTGGCGTGCTGGCGCCGCTTGCGGTGCAGATCGGCGGGGGCTTCGCGTGGTCCGCGGTGGGAGGCCTGTGGTGGGCGCTTCCGCCGGCGGCCTCCGTCATCATGCCGAGCGCCTTCTTGCCTGTGCTGCCCACGGCCGAGCCGCTCTCGGCGTCGCCCGAGCTCGCGGCTGCGATTGGGTCCTTCGGGCCTGTTCAGGCGGCGGCGCTCGCGGTTTGCGCGGCGGTGTTCGTCATGCTTACGGTCGTCGGTGCGGTCTGGTTCAGGGGATCGGAGGAACTGTGATGGGAAGCGGAAGGCATGTTGGCTCGAGCGTTGGCCAGACGTCCCGGATGTCCCTATGGCGCGCCGTGCTCTCGGAGTGCGTGCGGCTCAGGCGCTCCCCGTTGATCGCGCTGCACCTGGCGTGCGGCCTTATCGCCGGCGTTGCCTGCGGGGCATACTTCGGCGTGGCGCCGTGGGATCCGCGACTTGGAACGGACGCGTTCGTCCAGCTTATCGGCGCGCTCATGCCCCTCATGGTCGCGATCGTGTGCGGCCTGGATGTCGACGGTGAGCGCGAGGCGTCCGGCCTTGCCAACCTGCTCGCGGTGCCGTCGAGGCGCATCGCCCTTGCGGCGCGCGTGCTCGTGCTGTGGCTGCTCGGCTTCATCGCCGTGGCGGTGGCGCTCGGTTCGTTCTCGGCGGTGCTCGGGGCCTTCGGGCGCGACGGGTTCTCGGCGGGCGTCTACGCCCGCGCTGCCGTGGGCATGGCGGCGGGGTCACTCGTCCTCTACGTCGTGTCGGTCTGGCTCGCGCTCGCCCTCGGCAGGAACGCCGCCATCGGCGTCGGCGCGGCGGGGCTCGCCTGCGCCCTCTTTGCCGTGGGCGGTCTTGCGCACGGGCTCGTCACTGGTGAGCTCACCGCGGCTTCGTCGGGCGTGCTCGGCTACGTGCCGTTCGCCTGGGCGGAGCGGTTGGGGTCGCTCCTCGTAGAACTTGGACTGGCCACGGATGCTGGTTTGCGCGCGGTGATTTGGCAGCTCGAGGTGACCTCTGTGCTCACCCTGGCGGTCACGGCGGTCGGCCTCGCCGCCCTGCTCGCTTGGGTAGGCTTCTTCGAAGAGGGGAGAAGGGGAGAATGAGTACGCGGTTGGAATTCCGGCCCCGTATCTGGTCTGAAATCGTTTTGGCGCTCGTGGCTGCCCTCGTTGCCGTGCCCGCCCTCTCCGGCTGCCGAGGCCTGTCCCATCCGGAGGAGTTTCCCACGTCTGGTTCCTCGGCGTCGCCTGTCGAGGCCACATCCAACCCTCAGACCATCACTTGCGAGGAGTTCGGGGACCTCTGGCCGTTCGAGTTCGACAGATGCGAGGTCAGCGCAGAACCCGATGCGTCGGGCGATCCGGTTCTGCGCCTCACGACGGAGGATGGCACGGTCTACGCCTTGAACGACCTGTCTGGCAACGATGGGCTTCCTAAGGCGGAGGATCTCGTGCGGCCCGGCGCCTCCATCGGCCCCATCCGGTCGTTCGCGCTCGGTCTTGTCGACTTGGAATAGGATTGGTTGAACTGCAGGCCGTTTTGCTGGCTTTCGATGAGGGGGGGGGCACGATGGCTCGCATCCTCGCGGTCGACGACGACCGCGCCATACTTCAGCTGCTCGAGCGGGCACTCTCCCGCGACGGTCACAAGGTCGAGTGCGCCGACGACCCGACTTCGGTCCCTGCGATGGACCTCTCGCGCTACGACCTTATCCTTACGGACGTGATGATGCCCGGGCTCGACGGCTTCGAACTGGTTCGTCTCGTCCGGGACCGCTTCGACGGGCCCATCATGTTCCTCACCGCCAAGGTCGCCGAGGACGACGCGGTGCTGGGCCTCGGCCTCGGCGCCGACGACTACGTGCGCAAGCCCTTCGGCGTGGCGGAGCTGCGCGCAAAGGTGGCTGCGTCGCTCCGCCGCGAGCGCCGGGTGCGCCGGAGCGTGCTCGACCTCGGCCGCGTGCGCTTCGACCTCGGGGCACGCGAACTCAGTGTGACAGCTCCCGACGGCTCGACCGGCGCGCCCGTTCCCCTCACGCCCACCGAGTACGGCATCTGCGAGTTCCTCGCCAAGCATCCCGGCCGTGCCTACGGGCGGGCGCAGATCCGCGAGGCGGTGCGGGGCTGGGGGAGCGAGACGGATGACGCGGCCGTCTCGGTCCACGTGGGCAAGGCGCGCGCCAAGCTCCGAGTCGCGGGCGTCGACCCCATCGCCACCGTGTGGGGTGTCGGATACAAGTGGGAGGCGGGGAGATGAGCCGTCTTCGCGGTTTGGACGGCCGCATTCGCGTCCCGCTTGCCCTCGTAGTCGGTCGCTACTTCGTCCTCGTCCTGTTCGCGGCGCTGCTGACCGTGGGCGGGCCTTGGGCACTGTTCACCGGCGCGATGGCGCGCGGCGAGGTGCTCCCGGCGGACTGGGGCTCGACCCATGCGGACGAGACTGTCGGCGACATCGCTTCGGCGGGTCATCTTGATCCCGACTCGCTCTCCACCGCATACCGCGTGGCTCATGTCTCGGACACGGGCGAGGTCCTCTTCTCGGACATGGGGGAGGAGGCGCTCGCCAGCGCCCAGACGTCCGTCTCTTCCGCAATTGCCGCCGGTGAGACGTCCGTCCGCCCCGGCCCCGACGTCTCGTCCGGCTCGTACGCGCGGGTGGCGGCCGTGAAGCTCGCCGATGGCACGTGGGCGGCAATCTCCTGGGACATGATGCCCCACTGGGCCGACCACGCACGGGACGCGTCCTGGCCGAACCCCCAGGACCTCTGGCTCGCCTCGACCGTCATCGGCACGGTGCTCATGGTCGTCCTCGTTGCCCTGCGCGCCGCCCGTGTGCTCACGCGCAAGATGGAGCCGCTCGTGGCGGCGGCAAATGCCGTTGCCGCCGACGACCTCGACAGGCCCGCCGGCACGAGCGGCGTGGCCGAGGTCGACGACGTGCTCGCCGCGATGGAGCGCATGCGCGTCTCGCTGAAGCGGTCCCTCGAGGAGCAGATGGCGTCTGAGGAGACCCGGCGCCAGCGCATGGAGACACTCGCCCACGAGCTCAAGACCCCGCTCACCCTCATCCAGGGCAACGCCGAGCTCCTCGCCGCAGATCTCGAGGAAGGCCGGCTCCAGGGCGAGCAGGCCGACGAGGCCCGCGCCATCCTCGATGCCACGCACCGGCTCGATGCGGCCCTCATCGACATCATCTCCGCCTGGCGGGAGGGTGAGCGGGACGGCGAGGGGCGGTTGGAACCCGATGCGGATTCGCGAGGCTAAGCTCCGAAGTGCGCAACAGTGAAATAGAACCAATTGACGGGGATGCCTGACTGCCCCAGCCGACTCTTCATCCATATTGGATGTGGGTGTGCGCAGCGAGGGGACTTTACACCCTTGTCTCCCCGTCTTACCATAGACGTACGTAAAAGCGTACGCTTTTGGGAAGGGAGGCCGCATGACTTCTATTACGGCAACGGCGGCACGCAAGGACCTGTACAACGTTATCACGCGCGTCAACGAGGACTGCGCTCCGGTGGTCATCACGAACAGTCGCGGTAAGGGTGCCGTGCTCGTCGGAGAGGATGAGTGGGCCTCTATCGAGGAGACGCTCTATCTCATGGGTATTCCCGGCGTTGCCGAGTCGATTGTTGCAGGGAAGGCGGAGCCGGTCGAGAAGTGCGTCACCGAAGACGCGCTGGACTGGTAGCCATGTGGCTTGTCGTGTTCACCGAGCAAGCCCAGAAGGATGCAAAGCAGCTCAAGGCGGCGGGGCTTGCCGGCAAGGCGAAGGCGCTTGTCGCGGCAGTGCGGGAGGATCCTTTCAAGGTCCCCCCGCGCTATGAGGCCCTCGTTGGCAATCTATCTGGCCTCTACTCTCGCCGCATCAGCCTGCAGCACCGCTTCGTTTACGAGACGATCAAGGGGGAGATTGAGAGGGGCGGCACTCTCTATGAGGGAACGGTCAAGATCGTTCGCATGTGGACGCATTATGACGGGGTGCGATAACGGTTGAGCAATTGAACGGTCCTAGTCGCTTAACTGATACGTAGGTATCAAGCATCTCCCTTATTCCCGTTCCATGAACAAACTAAGAATTGGCTGTCTCATCTATGGCAAGGGTAGAATCGGAAAAGAATGAGTTGGAGGTGGAACCATGGAAGTGAGGGCGAATACCCAGAACACGGCAACTCTTGGCAATTCAGATGGCTTCACGGAGTTCCGATTTAGAGACGCTCTCATTCGGTTTCATGCTCTGTATTCATTTGAGCACTATACCCGTGTGAAGCGATGGGATGCGGGCTATCTCGTTACCGACGCCAAGTATTCACACAATGCGGGCGACGAGGAAGAGTACATCGACCTCGTGCCGATTCTTAAGGACCTATTCATAGATTCGGGTGCATTTCTATCCCCCATTAAGAACGTGGAGGTGGCACATACCTGATATCGAGGCGGTTGCGAGTACTGCGGACATGACAGTGAACGGCTACGCCTTCTCCCAGGAGGACGATGGCCGTATCCGGGTCCTCAATCTCAATTCGCCCACCATGGCATTTGTTTTCGACGGCGAGGGCAACGTTCTCGAGACGAGCATGGATGACATGGAGCTTGGTATCGTACGGGGCTATTTCCTCAACAACAGGGAGTTCCTTGGGACGGACCATGCCCAAGTACTTCCAATTCACGGTTGCTGGATACTACCTATATTACACCTCGTTTTGCGACGTTGAGTGCATGCGCGTCCACGCCAGTGATGGTCGACTGACAGAGACGGGTTCCGCGAAGTTCTTTGTCAGGGCGAATGGGGATACCGAGCTTCAACATCGCGGCAAGCTCTCCGGCCGTGAAATAGGCATTATCCAGAAGTTCATATAGAAGAACTATCGGGAGATGTATCTCAAGTGGCGCGAGAATAGCCATGAGGGTTTTTACGGAGAGAAGTAGGAGTTTTCCTATGTGGCATTATTGTGCTTCAATAAGGGAGACTTGGAGATCATAGTCGCTTACGGCATTGTTATTTATTTCTTTGATATTGCTTATCGGGTCCATTTGTTTGGATGAGTCATCTTACAAGTGCTAAGTCTCCTAAATAATAACTGGACATTTGCATACTCCGACATCAGAAGAAAACAAATAATCGTTGTCGTAATCGACTTATTTCCGTCTCCGTTAAGTATCGTTGGAATAGAAATAACGTGCTATGTGTCTTTGACAAAAGAGTTGCTACGTCTCTTTCGGAAATGACCAACCCTATCCCCTCGGGTCTCTTGGACCTCGATATCCCGCCCACGCCCCACGTCGGACCTCACGCGTCCCGGGCGGGCAAGAAAAATGCCTGCAACGATTACCGTGCGGGCATTCTCCCGGTCGGTCACAAATCGGCTTTCATATGCGGTTTCACGAGTGAGTCACCGTCGCCTACCCCTCGCGCGACCCCCGTGACCCCATCCCGCTCCTCCACCACGCCACGGCGAGCTGAGTGCGGTCGCGCAGCCCGAGCTTGGCGAGCACGCGGCTCACGTTCCTCCGGGCGCTCGCGGGCTCCATCACCATGCGCGCGGCGACCTCCTCGTTCGAGAGCCCCTCGGCCACGAGGGACGCCGTCTCGAGCTCGCGGGGCGATAGCGAGGAGAGCGCCTCCAGGAGGCGGACCCGCTCGGGGTCCTCGGCGGCGCCTGGGACGGCGCGGGCGACGACCTCCCGCGTCACGCGGGGCGTGAGCACGGCGCCGCCGGCGGCGAGCTCGCGGACGGCCCGGCACAGCTCGCGGGCGGTGGCGTCCTTGAGCAGGAACCCGGCCGCGCCGGCGGCGAGCCCGCCCAGCGCGTAGTCGTCCCTGTCGTAGGTCGTGAGCAAAAGCGTCCGCACGGAGGGGAAGCGCGAGGCGACCTCGCGGGCGAGCGTCACGCCGCCCGTCCCGGGCATGCGCACGTCCGAGACGACGACGTCGGGCAGGGGCTCGCCGGCATCCTTCCGGCGCGCGAGCTCCGCGAGCGCCGCCCCTCCGTCGTCGGCGGTGGCGACCACGGAGAGCCCCGGGTCGCGCCCCACCATCATGGAGAGGCCCATCCTCGCCGAGGCCTGGTCATCGACGACCATCACGCGTATCATCCCGGGCTCCCTCCGCCGTCATCATCGGGGGTCTGCCCCCGCGGGTCCCAGCCCGCGTCGATCGGCCCGCCGCCCGTCTTTTCCTCCGCGTCGGCGACGAGGCCGGCGAGCTCGCGCACCGTCTCGCGGGTCTGCGCGAGCCCCTCGCGCGCCTCCGCGTTGATGGCGGCGACCGCCGCGTCGACCCGCTCGTCTCCGGTGCCGCCGCCCAGCCCCTCGCAGAGCGTCACGATGGCGGTGAGCCGCTGGCCCACCGAGTCGTGGAGCGAGGCGGCCATGCGGGCCTGCCGCTCGGCCTGGTCGCGGCGCGCCTCGGCGGCCATGGCGCGCGCCCTGGCCTCCCGGGTGTCGTGCGCGCCGCGCAGGGCCCCGCCCAGGAGGAAGGCTGAGCCCGCGGTGAGCTCGCGTGCCGCGATCTCGGCCACCAGCGCTGCCGGCCCCGCTCCGCCCGCGGCCACGAGGGAGCTCGCCGCCATGGCCGCGAAGGTGAGCGCGAGCCCGGCGAGCGAACGAGGGAAGGGCGCGTGGCGCCCGGCCGCGAACGTCGCCACGAGGAAGGGGACCACGGCGTAGCTGTCGAGGCCCGTCGCCGTTGCGGCGACGAGGGCGGCCGACTCGAGCGCGAGTGTCCCCAGGGGCAGGGCCGTCCGCCAGAGCAGGGCTGCGGACACGGCCGCCACGGCGAGCGCGAGGGCCGCCGGGCTCGCCGCCCGCTGCACGACGTCGCCTGGTATCGCCAGGGCGATTGACGTCATGATGACGGTCGCCTCCCCGTAGAGCAGGCACGCGAGGGGCGCCGCGAGCAGACGGGGCACGAGGGGCGGCGCGAGGCGCCGCCCGGCTTTGTCGACAATTCTCATTCCCGCACCCCCCTCGGTCTCTCCGTTCGCGCATCCAGTTCTTGTACCCGTCAGAGCAGGCCGCGACCTACCACCTTCCGGTTAGGAGGTGGGAGAGGGGCGCGACCCCAGCCACCACGAGCAGCGCGCAGGCGATGACGACGAGCGTCCACCAAGCGGGTGACAGCACGCAGCCAAGCCACGCCGCCGCCTGTACGCGACCCGTCCAGTCCCCTTCCTCCCGGGTCGCGAGCCACGCGATCGCCACGCCCGGCAGGCACAGGAAGAGGCCGAGCAGGAACGGCCCGAGTTTCGGGTCCCGTCCGTCGCCGCGCGCCGTCCCGGCCTTCGCGCCGGGTTGCGCCGGGTCCTCGGGCGGAAGCGCGCCACCGCCCCGCACTTCGCTGATCGTTTCCGTCCGTCCTCCTTGTTCATTTCTCGTTTCCCGATGAATCGTTCCGTCGGCGCCTCTGCACCCTACGAGCGCAGGCACGCCGCAGGCGAGGAGTGGACGGCCCCGCGGACCTGCGTCCAGCGCACCGCGAGAAGCACGACCCAGACCACGACACCCGCGGCCAGCGCCTCCGGCAGCGGCGCGTACGCGGCGGGCGCCCCCCCAGAACATCCAGGTGAGGGCGAGCGCGGCGAGGGAGGAGCAGGCGATGGGCACGAGCGAGAGCAGCACGGCGCCAAGGGCTATGAGCGCCGACTGCCACGCGACCGCCGCGGCCACGCCCCGGGGCGTGAGGCCCAGCGTGCGCAACAGCGCCTGGCGCCTCCCCTCATCCCTTGCCGAGAGGGCGAGCACGGCGACCGCGGTGGCGAGCGCGAACCCCGCGGCGAGGCCGATCAGCGCGTAGGTGTCCGTCATGTCGAACGAGCCCGAGAACCCAAGGCGCCTCATGACGGCCTCTAGGTGTTGCGTGCCATGACGTTGTTTACGCCGACGATGCGCGACATGGGCGGCAGGCCCCCGCAGGCGCTGTGCGGTCTCTCCCAATTGTAGTGGTCGATGAAGGCCTCCAGGGCGTCCGCCCTGGAGGCCTCGCTCTCCCAGGCCCGCACGTACTGCCACTCACGGGCCAGCGTCTGGTTCATGCGCTCGACCTTGCCGTTCTGCCAGGGGCTGTACGGCCTCGTGTACTTGTGCCTGACGCCCCCGGAGCTGAGGAACTCGTTGAAGAGGCGGCTGTGGTACGCGGGGCCGTTGTCGGTCATGACGCGCTCGACCGCGACGCCCATCCCCTCGAAGAAGCCGAGGCACCGGCCCATGAACGCCACGCAGGTCTCCTTCCTCTCGTCCGGGAGCAGCTCGGCGTAGGCGGCGCGGCTCCGGTCGTCGACGGCCACGTGCAGGCAGGCCGTGCCCGCCGAGGTGTGCCCGTGGTCGAGCTCGGAGGCGCCGCGGGCCCTCCAGCCCCCTCCGTCCGGTATCCGCGCGACCTTCTTCACGTCGGCGTGCAGCAGCTCGCCGGGCCTCTCCCGCTCGTAGCGCACGCGGGTCACGGGGCCGCGCCTCCGGGGCTCGCCGGTCACGCGGTCCACGTCGGCGAGCCTCGGCAGGCCCGCCCTCGCGACGATCCGGGCGCAGGTTCGGGCCGGCACGCCCGTGACCGCCGAGAGGGCGTGCGGCGCGAGCAGCAGCGACGTGCGCGCCTCCACGACCCGGGCCTCGTCCTCCGGGGCGGTGAGCCGGCCGAGCCGCGCCGGCCTGCTGGGACGGTCCGACAGCGGCTCGCCCCGCCTCGCCCGCGCGACCCACTTGCTGGCGGTCTGCCTGCTCACGCCCATCTGCCGGGCCGCCTCGCCGACCGCCTCGCCGGCCTCGATGCGCTCGACCAGCCGCTGACGGCCCCAAGGCGTGAGGCGTGCGTTAGGATGTTGTGACATGGGAGGGCCCCTCTCTTCGCTGCAGACCTAGACAATCCACAGCTTCGCGGAGCCCTCCCTACTTGTCACTAGTCAGACGTAAACAACCTGTTGGCACTAAACATCTAGGGTGCGGGCGGTCGTGAGCAGGATGCCCCCGGCACCGCCCACCGCCGCGGCGAGCGGCACCATGGCCGAGGCGTTGCGCGAGGCGAGCTCGGCCGCGGAGCGCGCCGCGAGCCGGCCGACGGGCGAGCGCACCG
>CWHC01000087.1_pt3 | contig 11930 bp, 10 predicted proteins | sample 693371 | NCBI WGS metagenome assembly CWHC01 (sample SAMEA3735914, study PRJEB9488) | human gut metagenome | biome: ENVO:mammalia-associated habitat; material: ENVO:feces | place: Malawi | collected 2009-02-27 | reverse complement strand
GTGCGAGCAGGACTGTCCGAGCAGGCGACCAAAGCCCCCGGCGCGCCCGTCTAGCCAGATGTACGGGTTTTCCAGGTGCGGCATATCGGCCTGAAAGAGGAGGGCATAGACCTTGAGGTCATGCCCGACGATTGAAGGCCGAGGTGCCGTGCCTGGGAAAGCCACCTAGGTCAGTTTCACTATAGGTGCGAAGCCCTTCATAAGCTTTTTGGTCTGGCCGGTCTTTTCGAATTGGACCTCGATCATGTCTCCGGCGACCGAGATCACGGTACCCGTGCCAAAGGTCTTGTGGCTCACGGTATCGCCCGCGGTAAAGTCCTGCGATGCGCTGGCGCGATCGACCTTGCGCTCCACCGTCGGTGACACCTTAGACGACGGCTTGTTGGCTCGCGGCGCGCCCGAGCCAAAGGTCGAGGCAACACGGCCGGCATCAGGCGAGACCCCACGATGGCGCTCGGTCCCATAGCTACTGCCGCCAAAGAAATCGTCAAAGCTCGATCCGCCACGCGAACCGGAACCGCCGGTCGAGCGCGTATGCGAACCGAACACCTTGCCGCCGTACATATCCGAGCCCATGCCCGATCCAAAGGTACCGTGTCGGTCGCCGCGCTTCTCCCAGCCCGTGCCCTCAAAACCGGCAGAACCGATACCGCTAAACTCGATATCCTCAAACGGTATCTCGTTGAGGAAGCGCGAGCGCGGGTTGGCAGAAGTCGAGCCGTAGGTGCGACGCGTGGCCGCATAGGTTAAGAACAAGCGCTTACGGGCGCGCGTGATAGCGACGTAGGCCAGGCGACGCTCCTCCTCGAGCTTACCCGGGTCATCGCTGCCGCCAAAATCGTGCACGTGCGGGAAGATACCCTCCTCCATGCCGGCCACGAACACCGCCGGGAACTCCAGGCCCTTGGCGGAGTGGATGGTCATCATAGTGATGGCATGCGTTTCGCCGGCCAGGGAATCCAAGTCGGAGCGCAGGGCCAGCCACTCCATGAGTGCCGGCAGCGCCTTGCAGGTGAGCGGACCGTAGGTGCGCTCGATCTCGTCGGCATGCACGGCACCCGCCGGCAGCTCTGTCGGCGCGGCATACGCGTTGCCCGCGATGGCGGCGGCCAGGGCATCCTGCGGCGAGAGCGCCGGGGCGGCTAGGCTATCGAGCGGATTGGAGCCCGCGGCGTCACGGGCGCCGACGAGCGCCTCAAACGAGGATGCCGGAGCGGACGGCCCCGGTTCGGGCGCAGGTGCGCTCACCACGATGGGCTCGGGCTCAGCGCCGGCCGGCACATCGGCAACGCCGGCTGCGCGCAGCTCTTCCAAGCTCTCGAGCGTACCCTCGATATCCTCGTGCGTCTCCTCAAATTCGGCGGCGACGCCCAGGAATTCCTGGATGTTCTCGGCGCGGCTCTCGGACTCCATGGTGCCTTCGGCGCGGAAAGCCTGCAGCAGGCCCGTCTTATCGACGATCATCTCGACAACATCCTTGAGCTCGCCGTCCATGCGGCGACCCTCGCGCACCAGCGACACAAAGTTCGACAGGCCATTGCGCACCTTGGCGCTAAACATGCCCGTCTCGGCGCACGCGATCTCGCAGGCCTGGAAGAACGAGCAGCGGTTGTCGCGCGCCAGCTGTTCGATCTTTTGGATCGAGGTGGAGCCGATGCCGCGGCGCGGCGTATTGATGACGCGTTTGACGCTCATCTCGTCGGCCGGGTTCACGATCATCTTGAGGTAAGCCATGACGTCGCGGATCTCGGCACGGTCGAAGAATCGCGTGCCGCCCACGATCTTATAGGGCACGCCCGCGCGCAGGAACATATCTTCGAGGATACGCGACTGGGCGTTGGTGCGGTAGAACACGGCGATGTCGTCGTAGCTCGTACCCTTGGAGTGCAGTTTTTCGATCTCGCCGGCAATCCAGCGACCCTCGTCGCGCTCATCGCTCGCCTGGAAGGCCTGGATCTTCTCGCCGTCGCCCTCGGCCGTGAACAGGCGCTTGTCCTTGCGCTGCGAGTTGTGGCGCACCACGGCGTTGGCGGCGCTCAGAATGTGACCCGTGGAGCGGTAGTTCTGCTCCAGCTTGACGGTCTTGCAGTTTTTAAAGTCCTTCTCGAAGTCAAGGATATTGGTGATGTCGGCGCCGCGCCAGCTGTAAATGGACTGGTCGTCGTCGCCCACGACCATGAGGTTTTGGTACTTGGCAGCCAGCAGGTTGGCGATCTCGTACTGAACGTGGTTGGTGTCCTGATACTCGTCGACGCTAATGTAGCGGAAGCGCTCCTGGTACTTGTCGAGCACCTCGGGGCGGGTACGCAGCAGCTCGAGCGTACGCACGAGCAGGTCATCGAAGTCCATGGCGTTGGCGGCGCGCAGGCGGCGCTCCAGCTCCAGGTAGACCTGCGCGGCCTTTTTGTCGTTGGGGCTGTCGGCGGATTTGAGCATGTCCTCGGGCCCGATCATGGCGTTTTTGGCCGAGCTGATCTTGCTGCGGATCATGTTGATGGGGAACTGCTTTTGTTCGATGCCGAGTGCCTGCATAATATCACGCACCATGCGCTTTGAGTCGTCATCATCGTAGATGGTGAACTGACCGGTGTAACCCAGCAGGTCGGCGTCCTCGCGCAGCATGCGCACGCACATGGCATGGAAGGTACACACCCACATGCCGCGGGTGCCGCTGGGAATGAGTGCTGCCAGACGCTCGCGCATCTCGGCCGCGGCCTTATTGGTAAACGTGATGGCAAGAACCTGCCAAGGCTTAACACCCAGGTCGCCGAGCATATGTGCGATGCGGAAGGTCAAGACGCGGGTTTTGCCCGAGCCGGCACCGGCGAGCACCAGCAACGGGCCCTCGGTGGTCAGAACTGCCTCGCGCTGGGCGGGATTAAGGCTGTCAATGTCGACGAACGGCTTGGCGGGCTTGGGTGCCGGCGCGGGAGCGTCGTAGATGTCGAGCGGGACGAGCTCGGGCTCCGGCGCTGCAGGGGCAGTGTATGCATCGAGCGGCACGGGTTCCGGCGCGGGCGGCACGGGTACCGCGGCATTCTTTTCCCAGGGCAAGGGCTGGGTCATGGGCGACTCCTCATCTGACGGACGGCGCGCCTGCGGGCGGCGCCATAGTTTGAGCCGTACCAGTATACCGAGCCGCGCGGACACCGACGTAAATCACACCGCGACTCCGTCCGCCGCCGCCACCCAAGCATCACCAAATAAGTTGCGGTGAAATAGTTCCTGAAACCAGCCTTCTGGCCCCCAAGCAGGAACTATTCCACCGCAACTTCGATTGGCTCAGAGGTATAGAATATCTACCATTTCTACCCCGTCCCCAAATGGCAGGAGGGTTGCTGTGAAGCATAGGGTGCTCTATTACATGGTCGACGGTTCGACCGAGGCGGGCCAGGCGGCGCTCGACACAATCGAAGGTGGCAATCAGATTGAGCTGGTGGGCTGCGCGCATGAACCCAATGTCTGCCCCACCGCCGAGCAGCTGGCCGGCTGCGAGGGCTTTGTCGGCGAGTTTGGCCCCGTCGATGATGCATGTGCCGACGCCATGGCCGCCACGGGGATGCGTATCGTTTCGAACATGTCCATCGGCCTGAACCACGTTGCTGTCGACCGCCTTGCCTCACACGGCATCACCGTCACCAACTGCCCCGGGTATTGCTCGGACGACGTCGCTCAGTACGCCATCGCTTTAATGCTTGACCTGATGCGCCAAGTTACGTTCCTCAACCGCGACGTGCGCGACGGCATCTGGAATCCGATGGGTGGCTACATCATGCACCGCACGCAGGGCCGTACACTGGGGCTTGTCTTTTTTGGCAGCATCGCGCGCGCCGTGGCACCCATCGCACAGGCGCTCGGCATGAAGGTGCTGGTGTGGGCACCGACCAAGAGCGCAGAAGAGCTTGCCGCCGCCGGCTGCGTCAAAGCGCAGACGCTCGACGAGCTGCTCGGTGCCTCCGATATCGTCAGTCTGCACTGCCCGCTGATTCCCGAGACCGAGAGTCTCATTGGCGAGCGTGAGCTTGCACTTATGAAACCCACGGCGTTTTTGATCAACACGGCCCGCGGACCCATTGTGAATGAGAATGCCTTGGTCGCCGCACTAGACGAGGGCATCGCCAGCGGTGGCACGCGCGGCATCTGCGGCGCCGCACTTGACGTGCTTGCCGACGAAACCGAACCCAACCAGGCCTTGATCGACCACCCACGCTGCATCGTCACACCCCATTGCGCCTACAGCACGCAGGAGGCCTACGGCACCGTCCGTCGCATGTCGCTGCAAGCTGTGGTCGACAAACTCGTCTTTAACCGCAAGCCCGAACACACTGTGGCCGAATAATTGCTGCAAAGGTGTCAGGTTTGTCTGCATCAAGCTGGTACAAAGTAACCTGACCCCAATGCACCAATCACGGAGCCACCGATGTCATGGCAACGGTAGCGAGCGGCGGCCAGTGCGAACAAATTGGCATGAAAAGAGGGCGACATAGACCTTTTGGTCATGCCGCCCTCTTTGAATGACAAGTTGTCGCACTGGCCGCCGCGCAACGTCAACCAAGTTACAGGCCGAGCATAGGCTCCAGAACGAAGAAGTATGCGAGCACCACGATGCCCAGGATGATGCGGTAGACGCCGAAGCACTTGAAGTCGTGACGGCGGACGAAGCCCATGAGCCACTTGATGGCAATGAGCGACACCACAAAGGCGACGACGCAGCCCACACCCAAGATGGCGACCTCGTTGGCGCCGAACGTGCCGCCCTTGATGAAGTACTTGACCAGCTTAAGCGCGCTCGCGCCAAACATAACGGGGATGGCCAGGAAGAACGTAAACTTGGATGCCACCGAACGCGTGCAGCCCAGCAGCAGGCCGCCGATAATGGTGGAACCGGAACGCGATGTACCCGGAATCAGCGAAAGCACCTGGAAGCAGCCGATGCCCAGCGCCGTCTTCCAGCTCAGGTCCTCGAGCGTGGCAATGGAGCCAAAGTCCAGCTCCTCGTCATCGTCCTCATCCTCGACAACGGCCGCAGCAGGCTCCGCAAAGTGCGCACCAGCGGGGCGTCCGCCCGCCACCACGGCACGCGAACCAAACGAACCGGCAAGAGCGGCCTGGTCGCGCTTGTTCGCGCGCCAGTTCTCGATCACGATAAACAGCACGCCGTACACAATGAGCGCCAGCGCCACGACGGGAGCATTGTAGAAATGCTCCTCCATCCAGTCGTTGAGCGGCAGACCGATCGCTGCGGCGGGAATGCAGCCGAGCACAATCTTGCCCCACAGCACCCAAGTGTCGCGACAGCCCTCCTTGCCCTTGCTGGGAGAAAACGGGTTAAGGTCGTAGAAGAACAGGACGCAGACGGCCAAAATGGCGCCAAGCTGAATCACGACCAGAAACATATTCCAGAACGTCTCGCTCACGTTCATCTTGACGAACTCGTCCACCAAGATCATGTGACCCGTCGACGAAACGGGCAGCCATTCGGTGATGCCCTCGACCAGGCCCATGAAGGCAGATTTTAGAAGCTCGATAATATCCAAAGGGACCCCCTCATTAGACACCCGCCGGTAGATGTTCTGCGGACGATGCGGGCGATGTCCCATTATCAACCGTTGGCGGTGCGACCGCGCCTACCCTTACCAAAAAACTCGCCCGTTCACAGAATTGCGAGCGGTCAAACCGAAATCCCTGGGTATAACTGCAACAAGATAAAGTGTCCGGCGGCCAACGCACCCGCACCCGCCCGACGCACGAGCCCCGCGCCCGTGCGATAGACCAAGGAGGAAACCATGAACGAGGGCTACACCAAGGTATTTGTTTCACTCGACGGTACTGAGCAGCAGGATTTTGTGCTCGCACGCGCCATCAAGGTCGCCGCGAACAACGGCGCTAAGTTGATCATCGGCCACGTCATCGACTCCACCGCGCTCGAGAGCGCCGGTTCCTATCCGGTCGATCTGGTCAACGGCCTAGAGGAGGCATTTAAGAACTCCATCGCCAAGCAGCTCGAAGAGGCCAAGGCCAATCCCGACATTCCCGAGGTCGAGGTCATGATTCGCGCCGGCCGTATTCGCGAGACGCTCAAAGACGAGATGCTCGACGTGGTCAAGCCCGACCTGGTGCTCTGCGGCGCACGCGGCCTGTCCTCGATCAAGTATGCACTCCTGGGCTCGATTTCGACGTTCCTGCTACGCAACACCGACTGCGACATTCTGGTCGTGAAGTAGCGTTGCTCCCACCGGCCGCGGGGCCTGCGGGGTTTCCACGGGCACGTCCTCGCCGCGTTGCGGCTGCGGGATGTGCCCTTAGGAAACCCCTCCCGGCCCCGTGGCCTTCGCAGCCTTACTTCAGCGAGTTGGCTGATAAAAGATGGTGTGCCGCCCCGATTGGGGCGGCACGTTTTTGTTATGACACGTTTTTTGTTATGGGAGATTCATTTGAGCCTCATAGCTATGTTCACGTTCGGGAACATAGCCGTCCGCGCCGCAAGACGGCCCGACTACTCAAAGTATTGGAACTTGTTGGTCGAGAAGGCAAACGTGACGACAAAGCCTTCGCCGGAGTCGGATGCCGCGGTGACGTCGATGCCCATCTTGGAGCACAGACGCGCCACCAGGTAGAGACCGATGCCCGTTGCGCGCTTGGTGGTGCGACCGTTGTCGCCGGTAAAGCCCTTCTCGAACACGCGGGGCAGATCTGCCGCGCTCACACCGCAACCGTTGTCCGCGACAGCGAGCTCGATGCGCTCGCTTGCCAGGCCCTCATCCAGCAACGCGCCCGAAAACACGATCTTTGCGCCGTCTTCACGCGCATATTTTATGCTGTTCTGGATGAGCTGGCCCAAGATGAACTCGAGCCACTTCTCGTCGGTAAAGACCTCAAAGTCGAGGTCTTCGCACACCGGCGCCACGTGCGCCGCGATAAGCTCGCGCGCATTGGCTTTTATCGCACCCGTCACCAGGGTCTTGAGATCCCAGCGGCGAATCAGATAGTCGCGCTCCACGACCTCCGAACGCGCGTAGTAGAGCGCCTGGTCGATATAGCGCTCCACGCGAGCCAGCTCGCAGCCCAGGTCATCCACGCGTGACAGGTCGTCTTCGCTGCCGTCCAGGTTTTCCAAGATCAGATGAGCCGCCGCCAACGGCAGCTTGGCCTCGTGAACCCAGCTCTCGATATAGTCGCGATAGTCGTCGGTTTGACGACGACCTTCCGCCACCTCATCGCAAGCCGCTTTGCCCACGCGGCACAAAACTTCGTATTCGAGCTCGCCCTCGGCATAGGTTGGACACTGCACCATCTCCTGCACCCATGCGGGACTTTCCAGTTCCTCGGCCGCCCGCTCCAGCTGATGCAAAAAACGGCGGCGACGCGCGTACTCGATCACGATGCCGAGCATGCCAAAGATAAAGGACACACCGACCGCCACAATCACGATGGAGGCGGGCGCACCGCCGACCGTCAGCACAAAGCAGCCCAGCAGCACACCGCACGTCCACACGGCGACGGGGAGCAGCGCATCTTTAAAGAACTTAGCAAACGACATGGCCGGCCCCTAGACCGAATAGCCCTGGCCGCGGTGCGTGGTCAGATACCCCTTGATGCCGATTTTTTCGAGCGTAGTGCGCAGGCGGTTAATGTTGACGGTGAGCGTATTGTCGTCCACGAAGGCATCGGAGTCCCACAGGTCCTGCATGATAGCCGAGCGCGAAACGATCTTGCCCGCGCGGCTCAGAAGCAGCGAGAGGATACGCAGTTCGTTTTTGGTGAGCTCGGTACTGTCGCCGGATGCCGTATTGCTGGCTATGGAGCGGGCGAGATCGAGCTCCAGCCCCTTGTGGACGAGCGTGCTGCGCTCGCCCGCCGTCGCGGTGCGACGCAGCAAGGCATTGATGCGCGCCACGAGCACGCGCGCACTATAGGGCTTGGAAACGAAATCGTCCGCGCCGAGCGTCATAGCCATGACCTCATCGATCTCGGTCGTGCGCGACGTGAGGACGATGATGGGGACCTCGGATTCGTGACGGACTTCGTGGCAGATATGCTGGCCGTCCTTGACGGGAAGCGTGAGGTCGAGCAGCACCAGGTCGGGTGCGGCGGCCAGAATATCGCGCGAGACGTGCTCAAACGATTCGCATGCCTCAACCTCAAAACCGGCACGGGCAAGGATATCGGCAAGCTCGCGACGAATGGGCTCGTCGTCCTCAACGATATAGATCAGCGCCATGGATTCCGCTCCCCTCTTGGTTGTCTTGCCACCATTATGGCTGCGAAACTGCAGGTGTGCACCGCGCGCGGTGCCAAGGTGACAGAACTGTTCGCGAGCGGGGGCGTTTTGTCCGCCTCGCACTCGCAGCGGTGGCGGGGACCAAAATGATTCTTTAATCCCCGTCCCAAAATAATCATTTAGCGGCGGGCGCGGAGCTTTTCGTAGCCTTCGGCGAAGAAGGCGACCGTGGCGGCGTCGGACTCGGCGGCGTCCGTCTCGGTTGCGGGAACCACACCGTGCTCGTCACTCACCAGGAACAGCGCGCCCTTGAGCTGTGCGGGAATGTCCACGCGCGTGACCGGGATGCCCTTGGTCTGGGCCAGCTGCTCGATGAGCGTCGCCGTGCCGCACAGGCACTCGTCCGCCGGCGCCACAAAGGCAAGCTCACCGTCGTTGACGGCGGCAAGCAGCTCGGGCGCCACGCCGGTCTCGTCGGCCTCGGAGCGGGCCTCGGCGGAGCGGGCACGCAGCGCCTTGGCCGAAGTATCGGCCAGCGGCTCGTACTCCCCCACCGTCATGGCAGCGTTGCCGTTAACGTCGATCACCAGCATGAGTACGCCGTCGCGGGCGGTGTAATCGCCCTCGGCAAGCGACCACTCAACGTGCTGTTTGGCCCAGCTGAGCATGTTATGGGTAAGCGGTTCGCCCTGCACCAGACGCTCGGACAACGCGCGGATGTGACGATTGAGCATGGGTACTTTTTTGTTGGACATACGCCAACGGCAGATGAGCGCGGGCTTGTCGAGCGTGAACTTCTCGACCGCCTCCTGATTGGCGCAAAAATCCTCGTACGCACGCCGATCCTCGGCATTGCCAAACAGCTCGGCATCATCAATCTGGGGCATGGTTGTACCTTTCGTGTTAGTCATTCCGTCCTCTTATACCAAAAAGACGGTCCTCCAAACGAAGCGACCGTCTTTTGCAGAGATTATTTTGACGATATGGTCAGGCGACCGATCAGCTTAATGGGATAGAACAACATCCCATTAAGGGTTTTCCAAATGCCCGAGATTGCCCCGAAAGAGGAGCGTCGCGTACTAAATGTACGCAAGCGACGGTTTGAGGGGCAAGGTCGGGTGCTTGGGAAAGCCTCTAGTGCCTAAAATGCCTGGCCCCCGTGAAGACCATCGCAATGCCGTGCTCGTTGCAGGCCTGGATGCTCTCGTCGTCACGCTTGGAGCCGCCGGGCTGGATGATGCAGGTCACACCATGCTCGGCAAGCACGTCGACGTTGTCGCGGAACGGGAAGAACGCGTCGCTTGCGCAGGCAAAGCCGCCCTTCTCCACGCCCTCGCGTTCGCAGAAGTCCTCGGCGCGCTCGCAGGCAAGCAGTGCAGAGTCAACGCGGTTGGGCTGACCCGGGCCCACGCCAATGCCGGCCTTACCCTTGGAGACCAGGATGGCGTTGGACTTGACGCCCTTGCAGACCTTCCAGGCAAACTCAAGCTCAGCCATCTCGGCGTCGGTGGGCTTGCGGTCGGTGGGGAACGTAAAGGTCGCGGGATCCTCGGTTACGTGGTCGACTTCCTGCACCAGCATGCCGCCGTCGACGGAGCGCAGCTCCACCTGAGCGCCGTGGTCCACGCCGCCGGTAGCCAGCACACGCAGGTTGGGGCGCTTTGCCATGCGCTCGAGCGCCTCGGCGGTGTAGCTCGGGGCGATGATAACCTCGACGAACTGCTTGTTCTGATCGGCGAAGTGCTCAACCAGCTCATAGGGAACCTCGCGGTTGCAGGCGATGATGCCGCCAAAGGCGCTCTTGGGATCGCAGGCGAAGGCGCGGTCGTAGGCGGCCGTGATACCCTCGGCAACGGCAGAACCGCAGGGGTTCTGGTGCTTGAGGATCACGCAGGCCGGCTCGTCGAACTCGCGGACCAGGTTCCAGGCGGCGTCGGCATCCAGATAGTTGTTGTAGCTGAGCGGCTTGCCCTGGATCTGCTCGGAGCCCACAAGCGGGAACTGCGAGCTCGCGGTGTTCTCGCAGCCCTCGGCAAAGCGATAGACCGTGGCCTTCTGCTGCGGGTTCTCGCCATAGCGCAGGTCGTCGACCTTCTCCAGCGAAACCTCGAGCTTGGCAGAGGTGTCCGCCACGTCGCTTGCCTGGGCGGCAAGCCAACGGGAGATAGCCGTGTCGTAGGCGGCGGTGGTCTGGTAGACCTTCACCTGCAGGCGGCGACGGGTGGAAAGCGTGGTGCAACCGCCGGTCTCGCGCATCTCGGCCAGGACAGCGTCGTAGTCGGCCGGGTCGGAGATGACGGTAACGCTCGCGGCGTTCTTAGCAGCGGAGCGCAGCATGGAGGGGCCACCGATGTCGATATGCTCGATGGCATCCGCGAAGGTGACCTCGGGGTTAGCGACGGTCTTCTCGAACTCGTACAGGTTGACGACGACCAGGTCGATCAGCTTAATGCCGTGCTGCGCGGCCTCCTGCATGTGCTGCTCGGAATCGCGACGGGCCAGCAGCGCGCCGTGGACCTTGGGGTGCAGGGTCTTAACGCGGCCGTCCATCATCTCGGGATAGCCCGTGAACTCCTCGATGGGGGTTACGGGAATGCCCGCGTCCTCGATGGCACGAGCCGTGCCGCCCGTAGAGATGATCTCGACGCCAAAGTCGTCAACCAGCGTCCGTGCGAAATCGACGACGCCCGTCTTATCGGTAACCGAGATCAACGCGCGTGCGATCTTCACATCAGATCCCATGCAGTCCTCCTGTCTGGTACGCCGCCGTGCTCTGTGAGTCGGTGATACGTCGATCTGCAGCGCTCGCGCAGCGGCATTGAAAATACTGATTCAATGTAGCGCATCGAGCGCGACGATGCACCCCGCAACGGTCGCATGTGCAGAAAAAGCTCGCGAGCGGGGGTTGCAGGTGTGCCACTGGGCACGGTGAGTTGATGGAACACAGGGGCACCATAATTAGATGCCAACGGCGTGGTAGAACTGTGCTCGATATGCATCCGCAAAAGAAAGAGGCACCATGGTCTCGCGGGTTCTCTACCGACCGTTTGATACCGAAGACTTCGACGCCATCGCGCTGATCTTGCAGCAGCTTTGGCACAACAACTCGGATAACGATGAGTACAACCGCCTCGAAGCCGCATGCGATCTTGCCTACTGCCTTTCGTCCTCGACGTTTTCGCAGGTTGCGGTGATTGACGGCGAGGCGCGCGGCATTGCGCTTGCGCGTGCAGGACAGAGCTCCGGCGTCACTATCAACGAGCATTGGATGGATACCGAACGCGCGTTGCTGTCGCAGATGCGCGAGCTAGAACCCGAGTCGTGCGCCGAGTATCTCTCGTTTGTGCGCACAACCATCCGAACCAACAACCGCCTGCTCGAGAAAAGCCCACTGCCGCATGACAACGAGGTCACACTGCTTGCCGTGGATCGCGACGTCCATGGCCTGGGCGTAGGCTCGGTGTTGCTCGATGCCGCAGTCTCGTACCTTTCCTCGCGCGGGGCGACAAGGGCACACCTGTACACCGACTCCAACTGCTCGTGGAAGTTCTACGAGCTGCACGGCTTTAAGCGCACCGCCACGCACCGCGCCAACCGCGAGGAACGCCGCCACGCCATGCCGCGCGAAAGCTTCCTCTATGAGCTCGACCTAACGGCCTAGCCTCAGCGGCCACACCTAGTCATTTAAGTCTGTCCCCAATGACTGATC
>CWHC01000089.1_pt1 | contig 13758 bp, 13 predicted proteins | sample 693371 | NCBI WGS metagenome assembly CWHC01 (sample SAMEA3735914, study PRJEB9488) | human gut metagenome | biome: ENVO:mammalia-associated habitat; material: ENVO:feces | place: Malawi | collected 2009-02-27 | reverse complement strand
ACCTTATATATTTGCCCTCCCCGGGGCTCCCGCACATCTCAACCTTGGCTGGGTTCTGTCCCATGTTGCAGTTGCTTCGCTCCTGCACCACATGGTTGATACGGCGGTTTGACGTTGGAGCGGTTCTTTCTGAGATATGCTTGTTGCGGCTCTTCTTTTGGGAGGGGCTGCTTTTTTGTTATGTGAGGGGGTTGGCCCGTGGCTGGTAGAGACATTCAATCTGATCTGCTTTCTGCGGATTGGAATGGCGAATGGATGCGCCTGCAAGCTGATCGGCGGCGGGCTGATGATCCTTCTGAGTGGGATAAGCGTGCTCGGCATTTTCGGCCGCTTGAGACTGCTCCGTATGCCCGGGACTTTATAAAGCTGTTAGCGTTAAAGCCTGGTGAATCCGTGCTGGATATGGGGTGTGGGGCTGGGTCGATTGCTATTCCGCTTGCTCAGGCTGGGCATTCCGTGATTGCTGCCGACTTCTCTCCTGCCATGTTGGGCACCCTTGATGCCGGCATTGAGTATTACGGGCTCGAGGATCTTATTACGCCGCTTGAGCTTGCCTGGGATGACGATTGGGATCTGATTGGGCCGGTTGCCAAGACCGTAGATGTTGCCTTTGCGAGTCGCTCGGTTACTACGAACGACCTGAAGGGGGCACTTGCCAAGCTTGACCGTACGGCTCGTCGGCGTTGTGCCGTCACGATGGTCGCCAACTCGAGCCCGCGCTATGACCTGCACTTGATGAACGCCATCGGTGCCTCGGTTACCTGCAGTAATGGCTTTGTGTACGCCTTTAATATCCTCATTCAGATGGGTGCCCTGCCGCAGGTTGCATACTTTGAATCGCCTCGTCGCGACACCTTCGATAGCCTTGAGGCGGGCGTGGCGGACTTCTCCCGCATGCTCGAGCACGGTAACGAGGATAAGTTCGACCGTCTGCGCGACTACATCGCTCAACACATGATTGAGAACCCCCATGCCGGTGAGCCGGGCTCCAAAGGGGTGCCGCAGGGACGCTACATACTCGACCACGTCCGCAAGGTCCGTTGGGCGTTTATCGCATGGGAGCCGGTCTCTTCGGGCCGTCCATAGACCGCTTTCGGCCTCCGTACATGTCCGCCTGTAACCCGCGCTGTTCTCCCGCTCGGCATCCGCATTCTTTTTGAACTGGGCAAACACGCCCCACGCCGCGCCGTTCCTGCGCTATCGTGGGACAGCTCACGTAGATTAAGGCCCCATCGCGGGGCGCCCCATAACATAGAAAGCGAGAACCCATGGCACTGACAGGAGCCCAGGTCAAGCAGCTTCGCAGCATGGCCCATCACCTCAACCCCGCCATCATCATCGGCAAGTCCGACATCAACGAGGGCACCGTCGAGCAGACGGTCGCCTACCTGGAGAAGCACGAGCTCGTCAAGTGCTCCGTACTCGATGGTTCCAGCCTTTCCGCCCGCGAGGCCGCCGAAGACCTTGCCGATCGCTGCCATGCCGAGGTCGTCCAGGTTATCGGCCGCAAGTTCTCGCTGTATCGCGAGTCCTCGCGCAAGGATATCGAGAAGATTAAGCTCGTCTAAGAGCCAACGATCCGGCGATCCAACATACATCAAGCTTGTGAGCGTCCGATCAATTCGGACGCTCATTTTTTATCGCTCGACGAGCACGCGGTTAAGCCTGCCCTCCACCAAGCGCTCGTACAGACGCCGCGTCTCGGGCTCGGGCACGCCATTGATCTGTTCCCGCAGGTGATGCATATGTCCACTGTACAGCTCGACGATATCGCGTCGTCGCCCCGCCGCACCGTAGACGCGCATAGCGCAACGCACCATGTCCTCGCGCGCCGTCTCTTGCCGCAGCCCCGACTCCACCAGCCATACCGCCGACTGCAGGTCGTTTTCTTCTAGGGCGGCATTCGCGCCCCGAATCATGCAGTCGATATACTTCGATTCCATAATGCGCCGCATACGCAAAAAGTAGGTGGGATTACAGCCATTGGGAACATACAACGGGCCGGCGTAGAGCTGCTCGATCTTAAGGCACAGCTCGATCAGATGGGGCCCGCGCGCACCCGTGCGATTTCCCAAAACTTCGCGGCTCATCTGATCAAACAACCGCACGTCGGTCTTGACGTAATCGCCGTTAAGCCCAATGCACTCATTTTGGATCAGCACACACGATTTGCCGTCCGATGTCGGCCCCAAGGCCGAACGCAGGCGCGATATCGTCGAGTACAGATTGTTACGAGCGCTATTGAACTCGGCATGGGGCCACAGCTCCATAGCCAGCGTCTCGCGGTCGACCAGGGCATCCATGCCCAGTGCAAGCCGCTCGGCAAGCGTCGCCGCTTTCTTGCGGCGCCACATCTTATCCGTGATGGGAAACCCGTCGCGCTCGGCGCGAAACGCCCCAAACATGCGGATCTCGATATGGTCAACCACATCGGCACCCTCGGCATCGCTGGCCTGGAACAGACGCTCGCCTTCGCCCTCAAAGTCGTCACGCAGCGAATACCGCGACAGCTCGCGCACCGGGAGCTTCTTTCGAATTCTAGCAGCCGGCTCGCCCAGACAATGCATCGCAAGACGCGCAAACAGCCGATACGATGGATCCAAAATCCCTGGGCGGTTCATGGACATCCAGGCTGCAAGGTCGCTGTCGCGGCCCGCGGAGGCCAAATGCAGCGCCACCATCCAAGCCTCGGCACCACCGACCTGCGTCCGACTCAAATCGAGCAGCTCTGCCTCTTCGCGCACCGATACCATCGATGTATTGCGTAAGTACGCCACGCGCTCTAGCAGCAGTGCGTTGTCGCGTATGTATCCAATCGATTCCTCGGCAAGCCTGAGCACCTGCACCGCACGGAATTTGGCATTGACCGGACGTCCCTCGGCCAGCGACTGCCAGCCTTCCAGTATCAAGCCAAACAACTGGACTTGATTGTCACGCACGCGCACGGCAAAACGGTCGAGCTCATTGAATGCCTGCTCGTCGGTCACCGGCATGCCGGCAAGCAGGCGCCGCGCCGATAATACCATGCGCACCCAGATGGCGAGCGCTCGGATTCCACGCGCTTCGAGTGCCTCGAGCTTCAGGGCCATCTCGTCATCACGCTCGTCAGTCCCTGCATACGACCCATCAAATAGCTCCGTCAACATGCGGTCCGCCCGCACAAACGTCCCCGCGACATCGAGCTCACAATCGTAGGCCTTATCCGTTTTGAGCCCCGCGAGGATCTCACCGCCCTTCGCCCGCTCGGTCAGCCCATGCTTTATCTCGACATGTGCGGACAGCATGTCGAGTGCGGCACAGGACGCCTCACTTTCCAACGCTGAATGGCTCACCGGAAGCCCCAGACCACTATCTCCATAACAGGCGGCCGTAAACGCGTGCGCCACCTTCCACGACACGGGATCGAGCTCGCAAATCGCTTGCTCGCCCGCACGCTCGATAAGTGAGGCCATATACCGCGCGAGCTTTGTATTGGAGACGCTCACCGCCGCCAGATAGATGCCGAGCGCCTCGTCAGGCGTCGGCTCCGAGGCCCGGCCATCTGCCTCGGTCTTTCCCAGCGCCGCGCGGCAGACATCCCCTCCATGCCCCGTCAGGGCCAGATCGACCCCATACTGCCCGGCAAGCTCCAACACCGCGCTGCGGTCCAAAAACGCGTCGGCGAGGTCCATCGCGGTATCGCAGCGCCCCGCTTTAATCAATATACGCGCCGCCCGCACAACGAGTTCGGGGCGAATTTCGGCGACCAGCTTGCGCAATCGCAGGCGTGCGTTGTCCTCGGTACCCAAGCAGGTAAAGCTCCGGTCTGCCGGATCAACGCCAAAAATGGGATAATCGCGAACAAGATAGGACTGGTCAATCGCCGAAAGCCTAACACCGCAAGCCTCGAGCTCCGAAATATTGCCCTCACCCATCAAGACCATCAAGCAGGCCACGCTAAACAGGGCGTTGTTCTCGAGCGACGCCAGATCAACAAGTGCCGCACCGTAAATATTGACGATCTCGTTTTCGAGCGTCTGGGCAACGTCTCCCTGCCCGTATAATCCCGACTGCATAGCCGAGACGAGCTCGGGCACGCCCTGCGTAAGCTGATAGAAGTCGAGCGATGTGCTGATCGAAAACGCCGATGCCCACGCCGAATACTCGTAGGCATGCACCTTGAGCATCTGTGCGTTGACTTTAATCGAATCGCCCAATCCATGAATCAGCTGGCGATTCGAGGGACGGCAGCTCATAAGGACCCCAACCCCCATAGCACGCAGGCTTCGGATTCGGTCGATCAGCTCCTCGGTCTCGCCCTGGCTGAGGTTAGGCACGTTATCGATTGCAATCAGGGAGTGCGGCTTGTCCTTAAGCTCTTCGGTAACGACCTCGAGCTGCATAAACACCTCGCGCCCAATGGCGCGGTCTGCCTCAATGATCCGCACGGGACCTCGCGTCGGATCGCTTTTAACCTCTTGGGCATACTGCAGCAGCACCGAGGTTTTCCCAAAGCCATCAGGTGCGTAGAGAACTACGATGCCGGCCTTTCGGCCCTTGGCGATAAGTTCGTTCATCAAGCGATCGCGCCGCACCATATAACTACTGCCCAGTGGCATAAGCTCGAGGTCGTCCATATTGCCCAACTCGTTAACCATACCCGCTCCTCAACTCGACCACATGAACAGCGTAACGTTAGACCATATGTATCGCTAGATGAATAACGCGATGCTACGGCATAGGATGTTTGTTGGTACGCAAATGGCAAGTTTTTGTTCAGCGTGGTCCGATTGAAACTTATCCCCCAACCAATCAATCTTTGCGCAGGTCAATGCACTTGCCAGCTTGTCCCATTCTTTGGCAGTGTACCTCAAATGAGCGCTGTTCAATTATGCTGCGCAACTCACCTAACGCCAGCTACCGTCTGCGACCTTTTCGTAGCATTTCTGCATAGTATCTGTTATGGAATGAATCATGCTTCACCAGACGCACCCGTCAAGTTCGCGGCAAGATTTTCGTCGAGCGCACGGCGCGCGCTCAGCAAAAAGGCCCCCGCAAAGCGGAGGCCTTCGGCAAAGCTATGTCGAGGTGATAGGCTATCGCTACTCGCAGAGCGAAAGGGCGGCCTCGTCGGCAACGACAACACAGTTGGTGTGCAGTTGCAGGATCGAGGCAGGGCACTCGGGGGTAACCGGACCATAGCACATGTCATGCACGGCCTGTGCTTTGGCCTCGCCGTTGGCGACGACCAGGATCATGCGGGCATACATGATGGTCTGAGTGCCCATGGTATAGGCCTGACGAGGCACGTCGTCGATGCTGTCGAACAGGCGGCTGTTGGCCTGAATAGTGCTCTCGGTAAGGTCGACACAGTGCGTACCCTTGGAGAAGTGGTCATCGGGCTCGTTGAAGCCAATGTGACCGTTGTTACCGATGCCGAGCAGCTGCAGATCAGGGTAACCGGCAGCGGCGACGATCTTGTCGTACTCAGAGCAGGCAGCGGCAGCGTCGGGATTGGAGCCATCGGGCACATGCGTGTTGTTCAGGTCGATGTTAATGTGATCGAAGAAGTTCTCACGCATAAAGTAGTGGTAGCTCTGGGGATCGTCGTGCGAAAGGCCACGATACTCGTCGAGGTTGTAGGTGCTGACCTCGGCAAAGTCGACGTCACCCTTCTCGTACCAAGCGGCGAGCTGCTTGTAGGCGCCAATCGGGGTGGAGCCGGTGGCAAGACCCAGCACGCAATCGGGCTTGAGGATAACCTGGGCCGAGATGATATTGGCGGCCTTGCGGCTCATATCCTCGTAGTCTTTAGCTTTAATGATCTTCATTACGCGTCCTTTCTCGTACAAGAGAGGCAAGGCTCCCCTTACAAGCACTTGCCCGCGGCCCGCGTCGGCCGCAACAAACGTGTGCGGCCACCAGGGCGAGGTCGCGTAATGTATATGTCTCGTGTCTACCCGCGTCGAGGCCCCTGCCCGTCCACGGTGACCCGAAGCCTTTTAGCCTCGGACAGTTTTCATCTTGCCACGGAGGGCGTCCTCTTTCAAGGGCGCCCTCCGTAAACGTGTTTGAATTGTAGGCTAAAGGCCGAGCGCACTCACTAGCGCTCGCGAGCGACGATAAGTTGGTCCATCTCCTCGACATGCTCGCCAATGGAGCCCTTGATGCTCGAGAACTCAACGGAGTTGCACACCAAGATAGGAACCGTCACATCGTAACCCTCGGCAGCAATTGCCTCGCGATCGAACTCGATGAGTACGTCGCCCTTATGGACGACATCACCCACCTGTGCATGCACGTTAAAATGCTTGCCCTCAAGCTGAACAGTGTCCAAACCAACGTGGATGAGCACGTCTAGGCCATCGACCGTGTTGAGTGCAACGGCGTGTCCCGTGGGAAAAATGGCCTCGACCTTGGCGTCTGCCGGCGCAATCACGCGCGTGCCGGTAGGCTGAATCGCCACACCCTGGCCCAAAAGGCCGGTGGCAAACGTCTGGTCATTGACCTCGGACAACGGAATGACGTCGCCCGAGATGGGAGCATCCAACGTAAGGACTCGACCACGCATACCAAAAGACCTTAGGACTTTAGTGAACATGCTCCCCCTCGGACATACCAATCAATCACAATAGCGTTAACAGTTTACCACTTGGCACCCGTTATTGACCATTAGGGAAGTTCGCGCTTGACAACCTCGACGATATCGTCGACGACGCGCTGGGTCAGCTCGTGCGTCTCCGCCTCGGCCATAACGCGAACCAGCGGCTCGGTACCGCTCGGGCGTACCAAGATGCGGCCGCGACCATTGAGCTCCTTCTCGGCGGCGGCGACGGCGTCCCAAATGGGCTGGCAATCGTCCAGGCCGGCCTTGTTGTCCGAATGCACGTTGACGAGCACCTGCGGGTACTTCTTCATGATGCCGGCAAGGTCGGTGAGCGTGCGGCCGGTGCGCTTGAGCACGGCCAGAAGCTGCAGGGCCGTCACCAAGCCGTCGCCGGTGGTGTTGTGCTCCAGGAAGATGATGTGGCCGGACTGCTCGCCGCCGATGACGGCGCCATCCGCGAGCATGCGCTCCAAAACGTAGCGGTCGCCCACGGCGGTCTGCACCATCTCAAAGCCCTGCTCCTTCATGGCGATGGAGAAACCGAGGTTGCACATAACGGTCGAGACGATCTCGGAGTTGGCGAGCTTGCCGCGAGCAGCAAGGTCGGAGCCGCAGATGGCAAGAATGTAGTCGCCATCGATCTCGTTGCCCTCACTGTCCACGAACAGCACGCGATCGGCGTCGCCGTCGTGGGCCAGGCCGATATCGGCGTGGGTGCGCAGCACGAGCTCGCGCAGGGGCTCAAGGTGAGTGGAGCCGCACTCAACGTTAATGTCAGTGCCGCAGTAATCGGTGTTGATGGCATGGACCGTGGCGCCCAGGCGCTGCAGCGCGGCAGGCGTGGTCTGGCACGAAGCACCGTGGCCACAGTCGACGGCAACAACCAGTCCGTCGAGCTTAAGACCGTCGAGCGTGCTGATGGCATGATCGACATAGGCCTTGCGGGCATCCTTCATCTTGATGATGTGACCCACACCGGCGCCGGTCGGCAGCGTGTCGGCAGCCATGGCCTCCTCGGACATCACCCAGGCGCTGATCTCCTCCTCAACCGCGTCGGGAAGCTTCATGCCCTTGCGGCTAAAGAACTTGATGCCGTTGAACTCCGGCGGATTATGCGAAGCGGAGATGACGATACCGCCGTCAAGCTCGTTTTGAACGGTGAGCAGTGCCACGGCCGGCGTAGGGATAACGCCGCAGCAGTGCGGACGGCCGCCCTCGGCCATGATGCCGGCGGTCAGAGCACTCTCGAGCATAGTGCCCGAAAGACGCGTATCGCGACCGATGCAGATATCCGGACCAAGGAACTTGGTCGCCGCACGACCCAGGCGAAACGCGAGGTCGCACGAAAGATCGGCGTTGGCGACGCCACGGACGCCATCGGTACCGAAGATGTTCTGGGGCATAGGATTGCTCCTTCCCAAGTGGGCAAAACGCAGCCGCCCACCCTAGTCGAAAAGAAAAGCGGGACCCGCCGAGCAATCGGCAGGCCCCGCTTGTACATTGTATCTCGTAAGGAGATAAAACCTTAGCGCTTGGAGAACTGGGGAGCGCGGCGGGCCTTCTTGAGGCCGTACTTCTTGCGCTCGACCACGCGAGCATCGCGCGTAAGGAAACCGGCCTTCTTGAGGTCAGCACGATAGTCGCCAGCGTTCAGAAGAGCGCGAGCGATGCCCAGGCGCAGAGCGCCGGACTGACCGGAGATGCCGCCGCCATCGCACAGAGCGATAACGTCAAACTGACCGGCGGTATCGGTCACCTTGAAGGGAGCAAGGGCGTTCTCAACGAGCTGATGACGGCCGAAATACTGCTCGGCGTCACGCTTGTTGATGGTCACCTTGCCGGTGCCGGGGACGAGACGGACGCGGGCGACGGCGTTCTTACGACGGCCGGTACCCTGGTAGACAACGGTGTTCTCAGCCATCTTTAAGCCTCCAGCTCAATCTTCGTGGGGTTCTGGGCAGCGTGCGGATGCTCGGCACCAGCGTAGACCTTAAGCTTGGTCATCTGGGCACGGCCGAGGGTGGACTTGGGCAGCATGCCGCGAACGGCGCGCTCGATAACCTTCTCCGGGTGCTTCTCCATAGCCTGGCGGAAGCTCTCAGCCTTGAGGCCGCCGTTGTAGCCGCTGTGGCGATAATAGGTCTTCGTGTCGGCCTTGTTACCGGTAAGCTGGACCTTATCGGCGTTGATGACGACGACGAAGTCGCCGCAGTCGCTGTTGGGCGTGAACTGGGGCTTGTTCTTACCGCGCAGGATCATTGCGATCTGGGTGGCAAGACGACCCAGGACAGCACCATCGGCGTCGACGAGAACCCAGTTGCGCTGGACCTCGCCCTGCTTGGCGTAGTGAGTCGATTTCGAAATCACTTAGACTCCTCCATGTACAGTACGTGTTGTTACAGAGATTCACGGGGCTCTGCAAGTAACCCGTCCATATTACCCCGCTCGCCGCCCGAGTCAACAGGTGTTTTGGCTCCGACCAGAGTTTCTGCACATGTCATCCACGCCCAGTGATTTTTCTGGGACGGGGCTTAGATAATCATGTAATGCGCGAGCAGTGCTTTGCCCCATACGGTTTTACTTCACACACGGACCATAATGCCGCGAATCTAGCGCTCGACAAATGCCTCGATATCATTCAACAGGCGTTTTGCCTCCTGGCGACCCTGAATATACAGATCGAGCAACTTTGCCGGATCGCGTTCGACATGGCCGACCTCGACCGGCTTTTGCGGAGCGACGACCAACGCACGGCCCTCGCGCTCATACTTCCACAGGTGCATGCGCTGGATGTTGTAACGGTCGTGGCGCGTCTCGATAGCCTCGAGCAGATAGGGGTAGTCAGCATAACGCGCACGCGCGGCCGGCAAAAACTCGTAGGGCTTTTTCTCATACGAACGGTCCTGCGTAACGATGACGACCGCACGGTCGAAGCCCGCCTCCTCGAGCACATACTCGATAGGAACCGAATCGGCCACGCCGCCGTCGACGTATTTGTGCCCGTCAATCTCGACCGGCGGCGTCACCAGCGGCAACGAGGTCGATGCTCGCACAGCGTCGAGATCGAGCACGGCGCTTTTAACCGGCAGGTAGGCAGCGGTTCCAAACAGCATGTCCGTCGCAACGGCGTACATCTCGATGGGACTGGCGTCGAACGTCTCGTTGTCAAAGGGGTCCAGGCGGTCCTGGACATCGTTAAAGATAAAGTCGTAACCCACAATAGAGCCCGTGGACGCAAACGATGCGGCGCCCATATAGCGGCTGTCGTTGCAGAAGGTCAAATTGACTCGGTTGGTGCGGCCGATCTGGTGCGACTTGTAGTTGACGCCGTTGAGCGCACCGGCCGAGACGCCGTACACCGCAGGGACCTCAACACCGGCCTCCATGAGGACGTCGAGCACGCCGGCGGTAAACTGCCCGCGAAAACTACCGCCCTCCAGGATGAGCGCGACCTTGCCGGCGTTCTTTGCCTTATCTTCTGCAGTCATATTGACCTCCTGCGATTGCGTTTTGGCTTTCTTCTACCCAGTTTTGGAATGGAGGGCGCATAGGTTTTGGTGTTGAGGACGCGGCTGGCGGAAAGCACGTCCCGTTCTGAGGGGCGATTCCGGGATGCGCTTTCCGCTTGGACCGCCGTTGGGAAAGCGTGTCCCGTTCTGAGCGCGGATTCCGGGATGAACTTTCCGCCAACAATCCATCCGGAAAATGCATCCCATTCTGAGCCGATAATCTGGGACACACTTTCCGTTGGACGACCGTTAGGAAAGCGCATCCCACCCTGCGCTGCCGCGACGTTTTCCTAACGCCCGTGCCCTGCACAGAGTTCGATTCTCCGCGGGTTTGGGATTCCGTTGATGCGGCGCATGGCAGGCTGAGATTCGATAACATCGCATCTATATGGGGTTGAAGCTTTGCGCGGAGAATCCGCGTATTTGCTTCGCAAATCCGCACCGGCTTCGGCCGCCTGCCGGCGTCCTCGCCCGCGGGCTAAAAACGCTTACGCGTTTTCCTAACGCCCGCGCCCTGCATAGAGTTCGATTCTCCGCGGTACGGACTAGAAATAAAAAGGCAGGTAGATACGAATATCTACCTGCCTGTTACTTATGGTGGAGGCGCGGAGAATCGAACTCCGGTCCACGAAAGCCCCCTGATTGGCATCTCCAAGCTCAGTCGCTGGTTTTGTCTCGGACGCTTTGCGCGCAGCGACACGCTCGCGGCATCCTAACCGGTTCGGTCTTAGCCTGCGCCATACCGATTACGTGCGCAGGAGCATTCCCCTAACATGACGTCGCGCCGGTGTCGGGGAAATCACCGGGTTGACGCGCCGCTATAAACTAAGCAGCGAGAGCCATAGGCTCAAAAGAAGAGTTGTTGTCAATTCAATTTGACGGTACCCCTGTTTAACGAGGCGAGGAGACCTCGGCTTGCTTCCTCTCTCAGAGCTATCGTGTCGAAACCAGTCGCCCCCGAATGTCGGGAAAGTCTGGATGGCATTGGGCGCGAGTACCCAACAGCCGTCGACTTTTCAAGGAACATACGGGGCGAGCCCCGCTTGTGAAGTGCTATGTTACCACGTTCTCAAGGAAGACAGCTGTTCTATGCACGAGCTGTGAAGACCCCAATGTGCGCTGTACTTCGCACTTTTGCTACCGATCGCGTCACGTATATTTTCGCCAAGCACAATTGACCCGTCGAAAGGACCGTTATGGATACCAAGCAGCAACTCGTCAATGCCCTCGTGGGCCTGGGCTCAACCATTACCGAAGCCATGGATGTCATCGAGGGCTTTGTCCCCTGCGGACATCCTGCCCTCGTGGTCACGGGCGCCCTCAACGCGCTCACCGACGGCGCCGATGAGGCCACACTCGCCGAGCACGTTGAAACCGTCCGTGGCTTCATCGACCACGTAAGCGAAAACCGCGGCGTCACCGCACATCACGACATCGAGCTTGGTGAGCTCACAGGTGTAAAGGCCGAACTCTTTGCCGAAATCAGCGCTATAGCTAACCTCACCAAAACCGCTGGTGTCAAGAACACCCAGGTCAACGAATGGCTCTACCGCAGCCTCGCTGCCCTCAATCAATCCGATGCCGCAGCAGTAGACAAACTCGCCGAAGCCGCCGCCATAAAAACGCGGCTTTAAGACTTAGTTCTCATTTCGAGCCATAATTGAAGAGCAAGCCAGATACAGCACATAGTCACAAGAGAGATTTGAGAGTATCCAGCTTGCTCTTCGACTAAAAATGATACCTGTCCAGGCTACTTAACGCTTTGCTTTTCGCATAATCCAACGTACCAGCCTAAATGCGAGTACGATAAGCGCAATTAGTATCGCAAGTAAGACGATTTCGGGACCGCGCACAAAACCACCTCCCTAGTATGCATAGGTGTGCAGGGTCGTTCCCTGCATTTCTGCGCCCAGGAACACATTTCCCGAATACACACCTGGTATAGACACATTCACGCGCTGGAGCGCTCGTGTACTATTCCAGGTAAAGGAATCAGATGCCGTTCCCAGGGGGAACAGAATAATTCGAACCCCCTGCATTTGTTATCTTATGATTACCGATTTTAATGTAGAACTCCTGAAATATCACCGATTTATTGTAAACCCTCCATGTGCCAGAGGCGTTTTTATAATGAGAATCCCATGCGTTATACGGCTCAATAGTCGGAATATAATCAATTCCAATTTTGACTTCAGTTCCATCCGACAAAATTACGGTACATTCCCGACTTGCCCAGTTTTTCAGTTGAAATAAAACATTCACTGGATATTCGCCATTGCCAGGAAATCATCCACAAACCCTTTTGAGGGCGTAAACTGCGATGGGGCAGCCACTAACATAGCAATGCAACAGGCAAAGATAAGCGCTTGTTCATAATGCTCGCTCCTAGAAGAGAATTTGTTATTTGGGAGCCAGCCGGCGAAAGGATAGAAGTTAACTGTCCCTGGAAATTGCCGAGATAAACGATTTGGTTAGAAGCACTTGGCCCCATCAATCCATTGGAGGCTTTCCCAACAAAGCACATCTCCGAAATAGACTTCTGGCCATCTGACCCAAAATATCGAGTCGACAGGACTGAGAAGGCATCTAGAGGGGACGGCGCATTTAAAGAATAAGGCGGTCCATGGCAAAACAGCGTGCACCCCTTGGGTGTCGGAGCTCCAGGGGCGCACATATAGATTTACGTTAGCGGAACAACCGCCCACCACGTTCGGCCAAAGCCAGAATCGGCATCATTTGGCGCGGGGTCTTTGCTGCAAGATCGGCATGTTCGAGCAGCTTTCGGTCGTTTGTCACCAAGTAATCGACCTGCGCGCGCTTGCACGCGGCGAGCACCAAGTTGTCCTCGTAATCGCGATGGAGCGCTAAGTATTTGTCGGCCAGCCAAAGGTCCGACGCATCTGCACCCACGGCCGTGGCGTTTTCGATCATATTCCGAACAAACGCCAACGCGGCCTCGCCTATCGCTCGTGCCGATGCTTCGTCGAGCGCTCCCCCGCTGGCAAGAACGCTACGCTTCAGCTCGTGTTGGACAACATACAGTACGTCCTTAGCGATATGCACCGGGAAGAACAGCGACGCCCCCGTCTCCGTCGCCTGCCCAATAAACGCACGCGCGGCAAGCGACTCGGCATGGTCGACGCAAAACGAATCAACCCATACGTTGGCATCCACCATTATTTTGAGGAAAGCCCCGCTCACAGGATCATCCCCTTTTGGCGATAGCGCTCATCCATGGCCTCGGAATAGATTGTGTCCCAATCGCGATCGTCGGATACGGGCGACGTAGCGATGCCCAGGTCCGCGTAAAGCTGATCCGCCGCCGCCCATGATGCGACAAACGGCGAGGTGGCACCAGCGCTGGGCTGTCGGTCGTCAACGGCCAACAGCACCTCTTCGCACGAACCACCGCCCTGCGCAACCTTTGCCACGACCTTTTTGATAAGCTCGGGAAGCGAGGTACCCGAAAGCCGCAACGCATCCTCTGCATGGTCCTTGACCTGGCGATCTACGCGAACATTCACCTGTGCCATGCTGCCAACGGTAACCATCTCAACCTCACCTTCAGCATATACTAGCATTGCTAGCACAAGCATATAGCCGAGCTAACCTCTCGTCAAACAAAGGAAGGCCTGCACCCTGGCGGCTGCGATGCCGCCAGGG
>CWHC01000008.1_pt1 | contig 13796 bp, 8 predicted proteins | sample 693371 | NCBI WGS metagenome assembly CWHC01 (sample SAMEA3735914, study PRJEB9488) | human gut metagenome | biome: ENVO:mammalia-associated habitat; material: ENVO:feces | place: Malawi | collected 2009-02-27 | reverse complement strand
AGACGACCTCGTGTTCAGCATAGACGATGGCAAAACTTCCTTCACCGCAGTCATACCGAGGGGCGGATACTCCCGTGCAGGCGATGATATGAAGTGGATGATTTTCCGCCAGGAGAGCATCCGAGTGCCGGGGCGTTTCCCTTGATGCCGCAGCGTCTCGCCTCGTAGAAGGCGAAGGCATCGCGGAGGTGGGAGATGTAGCGCCCGACGGTGACGTGGTTGGTGGGGACCCTGTTGGCATCGAGGACGCTGGCGATGCTGTTGGGCGAGTTGAGGTTGCCGGAGTTGCCCATCATGTACTCGGCCAGCCTCCCCAGCACGGTGGAGTCGGGCAGCGAGAACCTCTGGACGAGGTCGCGCGTGAGGATGGTCTTGTAGACGTCGCGGATGTAGCCGTACGACTCCGAGACGTCATCGTAATCGTAGGACCCGGCGAGCCCGCCGCGCCTGACGAACCCGTCGAAGTCGTCGTCGACAGCCCCCTGCCCGCTGAAGTGGGAGCGGTATTCGTCGAAGCCGAAGGGGAGGATGTGAACCTCCCTGTGGCGCCCTGTGAACAGGGTCGCCAGGTCCGAGCTCAGGAGGAACGCGTTCAATCCTGTGAGGCAGACATCCCATCCGCCGCGTGCGTGGATGCTGTTGATCGCCTTCTCGAAACCCCCGCACAGCTGCACCTCGTCGATGAAGAGACGGTTGCGTGTGCCACCTTTATACCGCTCTATGATTTCGCGATGCAGCGCGTGGCACTTGAGCAGCGGCTCGTTGTCGAGGTCCAGCAGGTCGATGTAGACGTTGTTGGAGGACGGGTCCTTCCGAGCAACGGAGGCGGAGAACGCCTTCATGAGCTCGGACTTGCCGGAAGCGGCGCATTCCTGTGATCACCTTGATGTCCCGGGTGCCCTCGAGCGCCCAAAGCCGCTCCATGTACGTATCGCAGTCTACCCAAGCCACCATCAGCTCCTTCTCGGTTTCGAAACTCGAATATATCTAAAGTTTCGAAACCGAGAAGGCAATATGCGCAAGGGCGTGTCCGCGCGCAAGCAAGAGCCCGCTCTCAACACCGCCCGTCGAAAGGGAACACTCCGCTCTCGGCGGGGAAGCCGTCGCGCTGCCCGCTCCGCCTCTTCGATTCTGGCAGGCGCCCGAAATTGGGGCGCCCTTGATCAGCTTAGCCCGTTGATGGTTTCCTCGAGCTCCAACATGTAGGCGATTATCTCATCGATGCTCGGGTAGCTGCCGAACAGCATCGGCCTCATCGAGGCGTAATCGGCCGCCAGCTCGTCGAGCCTGCCCTTTGGAGGGGCGAGCCTGAGCGTGCCGGGCCTCGCGTCGGCCAGCTTGGCCCACGGCGTGCGGTAGAACTTCTCCTTGAACCTGACGACCTGTTCGAGGAGGCCGGGCTGCGCGACGGCGCGGCCGAGCACGAACGAGTGGCCAAGGCGGTACATGTCGTAGTAATGGCGGGAGTAGCGCCTGGGCATAGCCTTGCCCTCGGGCCTGTTGGCCTCCTGGTGCAGGATGGTGGCCTTCTCCCAGAACGTGCGCTCGGGACTCGCGGTGCGCACCGTGGTCGACAGCTCGGGCCCGAACGGAACCACGTCCGCCGCGTACGGGGTTATCGCCGCCTCCTCGGAGGGCGACCATGCCGCCATGGGTCCTATCTCCAGCTTGATGGTGTCGAGCGTGCCCGCCGACTCGTAGGAGCGCGGGTAGTCGAAGTACACAGTCTCCTCCTCGGCCCCGCACCTAACGGACGCTTCGGTGCCGAGGGACTCGGAGAGCGTAGCCCTGAGCTTCGGGACGAAGGCGTCGACCAGGAAGGCGTTCGCGCGCTCGATGCTGTCGGCCTTGAACCGCTCCTGCGCCGAGTTGCTGCGCGGCTCCCACGGTTCGTCCTCGCCGTAGCCTAGGAGTCGCCAATCGAGTATGAGGTCGATGTCCTCCGAGAAGCGCTCAATGAGCCCGAAAGCCTTCGACAGGCTCGTGCCGCCCTTGAACACCATGGACTCGGCGAAGCCGCTTCTGTGGAAAAGGTGGTCCAAGGTGTAGCACACCCAGAAGTCCTTCTCGACGACGGCCGGCGCAAGTGCCATCCTCTGCGCAGCGGCCTCAAAGACCAGCCTGCGCTCGCCGGTCGAGGCCCTAGCGATCCTGTCCATGCTTCGACTCCCATATCTTCTTCGCGGCGTCGGCAACCCAGGAGGTGAGCCCCGCCGACTCTTCCAGGAACGCGCCGGCCTGCCCTTCCGTGAGGTTGCGTGCGAGCGTCCTGATTTCCTCGTCGCCCACGTTCTCGCGTCCGAGCGCCTTGAGGGCCTGCACGATGGTGCAGGTGATCTGCGAGCAGTCGAGCAAGTCGCGGTTGGCGCGGTGCCGGAGCTCGATATCGTACGGCCCGTACTCGTAGCGTTTGTACGGGCCGCTGCTGACGTAGACGAGCTTTGCGGGCACTTGCGTGTCGAGGCCCAGCGCATTGAGCGCCGCGTCGCCGGACGGTGCGACGATCCACTTGTTGGCACGGGCGACGGCGCGCACGACCTCGTCGGCGCTGGCCGGCACCTCGGCGCCCATGAGCGCGCTGCGCTCCGGCACGTAGTAGACGCCGCGGATGGCGCGGGCGATTCCTCCCTTTGCATGCAAGCGCCCGAGCGCGTTGGCAGTGTTGCGTCGGCCTGCGACGTCGGAGAAGTCGGCGGCTGTGAAGGCCCTGCCGGCGCCGAAGCTCTCTATGCGCTTAGCGATGGCCTCTGCTTCTGTCATAGCGTTCCTCCTTTTTGATGAAAATAGTATATATCTTTTTCATCAAACAATGTCGAGCAATATAGAAACCCTATTCCAAGCCGTGCCCCTATACCCACATCCGCCCCGTTGAGTGCGGCCTGAAATAAGCGCCGTGGCACCCAAAAGAAACTTTCGTTTTACAGAGAGCCAGGATCTGCTGCAGTGCAGGCAACCAACGAACTTGAACATCTCGAACTCCAAATGCAGCTCATAAAAAACGTCTCCTCGGTTGAGCTATCCAGAGGAGGCAATGATCGTCAGTTAAGGCACCTATTTTTTCCGATTTTGCTGAAGCTGGTTTCTTAAACCTTATTCCCACCCGATGGTTCCAGTTCTTCTATCACGTCATTCCAGTTGCACCCAACCTTCGGCATCGGCACGGAACGCGTGTCGATGCGTGCCGTGGCGTTGCGGTTCGTCGGCTTCGGGGACAGAAGCTGGGACAGCTTCAAAACTCACCTTAAACTCAGGGCGTTGAGTTTTCGTTTTTGTCCCAAAGGGCGCTACGGATGGTCTTTGCGGACTCGATAGTGCCGAAAACGCCTATTTCGAAACTCAACCGCCCTTTAGCCTGCAAGCCGCCAGCCGCAATCGTAAGTGAATTAACGCGGGTTGCTTTTGCATCGTTTGCAAAAGCAACAGGTCACAGATCTTCGCCATCGGCGGAAAGGTGAGTAGTCTCAAGTGGCCTGCTTATGAGTTAGTGAAATCCTGAAACGCGACAAGACTTATTACACGAATGATGTCGCCAGCTTCGGGATTGGCTCGTCGCCATAATATCCTTTGAGCTAACAAGGACGTCAACTACAGGGTTGTCGATTTTCTGATGCATTAATAACCAGGCAATGTCGGATGATCATATGAGCGAAGAGCACCAAAAAAGCAGCTCATTAAAGCAAACATCCTTGGCAGAATGCAGTCCGGCGACTAGGATGACGACAAATGAACAAGGAGGACAGAACGATGCCATCACTCAGCGAGCGGTCGCTCGAATCTATTGCAAAGATGTTCGTGGGCGACGAAGGAGAGCTGTTCCGCTACTTGTCGGGCCCTCAAATAGTGACATTCTTCAATGACCATTTTGACTTCCGGGACATCTACCAAGGCGGCAACGCTCCTACCAGATGGAGATACGCTGCTGGAAAGATAGCCAGCGTTGCATCGAGCGGCCGTCTCGATCGTTTTTTCTCAATCGTTCTTGGATTCAAGTATATGATCAGTACTTTCGGCTGCGATGAAATCGAAGCCCGAGAAAGGGCGGACAAAGCGAAGAAACGATTCAACCAAGTATTAATCTCCGACGAGCTCGAGATAGTCGGAACAGACGGCGAGATGAAGCTTGTGGTGATCGATTCGGATCTAATCCCAATCGGGAAAGGCGGCTTTGCCGAGGCGTTCAGGCAAAAGTCAACAGGCAGAGTCCTGAAAAAGCTCATGCCCGAAGTAGCCCTTGATGTAAGAAACCGCCATCGCTTCAAGCGCGAGTACGAGATAATGAAGGACCTCGCAGAGGTGCCAGGGGTTCTCCGTGTCTTTGATTTCGACGAGAGCAATTGCTCCTACACGATGGAGACTGGCGAGACAACGCTGCTAGAGTTCATGAACAACCCTTTATCCGAGCAAGTCAAGATGTCAATAATCGAGCAGATAGTCGGCACCATGGCCGCTATTCACTCGCGGGGATACATTCATCGAGATCTAAGCCCCACGAACATTTTTCTACTGGGCGGACAGCTGAAGATCGCCGATTTCGGGCTCGGAAAGAACCTGAACGCTCTCTCATCCTATCAAACCACCGACACAAACAATTACGGACAGTGGTTCTACTGTTCGCCTGAGCAACTTGTCTATCTTAAAGACGGAGACAAAAGGAGCGATGTCTTTTCCCTGGGCAGGATTATCAACTTCGTGCTCGCAGGACATCCGACAAAAACGAACCACCATCTTCGGCCGCTAGTAGAAAAAGCAACCGCAGAAGATCCGTCGAAAAGATACCAGGATGCTGCAGAGTTTTTAAGCGCGATTAAGCGAAGGTTGTCATCGATAGCAGATGCGGACCGGGAAACGAAACTTGCGGAAAAGGCAGCACGGGAAATCCTCGACGGAGAGGTTGCCGAATGGATTCTCGAGATGACCGATGAGCAGCTGTGCTCACGGATAGCGTCAAACCCTGCGTTCGCTAAAACGGTTGTCAAATTTACGGAAATCGACAACGGCAACGCGGCCTTTGTTATGAACGCCATCGACCAGGGCATGACGCAAGCCTGCAAGACATGGAAAGACCACGATGCATTTGCCGACATCGCAAAGTCGATTGTTTTAAGCAAGGCGCCATACGACATCAAGGAGCGTGCCTGTCAAACGCTTTCATATGTAGCATGGCGAATCAACCGTTTCCATGCTCAGCACCTGATCAAGGATATTATCACCAGTGGAATAGACCCGATGCTGGAAGATCTTCTCAACGACTCAGTGTAGCTTCATTAATGTAGCGCAGACCGGCGTTCCTCTAGAGGAAACGATGCGAGAGGCGCCATCTTGATTGCACCCTAGGCCGTTAACCCATCCGCTTGCTCCCATACAGTTCGATTTCGATATGCCATGTCCCAACGGATGGGTACCATTTATCCGGATGCACCTGGGGCAACGGGCCGGCAGGCCCGCGCAGGGTCGCTCGCAGAACACGCAACACCAAACACGACAAAAGAGGCGAACGACAGATGCCGGACCCCGGACGACAGCACCGCGAAGGAGAAGCATTCCAACCACAACCGAACGAACATCGCTCCTAGGCAGGCGCTCGCATGAGCGCCTTTTACTTTTCAGGGACTTAGCTGCGAGCTAAAGCACGCAGCTCATGGCCGTTTCGTGGAGGACCGACCAGCTCGACACACCTCGACCCATCTCCGCTCGCGCCGTGCGCACTAATTGCCATCAGGCGGTTCAATCATCGCGCAGACGAAAAGGCACACGGTGTCGTGCGGTGTCCTCGCGCGGTGCCGCACGGGAAGATTGGAGGAACCATGGCACGCACAGCCAAATGCGCCGCGCCCGAGGGAAGCCAAGATCGGAACGAATGGACGACGGTGATCGAGATGCAGGAGTACATGAGGGCGAGCCGAAACAAGGCGTACGACCTCATCTGGTCGGGAGAGATCGACTCGTACAGGCTCGGAAGGAAGCTCCTGGTGTCGAGGGCGTCCGTGGACGCCCACATCGAGTCGAGGAGCGGGAGGCGGGCGGTGACCGCCCCGGGAGCCGCCCGCGGCCGGGCACGCGAGGGAGCCTCGAGACGAAAGGAGCTCGAGGACGACCATGACCAAGGGCACTAGCAGGAGCCAGGTGAGGCTCACCGCATCGACCAACGCGATATTCGGCGCCGACGAGGCGCGCGCGATGCTGCGCATCATCCGTAACGCCATGTACCGGCTCGCCTCCCCCCTTGCACTCACCGCCAGCACATGCTATAAGGTTGTCGGTGGCTCATTGAGCTACCTCCAAGTGCCGGGGGAGTCCCCCGGCTATTTTTTATCCATTCCATCAGGAGTCCCCATTGGCCAAGGAGCTCAGCATCTTCGTCGACGAGAGCGGCGACCGTGGCGGCAAGGCTCGCTACTGCCTGCTCACACTCGTCTTCCACGACCAGGCAGACAGCATCGCCGAGGCGGTCACGGGCTATGAGGCCAAGCTTGCCAGGGCCGACCTCCCCAGCATCCCGTTCCACCCCGAGCCCCTCATGAACGGGCACAGGGATTATGAGTTTCTCGGCATCGAGCAGCGCAAGGTGATGCTCGCCTAATTCTCCTCGTTCGTCCGCAAGCTTCCCATCTCCTATACAACGCTTGTCTACCGCCGCAGCCAGTTCGAAGGCCCGGCAAGGCTAATGGAGCGCATGGGGCGCGACACCTCCTCCGCCATGGTTGAGCACCTGGACTTCTTCCAGTCCTTCGACGATGTGAAGGTCTACTACGACAACGGCCAGAACATCGTCAAGCAGGCGCTCGACCGCTCGGTGGGCAAGGTCCTCTCAAAGGTGGTCGTCCGACGCCGCAAGACCTCGATGGCCGGCTACCGCCTCGAGCAAGTGGCGGATTACCTTAGCACCATCGAACTCGCCTTGGTCAAGTACGAGGCCAAGGAGGACGGCGAGACGTATAACAAGTTCTTCGGCGGCATCGGCTCTTTCAAGAGGAACTGGCTCAAGCAAGCCCGCTGTAAGCGGATATAGATGGTCTCGCGGTTTCGCAAGGAACGGTCAGCTCTCCTCCGGCAAGGAGACAGACTGCCTGTGAGGAGCCTCAAGTGGCACGGCTCGAGCAGCGAAAGCCAAAGCGCAAGCAAGAGCACCTCGGGCGCCGATCACCAACACCGCCCCACATACAGCAACGGGCGCAGCTTCGATTGAAACTAGGCCTGCCATCGGGTATTTAATTGCTATATCAAACGTATGTTCTATTGCTCTCACTCAATCGATCAATTCGCATCACCGATGGCCACATGAATCATCTTACGCCGCTACGTCTCAGACACTCCCTATTACAGGCACGCATTCGATACTCACTTGACACCCCAATATGGCGAACATCTGCTTTTCAGAGGCGATAGGGGCCGTCTTTGCTAAACCGGGAAACAGCGTATTCGCCCTTCCATCCATGATTAGATCACTCAAGGGGCGCTTCGCCCATTCTGAACACGCCGTCATCGCCGTCCAAAGCATGTCCGGATTAGCGTCCTAAATATGCCTAATAGCACCTCATTTTCGAAATGAAGTGCTCCATTGCTGATTAACGCGATAGGCCTATGTTCACTATCCCGCTTGCGTCGAAAGCCCTGACCTCCTCTAGATTGATTCGTGGAAGCTTCGCCATCTTTCTTTCTCGATCTCGCACTCCTTCGCACAGACGATTTTGGCCAAGTACCTTCTGTGATAGGCAAAACAGGCGTCCCTTGGCAAAGAGTTCGATATAGACTTAACGATCTCTATTTCCGCATAATATGCAGGAACAAAGCCTTCTTTCCCTGAACCAACATACGAAGAAGATCCAAATGGGAGAATTGCAAGAAGCTTGCCCTCCGGATCTTTGCTCAGCAACTCAATGTAGGCTTCCATACGTTTTTTAAACGGAAAATCCGCAAGGACACTGAAATAAAACTCTGGAATGTCCCCCTCTTTCAGTCCGCACCCTAGCTCTTTGGTAATAAACCCCAGAACATCAAAGTTCGTGGAAAGATATTCATTGTGCGACAGCAAAACTCCGACATCAAAGTACGAAATCTTGCGGCGAGAGACGAGACGCCGAACAACCTCGTGCATCTTTTTCTCCGGATTGGTCAACCTAGAAACTTGTCCCATGCGACGTATTATCCTGCGGCGATCATCATAACTGCTAATAGCCTCAATGCGCCAAAATAGACAATCGATTGGAGCAGCACCCTTTTCATCAAGATACCTAAACAGCACGCCAGAATAATCGAAATGTCTGTTTAGAATATTTGCCTCGTAAATTTCCCGCAGCAGGTTTTGGCAGCCTTTGAAGCAGGTGTCCAGCACTTCGGTTGGGTTGTCCAATTTGATAAGAGGCAAGAAGAAGCAGTGCGCGTATTCCGGTTTTGCAAGCAGCCACTCCGTTACCGCCTTGCAGTAACGACTTGCGAAACCGGTAGATTTTCGCTCGATGCCCAGGACGCTATCGATATGCATCAGCGCACGCCCATTACCTGCCACCTTAATCAAGGATTCCAAATCATCAGCAGCCAAGATTTCTGCCGGTGCGTTCATGATGCAGATGCCAAGCAAAACCGAAAGACCGTGAACAAGCGTTTGATCGATTAGAAAGCGCCAGTCAACCCTCCGTGCCAGCCTTTCGACAATGTTTGGACCAAGCGATAATTCTTGATCACCATCGTGAAGAACACAAATTAGTTCGAATAATTGCTTTATATCGATGAGAGAACCATCCCTCTTCAACAAAGACATTAACACTCTATCGATAAGGGAACCAGCATCGTACGAGTTAAGCTCCCCACGTCTCAGCATCTCCCGATTGATGTAAAGAACGTTTTTATAGCGCTGAACATCCCAGCCTAAGGTAACGGAGGCTATCTCGCTTTCGTCGGGACCAAAACTCTCCATGAGCTGCTCGCGATCGAAGTACTCTTTCGGCAAAAGCGCGGACACCCTTTCAAGCTCCGACATCGAAAATGCCTCACAAGCAAGGGCGCAATGATAGAATAGCTCATGTTCTTCTCGCGTAGTTGGCATATAATCCAGCGGAATTGCTGATACAAACGCTTTAACGCCATTTCTTATGAATGGCAGAACGTTTTCTCCGATTGTTGTTTTATCGAATACTCCGACATGAGGAGTAAGGATCTTGGCAGCTTCGGCCCGATAATCCGGGGAGCAAAGCAGATTGCTGAGAAACGTTATCGCATCGCCCCTAAGCTCGAGAGCGACTTCCGATTCCGGCATCTCAATCGTGGTATAGCAGATTGTTCCGTCATCCTTAACCTCGCTAGATACATGCGAAAAAGCAAGATACTCCTCGCAAAGCTTCATCCCGAAGTACTGCAGATTGCGAGCATTGAGCCCACGGGCAATCACCCGACCTATTCCATCGATAAGAGCACGCTCGTATCTGAATTCGCTCTCGACAGAGAGTACCGATATTGCCAATGGTCCTTCAATTGCTGAACGATAGTCTCCAAGCTCAAAGCATCCCTTCTCAACGGCAGAAAACAAAGCGGGGATCGCATCGGGATAGCGCTTAGGGTCCTTCAAATTGCATAGAATGGCCAAGCTGGTTGGGAGCACGCCGGTCACTTGCCTCCCATAATTCCCTCGCTCAGACAGGGAAACTGGAGAAGCTGCCGCACCGGCAATTTCATCGAGCGCAAAGTGATAGGCCTCGTCCGGAATGAGCGAATGGAGCACATCCATAATCTCACGTCGCCCAGCATCCGACTTCGATTTGGAATCCCTCCAGACCTTTGCACATTCAGACCTGACATAAGAAAGCGTCGCATCATCACCAAATACGGAAATGAGAATGTTGAGGACCCTGACGACCTTCTGCCTGTCCCGGGCGACAAATCCTTCGATGAAGCTACTAAGGTTGATGATATGTTCTTTAAAAATCGCTTTGTAAACGCAATAGTCCTGGAGATTCAACTGCTCGAACTTGACCGCGATAGTTCCATCGGAGCTCTCCAGCAAGTCGAGAATGCTGCGGTCATGAAGCTTTCTTGCCCTGCGTTCTATTGAAAAACAAGATATGCCCTCCGACAATAACCCGTCGTAAGCTGAATCGCCCTCTTTGAAATCACATGGGGCGTATACACCCAGATATGAGAGAAGGACGAGATCTTCCTCTTCAAGTCCCTCAGCGAGCTTGCCATAGAAGACATCCATGATCCCATAGGCGCTTTCAATGCCGGAATAGCCATCAAGCTCAGCGCACAGCGCCGCCATTATCGCGATTCTTAAGTTGCCCCGAGCGATCATCTCAATCTTATTGAGAAATATAGAATTGGTAATTGCATAGTCTTCCTGCAACAACGCTCTTATTGACGCGTCCTCCAGTCGCTCAAGCAGGTAAACCTCACTCTTCACCGAACTTCGAATGCCGCTCATCAGACGCTCGAAAGCGTAGTCCCTCACCGTGAGAATCACCCGAAGTTCTGGATTCCTTACAACCGCTTCGAGAACCGCATCGAATCCCTCAGATAACTGGGCGTCATCAACCAGAAGCACGGCTTCGCCCTCTGAAAGAAACGCATTGACATCTTCCGCGACACCTGAAAACCGCGTCTGGAACAATACATATGAATCGATTTGCTTGTCACCCGTGTAGCGCTTTACAGCTTCAAGCGCGAGCCTCGTCTTTCCGCTTCCCGATGACCCCTTAAGAACAAGAAGTTGCACTTGGCCAAGCTTCTTTTCGAGCTCGTTTAGCTCCCTATCCCTATAACGCAAGGGGCCAGATTGTGGAGTAGCGAAGCTCTTCCGCGCTTCCCTCTCAATCCATTCATTTACGGTAACGAGCGCGCCTGTCCCTATTCGTATATGAAGGAAATCCGCCGCGAGATCATGATATTCAGTGGCCAAATCCATGGCAATAGTCTTCGGTCCAAAAAGTTCGATGCGCGAATCGATTCCCAAGAGCTCAGCCTCCTGCGCTGGAGTCAGTCTCCACACCAGATGACAGCAGACGATTTTTCTACTATATCCTTCGGGTATTTGAGTAGACACGCATTCATCGATATCGCATTTGAGCTTTCTGAACGAATCGCATTGAGCGGTGGTGAACGGAATTAGGATAGCTTCACCATCGGCCAAGCTATGGGCATCTGGAATACCCATCGTCGGCTTATTAGTTCCAGACTGCGACCCAAGTGTCGTAATCGATTTAAGATGAAGCCTGCGATACACGTATGCCTCGGCAAGCTTTTGAAAAGAACCCCCGTCGAGCTGCTTCAGCTCGTCCTCAATCAGATTTAATCGAGACATTATTGCCTTCTTCGCTATGCAGAATGAGTATCTGCAGTCCCAACAACTCGCTGTTGCTCCCCTCGCGCATCAAAAAGAACGAACCTCTACCGCCGATACGGTAGATGAGCAGTCACTGCTTCAGCCATTTCCCTTCATACCGGTCTATCCCCACAGATCCATATTCGGCATCGCGTACAGCGGGACGTTCCTCATCCAATCTTGCTCGCGATAGCCAGAAAGACTAAAACGCACTGCCTTAATCTCTGGATGGGAGTCCTTGAATGACCGGAGGCTCTTAGCCCGAAGGTTCTCCTCGGCCTTAACCTCGATGGCGTAAACGTTGTTTGCGCCCTGCACCAAGAAATCGATCTCCCCAGAAGAGTTCTCAGCCGACCAATAATACGGGACAAGACCGCAGTCGGACACGAGCTGCTGGCAGATGTACTGCTCGGTAAGCGATCCCTTGAATTCCTCGAAGATCCTACTGCCCCCGACAACAGTCTCCCTGTCGAGCCCCGCCATCGCTCCTAACAAACCGACGTCCACGAGGAACAGTTTGAATGCCGTGTCATCAGCATAAGGGGCAAGCGGAATACCTGGCTTCGAAATCCGCCGGACGAGCGTGGAGACCCCGGCCTGCGTGAGCCAGGTTATGCCTGACTGATAGTTTCTCGCACGGGCACCGGACGCGATATGGCTGAACACGAACTTCTTGTTCTCGCGTCCAAGGTGCGTCGGAATCGATCTCCACGCGGCGAGCGCGTATTCGGTTTCCGTCCTGCCGAGATGCTTCGATATGTCGCGTTCATAGCCGCGGAGGATCTCGAGTTGCACCTCCCGAGCGTCATCGAGAAGGCCGCGCTCGAGAAAGGAGCACACCGCTTCCGGCATCCCCCCGACGTAGTAGTACTGACGAAGAAGCGGAACGAACTTGCTTGAAAAGCTGTCGATAAGGTCAGTGTTTCCCGAATCGATAAGATCGCAAAGCGCGCGATCTCCCGTAGCAACGAGGAACTCCCGAAAACTCAAGGGATAAAGATCGAGTGTATTCACCTTTCCCACGGGGTATCCACTGCCCTCGTGCACGGTAATGCCCAGAAGAGAGCCTGCTGCTGCAACCGCGTACTCAGGTGCGTTCTCACAGAAGTACTTGAGAGAAGTGAGAGCCTTAGGGCAAGCCTGAATCTCATCAAGGATGATGAGGGTACCGTCCTTGGACACGACCTCCCCCGTCTCAAACTGGATGGCCGAGACGATACGCGGGATGTCATAACCCAACTCAAATTGCTCTCGCATCTGAGGATTGTCATCGAGGTTCACGTACGCGACGTTCTCGAACTGCGCCCTGCCAAGCTCTTTGAGCAGCCACGTCTTACCCACCTGGCGAGCGCCGTTCAGAATGAGCGGCTTGCGATGGGGCCTGCTCTTCCACTCAACAAGCTTTTCCATAAGAAATCGTTCCATGTGAGTCCCCTCCATAAAACAGCCATGGCCTTATTTTCGCATAGATTGGCGAAAATAAGGCCATATTAGCTCCATCTTTGGAGACATTCAGGAGGAAGTCTACTCCCACTCTTTCAAGTTCATTTGCCGTGGCGGCATTCCAGTTGACATCAGTTGGCTTGTAGGTCTTGGCCGTTTTGCCGCCGGATCCCTCCGCGTGTCCTCGCGTAGGCGTTCGGACCAAACCCTGGGGCAAATTCGCAAACTATTTCGAAACCGCAAGCCCGCAGTTTCATTTTTGTCCCGGGGACAGAAACGGCAAGGCCTTGAGGTCCGGAACCGCTCGAAAGGGATGCCGAAACGGCTGTTTTCCCTCTTTGGCGCCTGCTTAGCGAAGTGAATCGTAGCCAGCGGATTTACCGTCTTACGTTCCCGCAGACCAGAAGGGATATGCAAGAGCGATGACCGAAAGAATCGTCGCAGGCAGCTTATTCACCCGCTTATTCACCCAAGAGTTCAACGGTTCCACTTTCAAATGCATGGGGAAATGCGGATGACCTCAATGCGCTCCCGAACTCGGCGCTGACGTAAACGCCGACTCCGTCGAGCGAAGACTGGCCGATATGAGTCACGACACCGTCCCCAAGGCCGATATGCCTAAGATGGCTTACAACTGGTGGCGGGGTTTGCCAATAGGAGCAACATGAAGAAACGCAGTCCCCTTGGAGTCCTGCTCGGTGATTCCGCCAGCGTTCTTCTCAAGGCAATCCAGAAGAGCGATTGAATCGCCCATCACGTCAGGTGGCGGAGTTGGCATGGAGGGCAGGTTCTTGTCGGTATCCACCTGTTGTACGCCCGTCGTCGTGCACGACCAATCGGACAGCATCCCGGATTCGATAGCTGCATGCGAGGGGTTTTCGAGTTAAGCGCTCTTGAGCATAGCGTTTCATGCGCCGGTGCTCATGAGCGGAAAGGATTGCTGTTTCGAGCTCGATCTGAGGATGCGCGACTGCGGTCTCTCATGCTGCCCAGCTCGCCCAGTCTGCATCTCGGTTCCTCGACAGCGCAGCTTGGTCGAACG
>CWHC01000037.1_pt1 | contig 14466 bp, 6 predicted proteins | sample 693371 | NCBI WGS metagenome assembly CWHC01 (sample SAMEA3735914, study PRJEB9488) | human gut metagenome | biome: ENVO:mammalia-associated habitat; material: ENVO:feces | place: Malawi | collected 2009-02-27 | reverse complement strand
GGCCAAGGACGGCGAGGAGGCAGGCACCACCGGTATGTCCTGTTCCCTCGAGGCTGTTCAGATTAAGCTCATTAAGAAGGGCGCTTCCCATCCTGATACGTCGGGATATTCCCATCTTGAAATACCTACGGTGACGTATTCCTCTCAGGTTAAAGGTGCTTGGCAGAATTCTGTCTCGGCCGGAGAGATGTCCGGTACAACTGGTCAGGGAATTCCCATCACCGGGTTTTCGGCTAAAACTTGTTCATCTGTTGCCGGCGGGATTAATTATCAACTGCATCTTTCGAATGTAGGTTGGACTTCTGGTAAGTCAAACGGGGATCAACTGTCGTCTGCTACTGAGTCCAATTCGGTTGAAGCAATTAAAGTCTCCCTGTCAGGTGACTTGGCAACTTATTTCGATGTCTGGTATAGGGTCCATGTCGATAACGTCGGCTGGCTTGGTTGGACAAGAAATGGTGCAGTTGCCGGTAGCACTGGTTATGGAACGCATGTCCAAGCTGTCCAAGTTCGCCTTACAAGGAAGGGTGCCAATGCCCCCGGAAGCACCGTTTCGCCGTGTTTGCTTGGGCAACCTTCCGCGTTTGCAAATCCCATGCAGAAGAAGATTGTAGATCTTGCCCGACAGGTACCGTCTCCTGGTCCGGGATTGTGCTCCGAGTGGATTGCAGATATCTACGAGCGTGCCGGATTTAAGAACGTCCATACGGATGCTTGCGATTACTACTGGGATTATTGTAAATACACCGATTATTCTCAGTTGAAAGTCGGAATGGTCATTGCCGTTCCTTCGCATACGCATACACGCATGGGCAGCATTTACGGTCACGTTTGTCTTTATATCGGCAATAATCAGGTAATGGATAACGTCGGTCAGATTAGGACACTCGATATGGCGTACTGGTTGGATTATTATTCCACCTCATACAAGCCAAAATGGGGCTGGTATGACAACGTGCCGTTTGCATAGCTGATCGTAATTCGTGTCTTCACACAGGTTCTAACAGATACTCTGACTTAAACGAACGGGTCGTTTTGCAACGGTCCGTTCGTTTCTATTTAAGTGCCATTCACGTTTTCGGTATTTAAGCAATTGCCGAAACGGTAAATAATGATGCCAAAGATAGTCGAGTGATGGGGGAGTCGAATGAAAAAGACGCAACGGTTGCTAGCAACGGTAATGACGCCAATACTAATCCTCCAATGTTATCTGGCGCCCCTTTCTGTCTGGGCTGATACTTTACAGGTGCAGCCGGAGGCTACTGATTATTCCGACGGTGCTGCCAGCAGCTCGAAAGACGAGGGCCCCGTCTTAAATATCGAACAACAGGGAGTTGAAGTCGAGCAGCCGACTGTGTCAGACGATGATTCTCCCTCATCCGTTTCAAGCGAGTCTACCTCCAATGCAACTGATTCTGCGAAACCAGAAAATGATGTATCCACTATATTTGGCTCTGTTTCATACCAGACTCATGTGCAAGATATTGGCTGGCAAGCTCCCGTTTCAAATGGAATGACGGCCGGCACAACAGGTCGCGCAAAGCGCGTCGAAGCCCTCAAGATTAATCTGCTTTCACAGGATGGCAGCCCTTTGGGGAATGACAGCATTTCGGTCCAATCGCACATTTCCGGGATCGGATGGGAGTCTCAGCCGGTGGGCAACGGGCAGACTTCTGGAACAGTTGGACAGTCGCGGGCCATCGAGGCAATCAAGCTATCTTTGTCGGGCGGTCTTTCTGATTCGTATGACATTTGGTATCGCGTTCATTCTGCAAATGTTGGTTGGCTTGGCTGGGCCTCTAATGGTGAACCTGCTGGAACACAGGGCTATGCTTACCAGATCGAAGCTATTCAGATAAAGGTGCTTCCAAAAAATGCTCAAGATGCGCCAGCGCGTGGCGATGCCTTTAGGGATCATTCTCAGGAACCGCCTACCGTTTCCTATCGATCTCATGTCTCCAATGTTGGATGGATGGGTACTGTCGCGGACGGAAAGACATCGGGGGTCATTGACTCAAGAAATGCAATCGAGGCACTGTCACTTGGTGTTAATTGGTATGGTCACGGAGGCTCTATTTCCTCTCGCGCGCACGTCTCTGGCATTGGTTGGCAAGACTGGTCTTCAGGCGTCATTGGCACGACGGGGCAGTCTCGATCCATTGAGGCCGTTCAGTTTAAGCTGAACGGCGAGCTATCTGCTGCATATGACATTTGGTACCGTGTCTTTGCTTGCAATTTGGGTGGATGGCTGGGCTGGACATCGAATGGGGCTCCTGCGGGTTCCACGGCGAAAGGTGCCGCAGTCCAGGGGATTCAGATTTTGCTGGTCGAAAAGGGTGGCCCTGCTCCTGGCGATACTGCGAATCATTTTATTGGAGCTACGGATATTCTGAGCGGTAGCTCGTTCGGTCTTAACGGGAAAAGTCTGGGCTCTGCACAAGGCAAATCGATCTTGTTGGGTTCCGAGAGCGGCTCTGAACCTTTAACTTCGCTTTCTATTTCATTTGATAATCAAGAGACTTTAGGTTCAATCGGTTATTCAGGTTGCTATGAATTTGGTGGATGGGGTGATGTTGTTTCAGACGGCGTTGCGCTTAACTCTAAAACCAATGGACGTGTTTTAAAGGCTGTGAGATTGACTCTTACAGGTGATTTGTCAAATTCCTATGACGTTTGGTATCGCTGCTTTGACTCCAAAGAAGGTTGGCTTGGCTGGACTTGTAATGGTGCGGATGCGGGGGCAACAATATCGGGTTCATTCCTTACGTCTGTCGAAGTACAAATTGTCAGCAAAGGGAGCAGTGCGCCCGGTGTAACGGATAGTGCATTTGTTTCCGATACTTCCACTGATCACCCTCATGTTGTCTATCAGGCACATTCCGCTAATCGTGGGTGGTCTCCATCTGTTTTAGATGGGCAGGTAACCGGCACAACGGGACAATCGCTTTCTCTTCAAGCTTTGAATGTGTCGTTGTCCGGTGTGGATGACGATTCACAAATTGAGGCAAGAGCACATGTTGCCAATATTGGTTGGCAGGAATGGCGATCTGCCGGTTATGTTGGGACCGTTGGACAAGGGTTGGCCATTCAGGCTCTTGAGCTGCGCTTAAATGGTTCCCTCGCGAATCAGTATGACATTTACTATCGAGTTCATTCGGCGGGCTATGGTTGGTTGGGCTGGGCCAAAAACAGCGATTCCGCTGGAACTACCGGGCTTAATATCCAGATAGAAGCTGTCCAAATCAAGCTTGTGGCGAAGAGCGGGGATCCTGGTGCGTCGTCTGCGCCCGCATTTATCTCGGTTCCAGCCCTAACGCTCCAGGCGCATGTCGCCACGCTTGGTTGGATGAACCCCGTTGGCAACGGCGGCGTTGCGGGTACGACTGGCAGATCACTTGCGATTGAGGCACTTAAGCTAAGCGTTTCCAGTAGCGTATCGGGCGGTATTGAGTACTCTGCCCATGTGCAGGATGTGGGTTGGCAAGGCTGGACTTCCAATGGGAATGCTGCTGGTACGGCAGGCCGTGCTAAGCGCATCGAGTCTCTTAAGATTAGGCTGACTGGTGATCTGTCAAACTACTTTGATATCTGGTATCGAGCATATTGCCAAGACTTTGGGTGGCTCGACTGGACCTCAAATGGGCAGCCTGCGGGTACGTCGAGGATAGGCTGTAGAGTCGAGTCTGTTCAAGTGAAGATTGTTCCCAAGGGCGCTGGTGCTCCCGGTGCTACCGGGCGCCCGTTTACCGATCAGCCCTTGTTGCCTGCCGACATGATGGCCATGCTTAATCGGGCTAATAGATATTCGAGCAATACAAACTGGCTTATTATGGTTGACAGGCAAGCATGCCGCCTTGGAGTTTTTCGTGGACAGCGCGGGTCGTGGAGTTACGCTCAATACTGGACTTGCTCTACCGGCGCTCCTAGTACCCCAACGCCTACGGGTGAGTATACTGTCACCGGCAAGGGCTACTCGTTTGGACATGGGTATACCTGTTACTATTACACGCAGTTTTACGGGGACTATCTGTTCCATTCAATACCGTACTACCAGGGAACTTTTAATCCCATGGACAGCCGAATGGGAATGCATATTTCACAAGGCTGCGTGCGTTTGCCCATCGATCGCGCTAAATGGATTTGGGATAACGTGCCCCTTGCTACTAAGGTGGTAATTTACTAGCTATTCCGTAAAATGCGAGAGCTTGTTGGAGGGTCCTTTCCTGTTGTCGTAGTCTTGGCAACAGGAAAGGACCCCTGCCGTTGAATTAGGCTCCTTTTTCTTCGTTCACCTAATTTGTAGCAATAATGAAGCCTACTCCCGATAGTATGGTTATTGATGACTGTCTATCTAGGAGGCGATTCTCTTGAAAAGGCAATTTAGAGCATTCATTGTTTTGATTTCCTGCTTCATGTCGATGCTGCTTTTGAGCCCTTTGGCTTGTTGGGCAGATCAAACTGTTGCTTCCAACGAATATGAATCCGTTCCAGAGACACAATCCGACTCTTTGGATCAAACTGCTGCTACGGCTGATGAATCAGCGCCTTCGATCGATGTTGCCGTGGAGTCCAAAGAAGCGGCTCCGGACGTCAGCTATAAATCTCACATTTCAGGCATTGGCTGGGAGTCGACGTTTACGTCGAATGGCTCGATTTCTGGCACAACAGGTCAGTCTCGTAGGATTGAGGCGCTCAGGGTTTCTCTCCCTAATTCAGAAGACCTTGGTATCGAATACCGCTCTCATGTTCAAAATGAAGGCTGGCAGGATTGGGTTTCTAATGGAGCTGTCTCCGGCACTACGGGAAAGGGCCTTCAGATTGAAGCCGTCGAGCTCAAGTTGACGGGTGACAGGTCGGCTTCTTATGACCTGTATTACCGAGTTCATGCTTCTAATTTTGGCTGGCTTGGGTGGGCCTCGAATGGATCAACCGCCGGAACTACAGGCTGGTCCTATGCCGTTGAAGCAATGCAGATCGTTATTGTAAAGAAGGGTGATGCGGCTCCCGGCGATACCGCTGGTGCTTTTGTCCCGTATGTCTTTAATTGCTCTCTTTCTCAGGTTGGGGAGACAACTAAAGTAACCCTAAATATTCCGCAGATCGAAGATATAAAACGGCTCGGTATCGCTGATTCGTTAAAGGTGGCGGGTTCCATGTCGTATGGAGGGAGGGTCACCCGTTCCGTTTCAAGCACGATTGCGCTTGGAGATCTTGATTCCAGCTCCAGTGAAATTGATTTTAGCGATTATGGTCCGTTTGACGTTACGTTGCAGTATTTGAAGAACGGAAACATCGTTCATGAGGACCATCAGTCAATTGGCATTTCTGCGAGCGAGTACAACCTTGCCCCTTTGAGTGCTTCTTTCCCCGTTGTTCTCTATTCGCTATCTTTCTGGGATATCAGCAGCTCTTCTGCTGGAACGACCATTCCGTCAATCGTAATGCTCGATCGTCCACGTGCCTATAACTGGAACTCGCTTCCATCTGGGATGTACGGACTTCCGTATCTGACTCATGAGGAGAATGCTACTAGTGCGAGTTATCAGGCGTTCGGGGATTATGTCGCTGCTCTCTACAAGATAAACCCTAAGGCAAAGTTCAATCTGTATATCAATGACATCACCTGTTCGTTGATCCACAGAATGATATATGCCAATAAGATTCCTGCTGGTCAGTACTCTATTCGTCTGTTGTCCGATGGGTCTGCCACGTATGTATTTACCAACGAGGCCTTCGATGTTAAGGATCCAGATTCTAAGCAAGCGGAATTGATTGCTTTATGGAACGCTGCCAAGAAAAAAGAATACGAAACCGGTGAGGTTTCAAAATCGTATAGCGGCTATCACGATCACTGGGATTCTATGTATGCGGTGCTGAGCATTGAGCCCGGTACTCAGTGGTGGATGACTCGCACTAATTTGTTTACAAGCGGTGATGATAATGTATTTGCCAATAAAATCGCCTCAGACCCCAACGTTAAGAAAGTAAACGTTTCGAGTATGCTTGCGAGCTTGCAAAATAGGGGAGAGGATACGGTCCAAGCATTTAAGGCGCTATACAACTTTAACGATGGCTATTTTGATGCGGCGACTCAACAGGGCAAAAAGGTAATGATGCTGCTTGGAACGTATGTTTCTTACGAGCAGAATTTTGACGACTATGCCAACTTGACGGAAGTTATCTATGGCGATGACTACTTGTATTATTACAAGGGGCATCCGAACACACCGACGGGCATGTATCCCCAAAAGCAGGAACAGCTTGACCGTCTTGGTATTATCGATGTCGATTCGTCTGTTGCTGCAGAGCTGATCCTTTTCTTTGATCCGGAGATTGGCCTGTCTGGCTATGGATCTAGCACATATAACTCGGCCAGTGCCGATGCTGCCGGTGGACTTTGGAATTCTACGAAGTCCGAAGCGTTGAAGCCCGGCGCTGCTATCGATTATTCGATTATGGATTGGTTTGCTTCGCCTATTACTGAGGACTCGGATGCGGCTATCAGATCCCTTTGCAAGCAAGGTGACTCCTGTTATCTCGTGGAGTTTTCGGATGCCATACTTGCTTCGGCAAATTACGACTTTGCTATCTATTCACACAATAGCGGCGCTCTGACTTATTACAAGAAGAGCGAGTCGGGCTACGATGTTGTCAAGGTGTCACGAGGCTCTCTTGACGTTTTGGCAACTTCACATGTTTCGAATGACGGTTGGCAGTCGGCTTCCAAGGGCGGTAATGTCTCTGGCACCGTTGGTCAATCCAAGGCCGTCGAGGCTATTACTCTCAACCTGCAGAATGCTCCCTACGATGGCAGCTTGGAATACAGGACGCATGTTTCCGATTACGGTTGGCAAGACTATGTTAAAGAGGGAGAAGTCTCCGGCACTACGGGTCAGGACAAGTCTGTCCAGGCTATCCAAATTCGACTTACTGGTGAGATGGCCAATCGTTATGACGTATACTATCGCGTTCATGTTCAGGACAAGGGTTGGCTTGGCTGGGCTTGCAATAATCAGGTTGCCGGAACGACTGGGTTTGGCTTGAGGCTCGAGGCATACCAGGTCGTTTTGGTTGAAAAGGATTCGCCTGCTCCAGGGGATACGAATCAGCCCTCTATTCAGAGAACGTTTTCGATTAAGGCTCATGTTTCAAACCTTGGTTGGCAGGAACCTGTTTATGAGGGCATGACGGCGGGCACAACTGGTCGAAATCTTGCTGTTGAGGCGTTGACGATTGGCAAGCCCGACCTTGGGTTTTCCGGTAACATCGAGTATCGAGCTCATGTTCAGAACATAGGCTGGCAAAAGTGGGTCAAAAATGGAAAAGTTGCCGGCACTACGGGGAAGTCTCTTGCTGTTGAGGCTGTTGAAATAAAACTGACTGGAGATCTTGCCAAGCATTATGACGTTGTCTATAGGGCGCACGTGCAAAACAAGGGTTGGCTCGATTGGGTTAAGTCGGGCGAGTGTGCCGGTACAACTGGAGAGGCCCTGCATATGGAAGCGATTGAGGTTAAGTTGGTTGAGAAATAGTAAGTGATGCAAGTCTATCATCTATTCGCTATTGCAGTAATTCAGTGGTTTAGTCCATCTGTATGAGTTTAATCTTGAAGGAGTTTATGATTTTTCGTAAACTCCTTTGGTTTAGCTGGTAATTAACTATAAGGACTCGTTTATGAATTCATTTGCAAACCGATGCAAGTCTTATGGCGTTTTATTTGCTGTAATGTTTGTGGCTGCGTTATTAGTCGCATTTTATTATTGCAATTTGAAAACAGGGTTTCATGTTGACGAGTTGTGGACTTTCGGCCTCTCGAATAGTTTTTATTTTCCACATATTTTTTGGGAAAACCATATGGATGCCAACTGGATGAATCCTACGTTCATTCATTCTTATTTGACAGTTGATACAGGGCATGTTTTTCGGTTTGATTCGGTTTTATATAATCTGAGTAATGACGCACATCCTCCTCTCTATTTTTTCATTATTCATACCGTTTGCTCACTGTTTCCGAATGAATTTAGCAAATGGTTTGGCTTGGTTCCTAATCTATGTTTCTATTCACTCAGTTTAGTTTTTTTATTTAAGCTTTCTTACAAAGTGTTTCAGAGCAAGTCAGCCGCTCTAATTTTAATGGCACTCTGGGCTTTCTGTCCCATAGCGTTAAATCTAGTGACCTATATTCGAATGTATCTGTTATTGGTGACACTTGCCCTAGCATTTCTTGATGCGTTATTCGATATGTTTAATGCTTCCTTCGCCAATCGATCGGTTTATTTCCGCCTATTTGCTATTTCTTTATTGGGGTTTTTAACTCACTTCTATTTCTATTTTTATCTCTTTTTTGTTTCCTGTTTTTTTACTATTTATTTTTGGACAAAAAAAGGATGGATGTTCTCCTTTAAATATGGAGCCACGATTGTCTTATCGGTTTGTCTGTCATTTATCATATTTCCTCCAGCATTAAGCAATATGTTTGGGAATCACTATGTCGAATCGGCCTCATCGCAATCAGGGGTAATGGTATTATTTAGACGAATTTGGCAATTTCTAGGGTCGTCGTCCGTTGATTTGTTCTTCGGATCAAGGCTTCTTTTGATTGTCTGCTTCTGTTTGTCAATTGCCCTTTGTTTCTACTTGCTATGGAATAAAAAAATTAATCGTGAGCATCCTGAGTCTGTTTATATTGTTTTATTATTTAATTCATCTCTTGTTTTCTACGTCACAGCTTGCTATGTATCTCCTTTTACTTCGTCAAGATACATATGCTTGGCATATCCAGGATTACTGTTATTTGGATTTGGAATGATCTTGTATCTATTTAGATATTTGCAAATTCGCTATAGAAATAATACTGATTTCAATTTTCGGGGCACTATTTTAGTTTCCGTAGTATTTGTTTTCGCAATTATTGTTGCAGATTCTGTTTTCTTTTCTTCCAATGCTTTGTATTTATATCCCAAATCTGCTGACAATGAAGCTGCAATAGAGAAGTACGCGGGTTCAACGGGGCTCTTTGTTTCTTATGATTACTATCAGCTTACTGCGAAGCTATTAGAAGTTGCCAAATTGTCTCGCATTCATGCGCTGATTCCTGATCAGAAAGCAATTAGCAGTTTTTGCGATAGAAATTATATTGATTCCGATGATCTGGTTGTTTACATGAATAATCACGACTGCGAAGAAGAGGTTCTTTCTCAACTGAAAGATGAACTAGGATATAGTGGTTTTAAAAAACTGCCTGGATATACTCAAATCGATGATGGAACCTCTTGTTTTGTATATGTCCTTTATAGATAACAGTGGGAAAAGGGTCTTTAGTGAAACGCGAATCGGTGATTCAATTTCTGAAGTTTTCGATTGTTGGACTTTCAAATACAATCGTTTCTTACTTAGTCTACGCGGCACTTCTTTTTATTGGAGTGAACTATATTGTCGCTAATATAGTTTCATATTTTGCCGGTGTCATCAATTCCTTCTATTGGAACAATAAGTTTGTTTTTGATAATGAGAGATCAGATTTGAGTTCACTTATTTCAAGTTTTTCCAAGCTGCTTGCTTCGAGTGCTTTTACTGGATTGATTATCAACAACATCCTTTTGTACTTTTGGGTTAGTGTGCTTGGAATCTCTTCTATTCTTGGTCCACTGCTTAACTTGTTTGTAACTTATCCTCTTAATTATATTCTAAGTAAGTATTGGGCATTTAAGTGATAGGTGCTTGCATGACAAAGATGGACATATTGCCGATTCTCTATCTCGTTGTTCCTTGTTATAACGAGGAGAGCGTTTTGCGGGAAACCTCTAAAAGGCTTTTGGAGAAGTTTTCCACTTTAGTAAAACTGTCTCAAATTAATGCGAACAGTAAGGTTTTGTTAGTTGACGATGGATCATCCGATAAGACTTGGGAGATCATCGAAAGTCTTCATCAATCTAATTCCTTATTCTGTGGACTTAAGCTCTCTAGGAATTGTGGCCATCAGAAGGCTTTACTTTCTGGGTTACATAAGGCGGCGGAGTTTGCTGATTTAATAGCATCGATGGATGCGGATTTACAAGATGATATCAATGCGCTTGATGAAATGGTTTCAAGAGCTCGCGAAGGCTATGAAGTTGTATATGGTGTACGAAATGATCGTTCTAGCGATTCCTTTCTAAAACGTTTTACCGCACAATCTTTTTATCGCTTTCAGTCTTCGTTGGGCGTCGATGCTGTTTATAACCATGCTGACTATAGATTGATGTCCAAGCGTGCTGTTCTTGCATTGTCTCAATTCCGTGAGGTTAATCTATTTCTTCGTGGTTTGGTTCCTTTAGTTGGTTTCAAATCTTGCTGCGTGTATTATTCGCGAGGGAAACGGTTCGCGGGGGAATCTAAATATACGCTCGGTAAAATGTTGTCATTTGCTTTTGAGGGTATAACGTCTTTTAGCACTAAGCCAATTAGGATAATTACTCTCACCGGTTTAATCATTTCTCTTTTTAGTTTATTTGCACTTGTATATCTTTTGATTGGTCATTTTATTGGCGATGTACAAGTTGGCTGGACAAGCATTATTATGTCAATTTGGTGTCTTGGCGGACTTCAACTTCTGGCTTTGGGTGTCATCGGCGAGTACGTTGGAAAGACTTATATGGAGACGAAGCGTCGTCCTCGCTATTTTATTGAGGAGTTTTTGTCCGATAAGGGGGACAAGGATGCCTAAAGTTAGCGTATTGATGCCTTGTTTTAATGGTTCTAAGTACATTTTGAAGGCAATTGATTCGGTGTTAAGCCAGTCTTTCAGCGATTTCGAATTATTAATTTTCGATGATCAGTCAACCGATGGCACATTTGAGATTGTTTCCAAGCTAACGGATTCTCGAATTAAGGTATTTAGAAACGCCAGAAATCTCGGTCTCGTTGGAAACTGGAATAATGCCATTGAGAAATCTTCTGGCGAGTATATTCATTTCCTCTTCCAGGATGATATTTTGTTACCCGGGGCTCTTGAGTCTGAGGTTGCAGCACTGGATGCTAATCCAAAGTGCTCCCTCTGTTTCAGCGCTTCATGTGTTATTGACTCGAATGATGCCATTACAATGAAGAGGAGACCTTTTAAGCGGGATAGGGTTTTAAAAGGCTCTGATTTTGCCCGCAAGACATTTCGAACTCATAATATCTATGGAGAGCCTTCTAATGTCATGTTTCGTAGAGATTACTGGCAAAAGGTTGGACCCTTTAATGATTCTTTGTGTTACTCCCCTGATTGGGAGTATTGGATTCGTCTATCACTTAATGGTGATGTCTGCTATCTAGACTCATTTTATTCCTATTTTAGAGTGTGCAACGAATCTACTACGAACTCACTTTTTAAGGATAAAAAAGAGCAATTGAAACGCGATGAGTTTGATTTTGTGCGCGCAATTTGTTCACTCGATGGTATCAATATATCTTCGACTGATTTAATCGTTCGTAAATTGTCGCTCTCAATCAGGAATATTGCTAAACGGATTTATTTTTCCGTTCACTGACTTTGGAAGTGATTGAATGAAAGGCATCATCCTCGCCGGCGGGTCCGGCACGCGCCTGTACCCGCTCACGCTCGTGACCTCCAAGCAGCTGCTGCCGGTCTACGACAAGCCCATGATCTACTACCCGCTGTCCACCCTCATGCTGGCGGGCATCCGGGACATTTTGATCATCTCGACACCTACAGACCTTCCAAATTTTGAGCGCTTGCTCGGGGACGGCTCGCGCTACGGCGTGAACCTCTCCTACACCGAGCAGCCCTCGCCGGACGGCCTGGCGCAGGCCTTCACCATCGGCGAGGAGTTCATCGCCGGCGAGCCGTGCGCCCTGGTGCTGGGCGACAACATCTTCTACGGCAACGGCCTGTCGCGCCACCTGAAGAAGGCCGTCGAGAACGCGCAGTCGGGTCGCGCAACGGTCTTCGGCTACCACGTGGACGACCCCGAGCGCTTCGGCGTCGTGGAGTTCGATGCGCGGGGGAGGGCCGTGTCCATCGAGGAGAAGCCCGAGTGCCCCAAGAGCTCCTACGCCGTCACCGGCCTGTACTTCTTCCCGGGCGACGTGGCCGCCAAGGCCCACAAGGTTCAGCCGTCGGCCCGCGGCGAGCTGGAGATCACCGACCTCAACCGGATGTACCTGGGGGAGGGGACGCTGTCCGTCGTCACCCTCGGCCGCGGCTACGCGTGGCTGGACACCGGCACCATGGAGAGCCTGCACGAGGCCGCGGAGTTCGTCCGCGCCGTGGAGCACTCCCAGGACCTGCCCGTGTCCGTGCCCGAGGAGATCGCCTGGGAGAACGGATGGATCACCACCGAGGGGCTCAAGGAGGCCGCCGAGGCCTACGGCAAGTCGGTCTACGGGAGGCACCTCAAGAAGGTCGCCGCCGGCGAGATCGTCAACAGCCCGCGCGAATGCTAATCCGACCCGATGGGAGATAGAAACATGTCTGAAGAGCTCTTCGAGCCCAGGAACATCATCGTCACGGGCGGCTGCGGCTTCATCGGCAGCAACTTCGTGCACTACGTGGTCAATAACCACCCGGGCGTCCACGTCACCGTACTGGACAAGCTGACCTACGCCGGCAACCCCGAGAACATCGCCGGGCTTCCCTCCGACCGCGTGGAGCTCGTCGTGGGCGACATCTGCGACGCCGGGCTGCTCGATGAGCTGGTGCCGGGCCACGACGCCATCGTGCACTACGCCGCCGAGAGCCACAACGACAACTCCATCGCGGACCCCGAGCCGTTCCTGCGCACCAACGTGGAGGGCACCTTCCGCCTGCTGGAGGCCGTCCGCAAATACGGAATCCGCTACCACCACGTCTCCACCGACGAGGTCTACGGCGACCTGGCGCTCGACGACCCCGCGAAGTTCACCGAGGAGACGCCGTATCACCCGAGCAGCCCGTACTCGAGCACCAAGGCCAGCTCCGACATGCTCGTGCGCGCCTGGACCCGCACCTACGGCCTGCGCGCCACGATCTCCAACTGCTCCAACAACTACGGCCCCTACCAGCACGTGGAGAAGTTCATCCCCAGGCAGATCACCAACATCGTCGACGGCGTCCGCCCCAAGCTCTACGGCCGCGGCGAGAACGTCCGCGACTGGATCCACACCGAGGACCACTCTTCGGCCGTCTGGGACATCCTCACCAAGGGCGAGATGGGGGAGACCTACCTCATCGGAGCCGATGGCGAGAAGGACAACATCACCGTCCTGCGCATGATCCTGGAGGCGATGGGACGCGACCCCGAGGACTTCGACTGGGTCGCCGACCGCCCCGGCCACGACCGCCGCTACGCCATCGACAGCACCAAGCTCCGGCGCGAGCTGGGCTGGAGGCCGGCGCACACCGACTTCGCCGAGGGGCTCAAGGTCACCATCGACTGGTACGTCGAGAACGAGTCCTGGTGGCGCCCCGCCAAGGAGGCCACCGAGGCCCGCTACCGCGCGCAGGGCCAGTAGGAGGGGAGAGATAGATGGCAGACATCGCATTCGAGAAGGACCTCTCCGTCGCCGAGACCGGCATCGGGGGCCTGAAGGTCGTCGACCTCGCCGTACACGGCGACTCGCGCGGCTGGTTCAAGGAGAACTGGCAGCGCGCCAAGATGTGCGCCCTGGGCATCCCCGACCTCCGCGTCGTCCAGAACAACGTCTCCTACAACGACAGCCGCGGCGTCACCCGCGGCATCCACGCCGAGCCCTGGGACAAGTTCATCTCCGTGGCGCGCGGCAGCGTATTCGGCGCCTGGGTGGACCTGCGCGAGGGCAGCGCCACCTACGGGAAGGTCTACACGACCGTGCTGGACCCGTCGAAGGCCATCTACGTCCCGCGCGGCGTGGGCAACTCCTTCCAGGCGCTCGAGGACGGCACCGCCTACACCTACCTGGTGGACGCCCACTGGTCCCTGGAGCTCAAGAAGACGTACACCTTCGTGAATCTCGCCGACCCGGAGCTCGCCATCGAGTGGCCGATCCCTCTCGATGAGGCCACCGTCTCCGAGGCCGACCTCAACCACCCGATGCTCAGGGACGTCGTCCCCATGGCGCCGAAGCGCACCCTCGTCACCGGCTGCAACGGCCAGCTGGGCCGCGCGGTGCGCGCGCTCGCCGAGGGGCGCGGCGTGGCGAAGGACTTCGACTTCTGCGACATCGACACCTTCGACATGTCCGACCCGGAGTCCTATTCGCAGTACGACTGGTCGCTCTACGGCACCGTGATCAACTGCGGCGCCTACACCGCGGTGGACAGGGCCGAGACCCCCGAGGGCCGCGTGACCGCCTGGAAGGCCAACGCGACCGGGCCCGCCCTGCTCGCCCGCACCTGCGCCGGGCACGGGATCACGCTCGTCCACGTGTCCTCCGACTACGTCTTCGACGGCACCGCCGAGGTCCATACCGAGGACGAGCCCTTCAGCCCGCTGTCCGTCTACGGCCAGACCAAGGCCGCCGGCG
>CWHC01000059.1_pt2 | contig 16019 bp, 17 predicted proteins | sample 693371 | NCBI WGS metagenome assembly CWHC01 (sample SAMEA3735914, study PRJEB9488) | human gut metagenome | biome: ENVO:mammalia-associated habitat; material: ENVO:feces | place: Malawi | collected 2009-02-27 | reverse complement strand
CCGTAAAGATCGACGGCAAATGGTGCCAGATGGACCTAACCTGGGACGACACCAGCGACAACTGGTACGGAGACCTGGACCAGCGCCATCTGTACTTTGGCCTGACCGACGAGCTCATGGCAATCGCCCACTCCGACCGCACGGCAAACTACCAAAAGGACGACTACGCCTACCGTTCGACCGACCTGTCCAACAATTACTTTGTGCGCTACGGCAAGGCCGATGAATGGGCAGAGAAGTACGCTGACCGCATTCAGCAGCACCTGAATGCCAAGGATGAGAGTTTTTCCATCGATGTAAGTCAGCGAAGTTACATACAAACAGAAAAACACCCTCAATTTCATCTAATTCCAATTGAGATGTAAGTTTTGACAGACCGAGTCTCACGTCCAAAAAAGTGCTGACACATCAAGCCTCTTCAGACGTCGCCCGAAGGCTTCCAATGAAGACTGCCAAATCAAGATGCCACAAAAAAATAGGGGATGCCCTCCGTTTGGAAGGAACCCCCTTGCAAAACTTCAGCCAATGGAAGGCTTCTGTTTTTCGTTGTATGTTTATGATAGCTCAAGCAGTACTTTCATACCGCTATGCCGTCCTTCACCACAAATTCACCGCTAATCAATCGTCGCTAATCGGCACGTACGGGAAACCATGCATCGATTACCTTTGCAAGGAATTCAAATCCTGTTGATACTTGAAGATTGCCACGGTAGTACTCAACATGCCTGTTCATTCTCCCAACAAAAACCGCCAAGCTATCTGCACGATGCTCGGAAACTCCCTTCGAAGCCAGTTTCCTATGCGCATACAGCGTCGTGACGATTTGCTGCATGCGATCGTTAGACATCTTTGTTCTGCGTTGGCCGGGACCAATGCAAGAAATGCCTGAAAGTTCTTGCATAACGTCATGCCTTGGCCGGTAAATGGGCTTGCCGGAACTCAAGTTATTCAAGACGCAGTTATTGTGCGCACAAGCATTTCTTAGCGACTTCACTGCCTGGAAAATATAAAACTCGTTTAACATCTCGCGATCGCCAAATCTATTGGCGCAAAACTTGTAAAAATAGAGAAATGACCCGAAAGAAATCACTTCGATAAACGCCCATGCGGGGAAACCGAAGTCATTGTATTTTGCAATCAATCCGCCAGTGTAAGGACTGTTCTTGCACCTAAGAATCTCACCCTTGAGCGAATTGCACGGCGTTCCATTTGGTTTCATGCAATCGTAGGAGGAAATGAAATCTGAGACGACCTTATAGTCGTCCTCCCCTTCCGTCTCGATCCGCTTCAAGAGTTTGACCTTTGCAAAATGCTCTACATCAAGTGTGAGCGGCAACATTTCATAGCGAAGAAGCATGTCGACAATCGACAAGTCGACCAACATCTTGAAGTCTAGATTTGCATACTCCCCCTTGCGGGCTCCTTCCTCGACTTTAGGAAAGCCAAGCCGATACGCTCGCAGGCGAAAATAGTTGTTGTTCTTCTCCAAATAGGCCCTGGAATCGTCTTCGCTCATCAGCGAGAAATGGGCACCTCTCGACTTGAGATGATCGATCTGCTGTGACGCCGTAAGCCACGGCTTTCTGTTGGCGTCAGCCATCAGGTCTCCGTTCTCGATAGTTAGCTTAAGATTCCTTATTAACGCGTTTAGCTGGAAATCGAATACCGAAACAGATCAAAGGAGCCGAGCTTATGATCAATCGTTTCCTGAAACTCTTTATATCTATCGCTCTCCCGTAAATCGAGAAGGCCAGACTCCTCCTCCAAGACCTCAGAAGGGGTTTTACCGAGACCAACCGTCTTACCGGATATTCTTTTTAGCGTTGCGCTTGGATCTGAATATAAAAATTCATAGGCGAGCGTCTCTTCATAAGGAGAGGCCGTTGATTTGATAAGTTCTGAAAACAAACTAGCGACCATCATTGCCTCCTTTTTGAGAACACTTTATCGAACATCTGTTTCGTTGTAAAGAGTCTCGCAGCGTTATTAAGCTGATTTCAGCCAATTTCAACTAACAACAACTCTAGTTCCACCGCCTTCTAGAAGCAGCTCAGGAAAGAAAACTAACACCTGAGGTTCGCACCGGACCCTTGTGGATGCAGTCATGGGCAGGATCGCGCAGAACACAGCCATGGTCGACAAGGGCGAGGCCAACATGCGGCAGCGCCGTGGCGCAGACCGCTGGCAATAAAACGGCACCGCGGCTCATGTCGGCCCCGGTGCCCAAGCGCAATATCGGCGGTGCTGTTTCGCGATATTGGGCAGTGCTCAAACGCGCAAATACTCAAGGCCGTTGTTCGTTAAACAGGCGCTAGGGCATCACCCTTACACCAACATTTTCGACGGAAGTGTCGAGAAAGTTGGTGTAGCGCCCGAACCGAAGCGAGTCGGCCCGGCGTCCATGAACCTGGAATACGGTTGATATCCTATGCCGTCTCGACCCTGTCCGCAAGCCCGAGGCCGGACTCGAGCATCTTCCTGGCCTCCGCCTCCAGCCGCGCCCAGTCGACGGGGCCGTCGGCCCCGCACGTGCGCCCTTCGTCGTAGAGCTCGTTCATCCTCGCCTCCGAGAAGTACCTGGACTCCTGCCATATCTCGTCATGTTCGCACATGACCGCGCCCGCGAGCCGCACCAGCGAGCCCGTTGACGGGAACACCTGCACGACGCGCGACCTGCGCTCTATCTCCCGATTGGTCCGCTCCTGCACGTTGTTGGTGCGCAGGTGCTTCCAGTGGGTCAGCGGGGAGTCGATGTAGGCCAGCGCGTCGGCATCGCGCATGCAGTCGCGCATGAGGTGGACTGCGCAGCGCTGCCACGCAGCGCCCTGGAAGACCTCGCCGAGCGCGCGGACGAGGCCCAGGTGGGCGTCCGAGACGGCGAGCCGTCGAGCGACCTTGCGCAGAGCTCCTCGATGTCGGCGCCCAGGCTCGACGCGATGGCGCTCACCTGGTCCTTGGAGAGCCTGGGGACGCCCATCTTCTCGGCCACCCTCTGCACCTTGCGGGTGCTCGTGCCGGTGTCGTACATCTCGGCGACGGCGGCAACGAGGGCGCGGTCGGCGCGCCGGTGGCGCTCGATCACGCCGTCCGGGAAGAGGCTGCCCGAGCGTAGCTTGGGGATGCGAAGCGTCAGCGGGCCGACGCAGGTGGCGAGCGACCTCTCGCGGTAGCCGTTTCGGCTGTTCGCGCCGCCGCCGCACAGCTGGTCGGCCTCGGCATCCATCACGGCATTTACGACCTGCTCGGCGAGGCTGCGCAGCAGCTCCTGCATGTCGATGGCCCCGTCGTCGAACCGGGGCATGGCGAGCATGTCCGGCGTCGGGTCTGATAAGATTTCCATAGCGGTCTTCGTCCTTTCCTAGAACCTGTAGTTGTGGTGATTTCAGATTCTAGGACGAAGGCCGTTCTTCGTTAAATGGGCGCTATGGTGCCACCCTTACACCGACATTTTCGACGCGATCTTTTCGACGCGATCATACCACCATGCTTATCCATGCGAGCACAAGCATTCCATTTGGGCCATTCATTTCAAACTACAAGATACCGTGGCCGGAATCCATCACCGTCAGCGACAAAAGGGCACCGGAGCCCATATCGGCTCCGGTGCCCTGCCCAATTTCGCAATCAACAGGTCTCGCGCGCCGCAAACGATAAAGATAAAAACAAGAGGGCTTCTATCTAAGAACCAATCCGAAGTCTGCCGCCTTTTCGGCAAAACGATCATTATGGGTATCACTCATAATCCTATTGATCTCATGGTTCGAATAGTCAATAGCATGGACGCGTGAGTCTCTCTCGTACTTTGACGCATCGGGGCCGATACTTTCTTCGCGCTTAATCGTCGTTGTTAGGATAATCTGATTGTTAAGTTTGCCCAGGAGATCCAAAAGCCGGTCTTCACGGTCGGAAGAAAGATCATCGGCCCTGAATGAATCTATCATTATTGGCATGCCATGGTCGATCTTAGAAGCAATTGCAAAGGTCCTGGCGGCAAAATAGATGGTGCCGTCGCTTCCGGAATAGATGTTTGCTTTGGTGCTGAACAAACTTTCGTAAGGAGATTCCTCGGTATTATCCGAGATAGCCCTTCTTGCTAGATTCATCTTTCCAAGAAGGTCGTCCATAAACTCTTTTCTCTGTTTTGCGATTTCGCTCGTTAAAAGCCTGTCCGATTCAAGCTTTCCCTTAACATCATCCAGCTCCCTTTGAGCCTCTTGCATTTTTTGATCTATTTCCTGTTCATTTAGATATTCATCCTTGCAGGCAACAAGATCCATCAGGCTGAATTCATCATTTTCAGAAAGAAGACCGCTCAAGCGATTCTGTGCCTTTCTGAGATTGCGCTCCAGGGCATCAAGTTCGGCCTCGATTGCATAGATACGCTCCTTAAGTGTATTGACAATTTGAGTTCTCATGTCAGGAGATGTGACATCAAAAACAACGCCCGAGTCGGCCATCTGATATCCGACTGAGACGCTGCCGCATTTAAGGCACACAAGCTTACCCGCTTTTACTTCGCGTCTCAATGAATTGAGCTCGTCGAGAACTATTTGATTCTTGGTCAATCGAGCTAGACAGCGACTGCGCGTCTTCCTTAAATCGGTAACCTCGGCACGTGCTGAATCGAGTTCTTTTAGGAACTCTTGCATGTCACGAGCGTCAGTTGTAACGCTAATTGCGGACAACGCTGTGCCCCGCACCTTTAACGCAGACGCTTCTTTAGCCAACGACTTAATTTGTCCCTTCAGCTCGTCTCTACGGCGTTTGAGCGTAATCTCCTCGGCCGAATCAAGTTCCCGTCTATCAAGCCCAACGATGGCATAAAGCATCTCTATAAAATCGTCCTTATTAAACTGACCAGCAGTTATCTTTGCGGATGAAATATCATCTTGTCCGATAAACGCCATCTGCGTATAGAGCTGAAGGCCAGCTGACGTCAATCGTCCGTTTTTAACGATGCTCGGCAAACTTCTGAAATTCTCACTCCAGTATCGGGAGTAATCCGCCTCGCTATCGAAAAGGCTCAGACTATCAGATGTCTTAACAGCAAAAGTATTTCGGCTACGCAGAACAGACACCTCATTGTCATCGATATCAAGGTCAACGATATAAAGGTACTCCTTATAAGGGAAGCGTTCAGGAAACGTCGGGATTGCACCGAGAGCGTACATCGCACCCTGCATCAAGACTGTTTTCCCACGGTTATTATCGAGACTATAGATGACGTTGATGCCATCAGTTAACCTATCCTCAATATAGGACTCTACGCCATTTCCGATATAGACAGTCTTAATCTTTATCAATTTTCAGTCCCTCCTTAACAATCGATATAAAGTACTGATGTGACAGAGCATCCATTTGCCTACAGCCATCCAAAGTAGATAAGGGGATTTCTCTATAGATTTCTTCGACACCTTTGTTCGGGTCATTTTTTATTGCTGTCACAATGTCATTCAGAAGTTTCCAAAAGGCAGACGCCTCAGGTGTAGTGAACATTTGCTTGGCGAGATCGTTTTGACAACCTTCCAGCATTTCCTCTGCATAGTCCTCTTCGAAGCCGTTGTAAATTGATTCAAAGGGTTTAGGCACGCCTGCTTTTAATGGGTTTCTGTTAAGTACTCGCGAAATGACAAGTAGCTCGATATCGGATCTCCTCAGAAAGCGACCGGAGTTGAAGGCCTCAAACGGACTCTTAAGCTCAAGCCCCTCGACCTTTGAAGAGGTTTTTATGCCGAGTTGCTTTTTTCTAATTTCAGCAAATATTGCCCGCAAATCTCTGTCTGTCACGCCCAGAGCATTTTTTGTCTTGATGAGAGGACGAATATAATCTTCCTTATCAGATTTTGCGACAACAAATAGAACCTGGTCTAGGAAAGCGTCAATGACCTCATCGTCCAAGAAGTCATTATCAATGTACGTCTTTTCTTCGCACATCTGTACGAAACTTGACCGGAGCTTTTTCTGAGCAGCTTCCGTCATATCGCAGTACCTGAACTCAGTGAGTACCTGGTCCCCAAGAACTGGCCCAGTCACGCTTCGCACGAAAAGAATTTGAGCAACAAAGAATCTCTTGAATTCGCTGATGTAATTCTTATATAAGGTAACCAACTCTTGGCCTAAAGCCGATGGGCCAGAATCGGTGCCCTTTGACTGTATGTCATAGAGCCTAAGGGCGTTCCGGTCCATCCCTGTAACATCGTTGAAGAAGTCGATGGCAAACCCAGTGATGTTTCCATTGGCTCCATCCTCGCAGAGCAGATGGAGGAGCGCCTTAGTCTCCATCTCGCTAGCCGAGGAAGATGTCTTTTCCGATGAACGGATCGTGTATCCCATGCCCGCCTTCTTACAATTAGCCAGCCCGCCGCAATGACTTCAACCATAGTGTACGCCCTAGACTGCCAGCAAGCCTCCACTTGAATACTATCGGAAGCAGCAACTTGCAGCACCTCAACTCGTTCTTTTTTCGACCCCGATAGATAGCTCGGCGCTTGCAATTGATATCCATGACCTCGCCGCAGCCGAAAAACCTTATGAAAAAGATGCCGTCAAGAATCTTTCAGAAATTGACAAATTCGGTTTGACCCTGTCATATTTATCAACCTATCCATACAGTGCAAAATAGTAGCTGCGTTGGGTTTTAACGAATTGACGCGCAGCAAATATTGCTGAAGCAATCAAGCTTTACGACGATCGATTCAGACATCTGACCTCCATGGAAGAGGCATATTCGTTGTTTAAATTATGAGACTGCATGCGGACAGCTTGCCTACCAACTCCGCGAATCAGAACGTTTGATGAATGGACGGCACCGCGCAATGAGGCCAGGGTCGGCATGGGCAAGACCAGCATGCGCCAGCGTATCAGGGCCGGCAACCAGCAACAAAAGAGCACCGGAGTCCATGTCAGCCCCGGTGCCCAAGCGTAATATCGACACTGCTGAATCTCGATATTCAGCAGTGCTCAAGTGAGCAAATACTCGGGAGGGACCAACGAACCTCATGTCCATCAACTACGGCTACGGGCAACGGGAGTAGTTCGTCACCCAATTCTCGTGCCGCTCCTCAAGAGAGGCTTGATTCTCAGCCCAGTTATTTCGCACCTCCCTATCCTCAGCAATGACCTCCCTATTAACTATGCGCGGAAAGACCTCTTCAATAGCGAGGATTTCCTGTTTAGAAAAGATATGCCTATATGCAGATTTATATATGGCTTCATTAAATAAATCGAACTGTGTATCATCTAGACATTCTGGAATACTCAACAATTGAGACCCAACCCTAGAAAACAGAGCAGCCGTAGGCGTCAGAGGGAGAACAAGCGTAGTGCCACTCCGTCCAAGTCCAACGCCGTCAACCTCAATCTCATTTCGCGAATTAACTCTATATGCAACCGCTGGATTGTCTGAAGTAATAAAGTAGCGCCCACTTGGAGGTCTAACTATAGTCCAATTGTAATTTCTAATTTTGTCGCCAACAGCTCCGTTGATAAGCGAAGCGATAGAAGAGAGAAAGGAAGTGCGCCCTAATGAAATCGCCGACGTAACCTCAGCAGATTTTAAATCAAAGTCTATTTCTATTGGTTGATCAGGAAATGGTTCGAGGGGAGCAACTTGGGGGGCACTCCTGCGATCAGCCTCCGACTCATTCTCACGGAGGTACTCTGCAACAAGTCTAGGGATTTGATCGGAAACTCGATCAAAAGCACCAGGAACAAGCTCCGCAAGCTTAATCATAAACGATGGCGTTCGGAAATGTTGAACCAACCAATAATTGACCAGGCAATTGACGTCGTTCTTTGAAACTTCGGATCCAGTGTTTATCTTATTTAGAATGATAGATACGGGCGATTCGTATTTGTCACAAAAATAATTCTCTATATCATCGACATCCGCACCAGCAATTCGTTGAGTATAAAGGTCGTCCCAGCTGCAAGCAGTTCTGAGAGAAGTCAACCGCCAAGTATTCTCTCTTTCATTTTCAACCACCAATTTATAGTCCCAAATCGATTTACCGTCACATGACCAGTAACGTAAGTAAAACTGTGGAACGAAATGATTGTGATGCGTAATCTGTTTATCTATAGCCCCAGATGCCATTAGCACTCCTTTAAACGCCATCGTAGAAAATCGCTATGGCATAGACGGGGCAGGACACTCGCCGCATAACCGCCAATCCACAGAAATCAGTTACCTCATTTAAGCCATAAATAAGACGTTGGCAAACTCATTTCGGAAATTTAACAGCATTGGCTGCAGAAGCCACCTAAGCGTAGTTTCGAGATTCACTGCCACCAGGAGCAGACCGCATTTCGGTGACGGTGTTCAAGAGGACGCAGCAGTTGCCCTGATGATGCCCAAGGAATCGGACCAGCGCCCACACGGGGCATTTGAAGAAAACCAATCTCGCACGAGGATCCCAGAAGATAAGATTCACTTTGGCCGGATGCGCCGACATCGCACGAGGTGGCTACGTTATCAAAAAAGCTGACCGCTGTAATTCCAAGGGGCCCGAGCGCATCGCTTGAACGCGCTTCGGTAACCTGCTCTGTCAAATCCATAATCGAATCAAACAAGCGCTCAACGTCTCCACCGCCCTCAAAATTTGCTTTGTATCCCAGCACATCAAAATAAGCAATGTAGTGAGGCTTGAACTCAGGGGTCATAAATCGTCCTAACTTCGACAGAAATTTGATAAATGGAAACCGATAAATCTACCTGTTTATCGCAGTCGAAAGTGCTAAAGCAATCCTTGCCACGAATAATTGAAATCAAATAGCAATACAGAATCAAGAACTGTTGGGGCAGGGTGCCATAGCACCAGAATGAACCATCACTTCTATTGAAAAAAAGGACCACCGATCTGCCGTAAACAAAAGCCTAAACAGCGATTTGCAAATGTAAAAGGAACAACATGGAAACCCTTCCGTTTGGCGACATGGCAAATCCGGCAATCAATCGACCAAATTGAAAAGCCGACAAGCAGATGTTAACGTCATGCACCAGACAGTGAACGCCTGAGGCAATGGCACTCCCTAACGCTTTAACGGAGCACATTGGTCTAATAATTTTCGTCAAACGGCAGCCTGAAATCGAGCTGTCGTAATACGTCATGGCGTAGACCAGACTCGGGCCTGATATGATTCTCACGACGAACTTCACCCTCCCCCAAAACCTGATATTGTGACAATCTCAAGCTCAGGGAGCGAGTGTGCTGAGCCGGATCAGGACGAACAGCGGGATCGAGCACATCAACCGCGAGAACAGAAGGAGGACGAGGGTCGTCGGGACCTTCCCGGACGGCAGCTCAGCCCTCAAGCTGGTGACGGCAAGGCTGAAGTGCATGGCGTAGCGCGAGTGGGGCAAGAGGAGGACCTGGACATACCGAAGCTAGAGAAAATGGACGAGCTGAAGAGAAAGGCGAAGGGCAAGAAGAGGACGGGGCTGAGGACGGTTAAATCAATTTGCGAAAGAATCTTGACGGTACCGCTCGGCTCAGACATTTGATCTCCATGGAAGAGGGATTGCGTCTATTTGATTATGAGACCGTGAGCGAACAGATTACCTAACAATTCGACAAGTCACGACGTTTGATAGATGAGCGGTATCGCACAACGCGTGCTGGGTCGGCATGCGCGAGAGCAACATACGACAGCACCGTGAGGCCGGCAACTAGCAACAAATGGACACCGAAGCCAAGTCTGCCCCGGTGTCCAAGCGCAATATCGACGCAGCAGAATCGCGGTATTCGGCAGTGCTCAAGAAAGCACTCATTGAGCATTCGTCAATATTTTGAAAATCCTGTCTGAAAGTATCGCCAATCCGTCTTTATTCCGCTTATAGGTAAATACCCTCCTGTGACTGACATCAAAAGGCAGCTTAGGAACATCATCTTGGTGTAACAAAACGGTCCGCTTACCCATTCCAATCGCATAGCCCGCTTCGAACATAACATTTGAATTCAGGCCAGTAATGTCTGCAATTACCGAAGAGCTAGACGCAATCAGTTTAAATATGTCTTCCGTAATATCTGTGGGAGTCAATATCTCGTCTACGCGTTTACAATTCTTACCCGCCCTCTTAGAGCCTTCGACCAACGCCGAATATACAGGATCTATTGAAGGGTCATCGGTGAATGGCATCATGACGGCAATTAGATTTGGATCACAAGCACTAGACCTTTTAGGTTCGATCGCCAAGGGGGAGTTATCAAGAGACTTTGAAAACAGGCGAAAAGGATCTCCTTCGCAAAGTCTCCAATGAGTACGTTTGTTTTGCCAGCAGTTCTCGTCAAGTAGACCAAGATTCAACAATGCCTGCGATGGAAACCGTAGAATAGGCTTGGAGATCACGGGGTTGATAGACGGGGTATCCATATATCCAAGCGTGGCCACGGCACCCATATCATCCGACTCAAATTCGCGCGTCATAACAGTAGGAAGCTGAGCAAGAGCATTAAAGTCAAAACCGGTGCCAGTCCTATAGGCGCTCGTCAACTGCTCAGGAGTTCCCTCGAACATCCTAGAAGGCAACATTGGCTGCGTCTCATTGGCACGAACAATTAAGTTGAACAGCATTTACAACACCCCCTATATACAGACAAGGCTAAAGCGCCTGAAAATAACAACCATTAGAATTTTAACCTGTCTGATAGCAACGCAATTGAATCCGACAAGCAGCTATATCTTCCCCGTATCGGCAAGGCGCCAATACTGCTTGCCCAGAGCCGTTAGTTCGCACGACTTAGATTCCATGGCGGCAAAATACATATGCTCTGCCCCAACAGGGCGGACAAGGCCTATACCCTCCAGTTGTTGAAGGATCTTGAACTTCTCCGTATTATCCTTAGTCGCATAGGGCTCAACAATTTGATGTTCTTCCCAATCGGGACTGTTGGTGGGCTCAAAAGACGGATCCAAGGACAGCTGAGTACCAGGCATATCGAACAAAGCCGGCAGCTGCCGCAAGACACTATCCGGAACCTGCGAAACGACTTTCCTTAGCGATATGAATGATTTTACGTTGGTCCTAAAAACGGGACGTTGATCCCATGGACCGAGAGCCTTGTCTATAAACGCATAGACTCCACCAGGGGTAATATGCCCCATCACATCTGCTGCGCCGCCATTTAGCGCATCCACAAGAAGCGATGTAAAAGTCCCTCGGCCGTTATATTCCTCCGCACATTCATTAGGGCAGCATGCACTCAGAATTGTTAAACCCTCACCAAGCAAGCAGGATGTCCCGTCCAGCACTCCAGGAGCCCCCATGCACCCAGAATTACAGCTATCGAGAAGAATTACGCGATTTATCGCTTTGGAGCTATTCGCTATCGTCAGAATCTCATCGAGGGAAAGCTGTCCCTCTGGATAGCCCTGTCCAGATAGGATGAAACCATTATTGGTAGCGTCGCATCTTCCGCCGTGCCCCGCAAAATACAGCAATGCAATCTCGGGCTCCCCGGAAAAGCAGTCCTCGATCATCTGCTTCAATACGTAAGGAGACTCGACATTCATCACAAGACGAACCTCAAAATTGGGAGAGCCGTCCCCGTTTTTAGCCAAAACCCCAGCAACCGCTTTAGCATCGGCAACACAGCCATAAAGCGGAGTCGATGCATATTCATCAATACCGACGACAAGCGCCTTGCGATCCTGCATTACATCAACTCCAAAACGATGGCAATAAAAAATCAAATAACGAAAACAGACAAACCAAGAACAGGCACACCGAAACAGCCACGATCAGCAGAATCATCGATGCCTTTAGGAACTTTCTCATGTACTCGTTCTTACGATTAAGCGATTCAAAGTGGGGCTGCACAGCTTTTGCCTTACCCTCGGCAACCTCCATTGGAGAGGCAAAAGGCGCGCCACGACTGACCTCGCCCGCAACATACTCCTTTAGGTCGGTCGGTGACGCAAGAACGCTCATCTTGAGTCTGACTTGACTAAGCAACGACAGCAGAAATGAAGCGCCCAGCAGCAGCATAACGACAACATAGCCGCTCGCCAGCAGAACAAAAGACGCGGCAGCCCCGTTGTCGTTGTAGCTATATCTCTCAAATAACAGCGGGGCCACCGTCAATAAAGCGACGGAAATAATGGAAACACAGCTTAACAAACAGTTAGACAAACGCTCATATGAATCACGCCGACTAAGTTCCGTCCGGTAAGACAGCTCGGCCATCCATGAAAGATATTCGGCAGAATAGTCAACCGCATCGAAACCCGGAGCCACGCTCTCTTTTTGCTTTCGGCTGCGTTTACCCATTTAATCCTTCTTTTGCGGACGAGGCGAAGGGGATCCAGGGCAGGGAGATCCGGGGCAAGGGAACTCTGGCCTCTTTTCGGTATTGCCACGAACAACCCTTATTGGCGGATTAGGGTGACTAGTCGGCTGCTGCTTTTCGGGCAACGGCTTTGAGGAATTCGCGCCTGAATTTCGCTTGTTAAAAAACATGGTTCTCCTAGAGTGCATACTGGCGGACAGCGCTGACAATACCGTCCCTTGTCCAACCAACCATAATGTCAGCATTAGAGGACACTGCATCGGGGACACGCAACTGGCCCCGCGGCCTAACCCCAATAATGGGCTTGTTGTACCTCAAAGCAGTTTCGATCTCAAAGTCGATCCACTCGCTATAGGCAACATACATTCCAGAGAGAACAATTACGCAGCTACAGCAAGAGATTCGATTCGCGATCCTCTGCTTAAGCTCAGCTCTGCTCTTAGCGTCAATCGGATTCTCGATAGGAACAGAATAGTCCGACCACTTAAAGTAGCCGGCCGAATCAAGCCAACTCTTTAACGTCCTATAGTCATCGCTGTAATCCCACGAATGGCTAATAAGAATGTGATAATCACGAAGACTCATATAGCGCTCCCCTCTTTCAAAGCGTGATCTAATAGTTTGTACGAGTAATCGCCATGGCGATCGTCGTCAATCAATTAGTCAGAGTTAAGAAACAACCCCCTTTAAATATTCAAACGCCGTCTGCGACCCGCAGACAAAGCTGCAAGCAGATTTGTACTGAAGAAGTTGCCCGTTCCACTCCGACGAATAACCACCCGCCTCATCCAAAATGAGTGCGGCCGCGGCATAATCCCAAGGCTTCAGCCTTTTTTCGAAATAACCATTAGACCTTCCGCAGGCTATATAGCAGATTGCCAACGCAGAAGAACACATGCGACGCAAATCCAGACAGTCACAAAATACTTTTTCGGCAATACCGAAAATCTCATGAGCGCCGTCTTTATGCGTTGAACCAGCGCCAAACTCAATAAGGCAATTAGTAAGCTCACGGTCGGATGTTTGGATTTTGTTACCATTCAAAAAAGCCCCTAAGCCCTTTTGAGCGGTAAATAATTCATCGCTATAAGGATTGTAAACAATGCCGAATACAGGCTTTTCATCACGGACAAGTGCTAGCGAGATAGTGCTTGCACGATAATCAAAAACAAGATTTGTAGTACCGTCAACAGGATCAAGGATCCAACGAGTGGGCTTCACCTCGCCAGGGTCTTCCTCCTCACTCATAAAACCTATTTCAGGCGTTAACTCAGCAAGTGCAGACTTAACATACGAGCTAATCTTTAGATCGACTTGCGTAACAAAGTCAGCGTCACCCTTCATTGAGGACTGAGACCTCAGATCGTTATCAAAGAAAAGCGGTTTGACAGACTTAACAACATCAATAATCGCTTGATAGTCCATTTTTACCCCTCCGCCGGCAACGTACAAAACAATTCAGGACATTCGCGCTTGAGGAAACGATTCATAAGCTCCTCGCTCTCAAAGAAGTAAATCTCGCCAGATTTGCAGGCTATGTTTATATTGTTTCTGCCAACAGCATCTTGAAATGTTCCATCCATAAACGCCTCCGATCCATCGGAAATTGCAAATTCATGGACGCCACGACGATGTCCCGCAGTCACCGATTTACCGCCAAACGCACCGTTGTCCCGTCTATATGCCTCATAGACACCGCACAGCCTTCCGTCTTGGCAAGAGTATTCGCCTTGCCATTCCGTCTTGCTCCTACCGTTGCGAGGGATAATATTTCCGCTAGCGTCAAGACACGCCTTATGGTTGACTCCATCGACATGAACCATCGAAGCCGATTGCTTACTGCAGCTAAAAACTGCGGTCCCGACTCGGATATACGTATCATCATTCGGCGAAAGATGAACTTGACGATAGGTCCGTCCAAACTCAATACCAAAACAGCCCCTGTGCGGACAATGCTCGCACCCAACCTGACGCCGAATTTGCGCGTCGATTGCCCTCTATAAAGGTAGATAGGGTCGATTTCAGAGAACTAATATCCGCAACCTGGCAGATGGTGTTTCCATTAAGGCGGTCCAAGAAACCAAGCTGGTTCTTTTCCGAAGTCTTCAAGGTCTCCTTTTCCGAAGAAGACAGCAACGAGATGCGTTTTAGTTCCGGCAGCTCAATAATAATGATCTTAGTGTTGTTACTTCGAGCGTGTTCCAGTGCGTACACAAGTTCATATTCCGTCCAGCTACCGGTAAAATCGCCAATCTTGGTCTTAGGACCGTATTCGCTACCCATAAGAAGGATAAAGAAATCAGAGTCGTCTATAAGACGCTCGATATCATTTATCCCATCCTTTGACTGGATAACGAAATGCTCAGTTGCCACTGGAAATACGTCCAAATCAAGAAGAACGTCGAGCGTTGCCCTGCGCTCCTCTTTAAGAGAAGATACGGAGGATACAAATGCGGTGTACATCTTCCTTTGCATTTCTGCTCCAATCTAATTCACAGATATATCTCCAATGGGCGACGGACAAATGGCCTTTATCCAACCCATTCAGCTTGATAAACGAAGATGGTGAGGTGTTGAATGACGCAGGCCAAAGCAGGAAGCCTAACCCCAGAACATGAAACGCCATCGCGGCACGGAAATAGATAGCAATCTGCAGCAATCAGCGAGATGACCTAAGCGTCATCTCGCAAAAATTATTAGTATGTAGAAATGCTTCATCGTATAGCAGCATGACAACCCCCAGCAATCAGTTAACCTCATAGAAAGGTCTACGTGCGGACATAAAACGTCATGCTCCAGACACTGAACGTCTGAGTAGATATTACCCCCATGCGCGTGCAGCAGAACCATTGTTTATTAGTTTTTCGTCAAACGGCGGTGACGCATAATTTCTTTCGTAAATTGACAACCGCATAGCGGAACACGGCCCGCGCCCCGTCATATGATTTCCAACGGCTAAACAACAAATCATTGACGAAGGGGGCGCGGACCGTGCCTGCGAACATCGTATCAGTCGACGAGAAGTCGTTGCGCAATGACATGTAGAGCCTGATGAGGAATACTGTCGAGGAGACGCTCAACGCGCCGCTCGACGAGAAGGTGTCCGAGCTTGTCGGGGCCGAGCGCTATGAGAGGACGGCGGGCCGGGAGGCCTACCGCAGCGGCTACTACGCGAAAAGGCTCATCACGGGCGTCGGGGAAATCGAGCTCAGCGTGCCGAAGCTCTGCGGGGCGGCCGCGAGGACGGTGCGCAACGGGTTCACCGAGACGCTGGCCAACACGGAATTCCCGCCTGAGCACTGGCGCCGGATCAGGACGAACAACGGGATCGAGCGCATCAACCGCGAGATCAGGGGGAGGACGAGGGTCGTCGGGACCTTCCCGGACGACAACTCGGCCCTCATGCTAGTGACGGCGAGACTGAAGTGCATAGTGGAGCACGAGTGGGGCAAGAGGAGGTACGTGGACATGTCAAAACTGGAGGAGATGGGCGAGCCGAAGGGAAAGGCGGAGGGCTAGAAGAGGACGGGGCTGAGACCGGTTAAATCAATTTGCGAAAGATTCTTGACGGTACTAACTGGTGCGGTTTTTAACCGGTTAAAAAGGGGTATCGACCCACGCCGATACCCCTAATGCAAGCACGCTTTAATCTGATTAAACCATAATCAATACTGCTTTATCGGATCAGCGTACATCGTGAATTGAAAGCCAATGTTAGCGCCGGGCGATTTT
>CWHC01000046.1_pt2 | contig 18938 bp, 17 predicted proteins | sample 693371 | NCBI WGS metagenome assembly CWHC01 (sample SAMEA3735914, study PRJEB9488) | human gut metagenome | biome: ENVO:mammalia-associated habitat; material: ENVO:feces | place: Malawi | collected 2009-02-27 | reverse complement strand
TGGGGACGTTCTTAAACGACCAGTCAAACAAGAACGTCCCCAACGACTACATCGATGTGTTGGCAACGCCAGCGAGCGGGCCGCCGTTCGGTAGAACGGCGGAACCAATTAGTACATCTTTGCGCCGGCAGGGATGGAAGCGTCGAGCTGGATCAGGTTGAGGCGCTCCTCGCCCTCCTCCTCGTGGATAGCGCTGATCAGCATGCCGCAGCTGGGGATACCCATCATCTTGCGCGGGGGCAGATTGGTGATGGCAAGCAAGGTCTTGCCGACCAAGTCCTCGGGCTCGTAATAACCGTGAATACCGGAAAGGATGGTGCGGTCGGTGCCGGTGCCGTCATCGAGCGTAAAGTTCAGCAGCTTCTTGGACTTCTTGACGGCCTCGCATGCCTTGACCTTCACGGCGCGGAAGTCGCTCTTGGAGAAGGTATCAAAGTCGACGAACTCCTCAAACAGCGGCTCGACGGCAATCTTGGAATAATCAACCGTGGGCTTGAGCGGCTTGACAAAGGGGCTCGCGGTGTTGTCGGCCTCGGCAGCCTTGGCAGCAGCGGCACCGGACTGGAAACCCTTCTCGGGCTTCATGTGCGGGAACAGCAGCACGTCGCGGATGGAAGCCTGGTTGGTGAGCAGCATGACCACACGGTCGATACCGATACCGATGCCGCCCGCGGGAGGCATACCGTATTCGAGGGCGCGCACGTAATCCTCGTCGTATTCCATGGCCTCATCATCGCCACCGGCCTTCTCGGCCATCTGGGCGGCGAAGCGCTCGGCCTGGTCGACCGGGTCGTTGAGCTCAGAGAACGCGTTCGCGTACTCGTGGCCGGCGATGACCAGCTCAAAGCGATGGGTCAGGCGCGGGTCATCCTCAAAGCGCTTGGCAAGCGGGCTAACCTCGATGGGGTAATCGCACACAAAGGTGGGGTTGACGATGGTGTCCTCACCCAGCTCGTCATAGATCTCGGCGATGATCTTGCCGGCGGTCCACTCGGGCTTGATCTCCAGGCCCTTCTCGCGTGCGGCGGCAGCAAGCTCCTCAACCGGTGTGTTGATGGTGACCGGCTTGCCAATCACATCGGAGACGATATCGGTCATGGAACGACTGGCCCACTCGCCAGACAGATCGATGGTCTGGCCCTGGTACTCGATAACCTCGGGGTTGCCGATAGTCTTGTTAGCGGCCTTAATGACACCCTGGGCGAGCGCCTTCATGCCCTCGAGATCGGAGAAGGCACGGTAGGCCTCCATCGTGGTGAACTCGGGATTATGGGTAAGATCCATGCCCTCGTTGCGGAAGATACGACCGATTTCGAACACGCGCTCAAAGCCGCCGACGATGCAGCGCTTGAGGTGCAGCTCGGTGGCGATACGCAGGTAGCATTCCTGATCGAGCGCGTTGAAGTGCGTGATGAACGGCTTGGCAGTAGCTCCTCCCTGGATGGTCTGCAGGATAGGAGTCTCGACCTCCATGTAGCCGTCGGACTCCATAAAGCGGCGGAATGTGGAGAGGATCTGCGAGCGCTTGCGGAAGGTCTCGCGAACGTCATCGTTGGCGATCAGGTCGACATAGCGCTGACGATAGCGGGTCTCCTTGTCGGAGAGACCGTGGAACTTCTCGGGCAACGGGCGAACGGCCTTGGACAGCAGCGTCGCGCTCTTAGGGGCAACGGAAAGCTGGCCGCGCTGGGTGCGCACGACTACGCCGGTCACGCCCAGGATGTCGCCCAGATCGAGGGCCTTGAGCGTATTCCAGGCAGCCTCGTCCATGTCGTTGATGCGGCAGAACAGCTGAATCTCGGCAGTCGCGTCGCGTACGACGATGAACATGATCTTGCCCTGACCGCGCTTTGCGACCACACGGCCGCCGATCTTCACGACGTCCTCGGTGTCCTCGCCATCGGCGAGCTCGGCGTACTTAGTCTCGATGTCGACGACGTAGTCCTCAATCTCGGAGTGCTCGGGATACGGGTTCTGGCCCGCCTCGAACAGGGAGGCACGCTTGGCCAGGCGGGTGGCGCGCTCGTCGTTGAGCGTCGATGCCTGATCGGCGGCGTTCTGGTTTTCTGCCATAAGATAGCTCCTCAAACTAAAACGCTCCCCAGGATTCGGTCCCAGGGAGCGAAAACATACCTTTACGCGGGACCGTGGTCTAGCGTGCGATCTTGGCGATGGTGTAGATGCGGGTCTTGCCGGAAGGCGTAACGACCTCGACGGAGTCGCCCTCGCCATGACCGATGATGGCGTGGCCGACCGGAGACTCGTTGGAGATCTTGTGCTCGAGCGAGTTGGTCTCGGTGGTACCGACAAGTGTGACGTCCATGAGCTCACCGTTGGGGTCAACCAGGGTGACGGTCGAGCCAATGGAGACGGTCAGGTCGCCCGTGCTGGCAGCGATCTGAGCGTTGGCGAGGATGGCCTGGATCTCGGCGATACGAGCGGCGTTCTGGGCCTGCTTGTCCTTGGCGGCATCGTACTCGGAGTTCTCCGAAAGGTCGCCGAACGCGCGGGCTTCCTTGATGTCCTCGACGATCTCCTTGGCGTAATCGCCCTCACGCCAAGCGAGCTCCTCGACGAGCTTCTGGCGGCCCTCAGCGGTCAGTACGATCTGGCTTGCGTCCATACGGATATCTCCCCAACTCTGATGTAACGATCAACTGTCAACAAAACGAAAAAGACCGGCTAGCCTGCGGGCAAGCCGGTCAGGTGCTCACCCCAAAGGGATGGGACTACTCTGCGTCCGCGTCGCTGTCCTCTGCCTTCTTTTGCTTGGCGGCAGCGAGCTTGGCCTCGAGCTCTGCGATCTCCTTGTCCTCCTTGGACTCCTCGACCACAACGTCCTCGGCCTGCTTGGTTTCGCCCTTATCATCGCCCTCCATACCCTCGCGGATATTCTTGACGGTAGAGCCGAGGGACTTACCGAGCTTCGGCAGGTTCTTGGGCCCAAAGATAATCAGGACAACGACGAGAATAATGATGAGCTCAGGAGCCCTCAGTCCAAACATGTAGACCTCCACAATACAGCGAGACAAGCTCGAATGAGTATACCGCGGGTATCGCGGTATCACAACAATAGCTAAAAAAAGGGACCGCAAGAAGCGGTCCCTCCTCATGCTCTGGTCGGGTTGACTGGATTTGAACCAGCGACCCCTGCGTCCCGAACGCAGTGCTCTACCAAACTGAGCCACAACCCGTTAGCTCGACTATAATAACAAAGATCTCCGGCGTGTGCCAGAGAAATTTTTACTTCTTTGGCACTTCGATGCGAACCGTGTTGGGAATGAACTCCGTCGCGCAGGACCACCAGCCGTTTTGCAGGGCAGCGTCGGCAAGCCTTTCGGCCGTGGCGGCGGTATCGCAGAGAGCAAACGAACAGGCGCCCGATCCGCACACATCTACAGCAACGGTGCCGTCCTGTTTACGCAGCCAATCGAGCACCGTTTGAATCTGCGGCTCCATCTGCGCGGAAATGACACCCAAGTTGTTGCGGACGAGCGCGTAGGCCGCCTCTGCGTCTCCCGAGCGAAGAGCGGATGCAATCGCTCCGGGCTTGTCCGCAGGCGCTGGGGTCTCGTCAAAACGTCGATAGGCTTCAATGGTTGAAACGCTTGCCTCGCGCGGCTTAACCAGTACGACGGGCGTCGTGGGCAGCGCAGGGTACTCAGTTGCCAGCACGTCTCCCCCACCCACGTAGAACGCAGGGCTCGCGTGCAAAAAGAACGGGACGTCAGCACCAATGCCGCGCGCGATGTTGTCCAGCGCGGGATCGGCACGGTCGATGCCCCAACGCTCCGCCAAGGCGACAATGACCGCCGCGGCATCCGTCGAAGGACCGCCCAGGCCGGCACACAACGGGATGCTCTTCTCGATCGTGATGCAGACGTTGGCTTCGCGACCATAATGCTCGGCCATAGCAGCGGCCGCACGATACGCCGTATTCTTTTGCATAGGCAAGTCGGATGCCGGAATCGTCTGGACGGTCAGCGCCTGTGCCGGCGTGACCGTCACGGTATCGGCAAGACCGACGGCTGTCATCAGGGAATCGACCTTATGGTAGCCGCGGTCGTCGCGCGCGGTATGAACCCCCAGATAGAGGTTGATCTTTGCCGGCGCGGAAAGGGTCAGGGACCAATCGGTCACCGCTAGTGCTCCTCGAGCTGATTGCCGAGCGGAGTAAAAATGTGCTCGCCGCTCTCGGGGTCGAACAGCTCGACCTGGCCGGTGAGAACATCAATATACTGGTAGGACTGACGCGACTTGCGGCCACGGCGCTCGTCGACCTCGACGATAAAGACTGCCGGATGGACGCTCTTGATGGTGCCCATGCGCTCGACGACGCGGGTGCGGCCCATGTTGGCCTTCACCTTAACGCGATCGCCCACCATATCGGTCAGCTTCTCGTGGATGTCGTCGACGTGATTGACTTCCATCTCTTCCATGAACAGGGCCTCCAGAAGGTGCAATTCAAAAAGGGGATAATACCCCTAAGATAGACAAAACTCTAATACTATAGCACCCTGCTGCCGCCATACGCAAGTAGTTAAATAAGCCCCGTCCCAAATTCGTACCAGACGACAACCTCACATGACTAGTTCACGTCAGCGAACGGCCACCATTCGAGCCAAGGTGTCGCGAAAGAGGAGCGACGCGTACTTTTGTACGCGAGCAACGGTTTGAGCGACAGATTGGCCGAATGGCGGCCGTGCAGCGTCGAGTAGTTACGCGGTTTGGTAATACCGCGTAACCTAAAAGTTGTCGGTATCGAGGACTATGGTGAATGGACCGTCGTTGACGAGGTCGACCTTCATGTCGGCACCGAAGATGCCATGCGCTACGTGCTCGACGTCCTCGCGCACAAGCGTCAGGAAGTACTCGTAGAACTCGTTGGCGACATCGGGGGCGCCGGCATCCGTAAACGATGGGCGGCGGCCGTGACGGCAATCGGCAAACAGCGTGAACTGCGACACCACGAGAACCTCGCCGTCGACATCGGCAAGTGCCAGGTTGGTCTTGCCGTTCCCGTCCTCGTTAATGCGCAAGCCCCGGAGCTTGCCCCACAGCTTATCGGCCTCGGCGCGCGTGTCGCCGTGGCCCACGCCCAGCAGCACCAGATAGCCGCGCCCAATTTTGCCCACGCACTCGCCATCGACCGTCACGCCGGCATTGAGCACGCGCTGCACCACCGCACGCACGGCCTACTCCTCGCCCGTCAGTTTGGCGGATAAGTGCTCGAGCGCATGGAACCGATGGCTGATGGCGTTCTTCTCGTCCGCCGTCAGCTCGGCCATGGTCTTGCCCGGCGTGTCGACCGGCAGGAACAGCGGGTCGTAGCCAAAGCCGTGATCGCCGCGGCCCTCGTGTGCGATAACGCCCTCGCAGACGCCCTCACCATAAGTGACCAAACCGTCCGTGTCGATGAGCGCGACGACGCTCATAAAGCGCGCAGTGCGGTCCTCGCCGGCCACGCCCTCCAGATTCACGAGCAGCTTGGCATTGTTGGCGGCATCGTCGCCGTGCACGCCCGCGTAGCGCGCGCTATACACACCGGGCTCACCGTCCAGCGCGTCGACGACCAGGCCCGAATCGTCGGCAATGGCCATGAGCCCCGTCTCTTCGACGGCAGCCTGCGCCTTGATGATGGCGTTCTCCAAAAACGTCGTGCCGTTTTCCTCGGGGTCCTCAAAATCGCCCAGCTGGCCGAGCGCCACAAAGCGCACCTCGGGCATAACCTTGCCCAAAATGGCCTCGATCTCGGTGAGCTTATGGGCGTTGCCCGTTGCCACGACGATGGTCGCCGCCGGGTCGAGGGTGTCGATGTCGATCTTCTCAAGTGCCATGAGTGGTCTCCTTGTCTCCATAGCAATGCCGTGTTGAGGACGACGAGGCCTCGGCCTCTCCCCCTCTTAATCAGCGGCAGTCTTATACTTCGACGTTTTCCCAGATAACACCTGCCAAAATAAACCTGTCCCTTTTTGGCAGGTTAGGCGAGGGCCTGGCGCTGGAGCTCGATGAGCTCGGCGATGCCTTTGTCGCCCAGGTCGAGCAGGGCGTTGAGGCGCCTACGGTCAAAGGGCGCCTGCTCGCCGGTGCCCTGGAGCTCGATCATCTCACCGGTGTCGGTGGCGACGAGGTTCATGTCGACTTCGGCATGGCTGTCCTCGGAATAATCGAGGTCAAGCAGCGTATTGCCGTCGACAACGCCCATGGAGATGGCGGCCACCTGGCCGGTAAGCGGGATGCGCTCGATTTTGCCCGCCTCGACCCACATGGCGAGGGCGTCGTGCAGCGCCACCCAGGCGCCGGTAATGCTCGCCGTACGCGTACCGCCATCGGCCTGGATCACGTCGCAGTCGACGGTGACGGTGTACTCGCCGAGCGCCTTCATGTTGACGACGGTACGCAGGCTGCGGCCAATGAGGCGCTCGATCTCCATGGAGCGGCCCTTGCGGTTGGCGTGCTCGCGCTTGCAGCGCTTGCCGGTCGACGCCGGCAGCATGGCGTACTCCGCCGTTACCCAACCGGCCTTGGCGCCCTTGCGCCAGCCCGGCACGCCCTCCTCGATAGTGGCGGCGCACAGCACGCGCGTGTCGCCAAACTCGGCCAGGCACGAACCGTGGGCGTGCTTCATGACGCCACGGGTGAGCTTAACGGGGCGTAACTCGTTGGCGGCGCGACCGTTGGCGCGGTTGACCTGCATGTACTCCATAGAAAAATCCTTTCGGCAAAAGGTGTGGCGAAGACTTTGGCGGCGGCCTTACATCTATTTCAGCTCATCGATATCGATATGCTCAATGCTCTTGAGCGGCTGACCAAAGATAAAGCTGCCCGCCACCGCAAACTCGGCAATGTTATCGGCCGTCGTGGCAAAACGATGCTGCGGCTCGGCGGCGTCGCCCGCCAGCTGCTCGCGGCGCGTGAGGATATCGGTCAGCTCGCGCGTGGTCTCCTCGGCGGAACTCACGACGCGCACCCCAGGCCCCAGCGCGTGGCGGATAGGTCCCACCAACAGCGGAAAATGCGTACAGCCGAGCACCACGGTATCGATACCGTGGTCGCGCAGCGGCTCAACCGTGGCACCCACCAGCGCACGCACGGCAGGCGTATCGAAGATGTCCTCGTTCTCGAGCCACTGCTCTTGCAGATGCGCGCCCGAGGCGAGCTCGTGCTCAACGACCTCGACAAAGCTCGAGGCAGGGCAGCCGTATACGTCGACGCCGGCATCCAGGTCCTGAATGGCGCGCGTGTAGGCGCCTGAGCGAATGGTGAGGTTGGTGGCGAGCACGCCCACCCGGCGCGTGCGGGTGCTATTGATTGCCGCGCGTGCGCCCGGTGCAATCACACCGATGACGGGAACGTCGAGCACCTGCTGGGCCAAACGCAAGGCCGCAGCGGTCGCCGTATTGCAGGCGATGACCATGATCTTGACGTCGTGCTTCGACAGCCAACGGCCCGCCTGCAGTGCAAACGTGCGCACCTCGTCCTCGGTGCGGGTGCCGTAGGGGCAGCGCTTGGTGTCGCCAAAGTAGTAAACGGACTCGTGCGACAGCGCCGTCGCAATCGCGCGCGCAACCGTCAGACCGCCCAAACCAGAATCGAACACGCCAATCGGGCGCGTGTCGCCTGCCGGATTCTCGATATCGGACATGACCTCACCAGATTCTCTCTCGAAAAGATATGGCTCAGCGCGATAGAACCGCACTACGAACGGGCCGCGACCAGCAGCTCGGCCGTTGCCGCCCAGCCGTCGACAATCTTGCCGCGCGTGACGTAGGCGTTATCGCGAGTATCCAGGAACTCGGGCGCGCCGGCGCTGGTCAGGCCGTTCTCGACCAAACAGAACGTGCCCACGTGGTCGGCCATGTAGAAGTCGGACTCGGAGTCGCCGAGCGCCAGCGTCTCCTCGCGCTCGATACCCAGATGCTCGCAGAAGCGCGCAATGGCAACGCCCTTGTTGAGACCGGCGGGATTGATGTTAAACGCGCGGCCATCCTCGACGCGTTCGAGCTCGAGCGTCGTCGGCTTGGACAGATGCGTCAGGTGACCGTTGCAGGCCCAGACCAGGCCGCAGCCGGCCTCGTCAAGAATGGCCTGGACCTCGTCGTCGGGCACATCGCCGCGCATGCCGACGGTGACCTCACGGTATTTGTAGCCAGTCGCCATGTCGTTGTGGTACTCGATCTTATGCGGCCAGCGAGCGAGAATCTTCTCGCACACGCCGGTCCGCTCGATCACCTGATGCGGCGTGAGGCCGCAGGCGGGGTCGTAGGGCATATCGCCGGTCAGATACTCCCAATCGTTGGCCTTGAGGTCGTACATGACCAGGCCACCCATCTCGCCGATGTAGGAGTTGAGGCCAAGCACGCGCGCATCCTCGTGGATCATGGTGCGGTTGCGGCCCGAGGTGGGGACCACCTGGATGCCGGCGCGGGCAAGTGCCACGACAGCCTCGACGAGCTTGGTCGAGGGGTTGCCGTCGTTGTCGCGCAGCACGCACGAGCCGGGCGCGAGCATGGTGGCGTCCAGGTCGGTAAAGACGTACTTAACCTTGGCAAGACGCTCGCGCATCTCGCCCGAAAGCTCAGCGACAGTCGGCAGGGTATTGTGGGACATGGTCACTCCATTACGTAGAAGGGGCTTCTAGTCTTAGGCGGCGCGCCTCGCTTGAGGGGAAACGCGCTTGCAACGGCAGCGCACTCAGGACGCCGCCATCATCGCAGTTCATTAGTCAAACTGGGTAACATCGATTAAACGATTGGCAAGCGAAAGATCGCTCTCGATGGGTACGAACTCATCACCCACGTGCATGAGCTCCTCGTCGCCCTTTGCCAACAGCAAGACGATGGTGGGCGCATCGGGGCTGACGTATTCCTCGCGTGCCGCCTTGAATGCCGCGTGCACAGCAGCCTCGCGATCGAGGATGATCTTGTTCGGGGTATCGTCGGGAACATGCTCGGCAAGCTCGCGACAGACCTTCATCGGGTCCTCGTGAGCCGGATCCTCGTTGGTAAAGATCAGCAGATCAGAATATGGTGCGGCCTCGCGCGGAAGCTGCTCACGGCGCTCCTGCGCCTTGCCTCCCGCGGCACCAAACAGCGCAATGACCGGGCTGGCGGGAAACGCGCGTTTGACCGACGAAAAGAGCGAGCGGAACGAGAGTTGGTTGTGAGCGTAGTCAACAACGCAAATCACGCGGCCATCCTTCGACTCCACGACCTCCATGCGGCCCGGCACACGCAGCTTGGAGAGACCCTTCTTGATGGCATCGATACCGATGCCGATCTCGCGCGCGGCGGCGATAGCGACCAGCGCGTTCTCAACGTTGAAGTCTCCCGCGATACCCAGCAGGACCTTCTCCCCCGCCTCGGGCTTGTCGGCGCTCATGCCATGCAGATTAAACTCGATGTTAAAGCCGACCATGCGGACATCGCTTGCCCACAGGCTCGCCTCGGGATGCTCGACGCCAACGGTCACCAAGCGCTCGGCCGTCGACGCGGCCTCCAGTACGCGTTCGACTTCATCGGTGCCCAGATTCACCACGGCGGTCTTGGCCTGATCAAAGATCCTGAGCTTGCTCTCAAAATAATCCTCGAAGGTCGGGTGCTCGATCGGTGAGATGTGGTCACGCCCGATGTTGAGGAAACACGCCACGTCAAACGGCAGGTTCTCGACGCGCTGGTACTTGAGCGCCTGGCTCGAGACCTCCATGACCATGGACTGGCGACCAGACGCGCGGCAGTTGGCGATATGGCGCCAGACCTCGGGGGCCTCGGGCGTGGTGTTGGTGCTCTCGTAGCACTCGATACCATCGTCGGTACTCACCGAGCCGATCATGCCGCAGGACTCGCCCGCCGCCTTGATGATGGACTGGAGCATAAAAGCGGCCGTGGTCTTTCCCTTGGTACCGGTGATGCCCACGATCTTAACGTCATGGTCGGGACGGTCGTAGACCTCCGGCGGCAGCAGGGCCATAGCCGTGCGCACGCTGGCCACGACCAGCATCGCAGCACCACTCTCCTGCGCCAGCGGTTCCAGAGACTCAACCAGCGACTCCTCGCACACAAATGCGACGGCGCCCGCATCGAGCGCCATGCTCAAAAACGAGGGCTTAAAGGCAGCGCCCTTGCAAAAGAACACGTCACCCGCCGAAACCGCGCGCGAATCAAATGAACAGCCGATCACGACACGCTCGTCAACCTGCTCCGAAGCACGCAGCTCGCCACACACATTGAGCAGCTTGGCAAGCGTATCGACCGTGGTCACGGCCGCGGAATCCGAATGGTGCATCTTTCACCTTTCTCAGCCATTTGGCAGGGACGGTTTTCATAGTAACTGAAACGTGCTCGCGCAAAAACGGCTCCCGGAGGAGCCGTTACGCGCAGGCATTCATAAGCCGAGACTAGGCAGCCTGAACAGAAGGCTGGCCCTCGTCGATAAAGAAGCGCTTGTACCATACCAGGAACACGAGCGGTGTATAGATCTTGCGCTGGAAATCGCCCTTGCCCGCAAAGTGCAGGTCGAGCAGGTGCATGAGCTCATCGGTATCGAAGAACTCGCTTGCCCACGGCGCGGTGAAGTACGCCTTGACATAGTCGTACCACTTTTGCTCACGCAGCCAGTAGACGATCGGCACCGGGAAGCCCACCTTGGGACGAGTGGCCCACTCATCGGGCAGCGACTTGTTGGCAGCGTGGCGGAGTACCTGCTTGTTGCCGTTCTCGTTGATGCGGTAGCGGTCGGGAATGTGCTCGGCGAACTCCATGACCTTGCGATCCAGGAAGGGCACGCGCAGCTCCAGCGAGTGCGCCATGCACATCTTGTCGGCCTTGAGCAGAATGTCGCCCGGGAGCCACATGTTCATGTCCAGGTACTGCTTCTTGACCAGCTCGGGTTGGCCCTTCACGCGCGCGTAGATGGGTGCAGCGAGCTCAAAGGCGCCGTCGCCGGTGTTGTACGCGGGCTTGAGTACGCCGTCGACCTCGCGCTCAGGCCATACCAAAGCCTGGCCCAGGAACGACTTCTCGGGGATCTCGGCACCCTTGACCAGAAAGTTATGGCCCTTGAAGTACGGCATATGCAGCGCCAAGTTACCGAGCGCGCGGCGAATGGACAACGGCACCATCTTTTTGTACTTGCGCACCGGAACCGTGTCCTCGTAGTAGGCGTAGCCGCCAAAGAGTTCATCGGCGCCTTCGCCCGAAAGCACGACGGTGACGTCCTTGCGGGCCATCTCGGCTAGGAACCATAGCGGCACAGACGACAGGTTGGACTGCGGCTCGTCCATGTGATACTGGATGTCCTCGAGTGCGCCAAAGAACTCGTCGGCGGTGATCATCTTGCGGACATTCTCGACGCCGAGCTTATCGGAAAGCTCCTTGGCGTAGTTGGTCTCGTTGAAGTTCTTGTAGTCGAAGCCCACCGAGAAGGTCTTGTCGGGCATGAGGCAAGCGGCGATGTAGCTGGAGTCAACGCCACCGGAGAGGAAGGAAGCGACCTTAACATCAGCGATGCGATGGGCCTCGACGCTTTCGTGCACAACCTCATCCAGCTCGTCGACGTACTCCTCGAACGGCTTCTCGACGGCAGAGTAGTCGCAATCCCAATAGCGCTCGATGTTCATCTTGCCGGTCGGGATATCGACGGTAAAGTAATGCGCCGGCGGCAGCTTGTAGACACCCTCGAAGAAGGTCTCCTCGGTTGCCGAATACTGCAGCGTCATGTACGGACGCAGGGCCTTTTTGTTGACCGCCTTGTGGAAGTGCGGGTAGTCCAGGAAGCTCTTGATCTCGGAACCAAAGAGCACACCCGGCGCACCGTCGCCCGCATCGGCCATGGGATAGTAGTAGAGCGGCTTGATGCCAAAGATATCGCGGGCGCCAAAGAGCTTGTTCTTCTTCTTGTCCCAGATGACGAAGGCGTACATACCGCGCAAGCGATCGAGTACGGCCTCGCCCCACTCTTCGTAGCCGTGCAGGAGGCTCTCGGTGTCGGCGCCGCAGTGGAACTTATAGCCCTTGGCCTCGAGCTCGGAGCGAAGCTCCTGGAAGTTGTAGATCTCGCCGTTGAAGACGATGACGACGCTGCCGTCCTCGTTGGCCATGGGCTGAGCGCCAGCCTCGGTCAGGTCGAGGATCGACAGGCGGCGGAAGCCCAGGGCAACGCGGCCGTCGATAAACTGACCGCCCATGTCGGGACCGCGATGGACGATGCGGTCCATCATCTTGGTGAGCACCTCGGATTGGTTATCCGTCCCACCGACAAAACCGACAAAACCGCACATATACTATCCCCTCTGCTGTTGCTGGGTATCAAATCGAATCAGTAGCTTTTGAGTATACCCGAGGGTGTAAAGAGGGACGGAATGTTCAGGCAATCTCAACTGAATCAGCTCCGCGCCGACACGCACCGGTTACCTTTAATGGATATGAGGTGAATGGGGCGATTGTTTTGCTATACTCTCTCCGCACGGGCGATTGGCGCAACGGTTAGCGCAGGTGCTTTACACGCACAAGGCTGGGGGTTCGAATCCCTCATCGCCCACCACTTGTTTTGATAGGCTCCCAGCGATGGGAGCCTTCCTTGTTAGGGCCCAGTGCATGGGATTCGAACCCGCAAGGGTGCGGAGCTGAGGAAACGCGTAAGCGTTTTCCAGCGCAGCACGCGAGGGCCGCAGGCCCGAAGCGAGAGCGGGCGGCGCCAGCCGCACGCGACATCCCTCATCGCCCACCACTGATTTGTTAGGCTCCCAGCTATGGGGGCCTTTCTTTTTTGGGCCCATCGCAGAGGGATTCGAACCCGCAAGGGTGCGGAGCTGAGGAAACGCGAAGCGTTTTCCAGCGCAGCACGCGAGGAGCGGAGCGACGAAGCGGGGCGCGGGCGGCGCCAGCCGCCCGCGGACATCCCTCATCGCCCACCACTGATTTGACAGGCTCCCAGCTATGGGGGCCTTTCGTTTTTGGGCCCATCACAGAGGGATTCGCACCCATCAGCACGTCTGTCACAAAGGTCGTGGCCAAAAAATGGCAAAAATGAGTACTGCTACTTTGCTTGCAACATATAAAAAGATCGAATTTGCTTAAGTTACGCAACATATGTCCATTATAAGGACTAATAACTGGATCAAAATCGTGCATTCATCGCCATTTCGACTTGCTATTTGGTCTGATTAGTCCAAAATTGCTGCTACCAAATCGGTAACAGTACTCATATTTGATGTTTTTTGACCAACAGGCCTCCCCGCCTTAGCAAATCGATAGCAAAACGGGCTCCAGACCGCTGAATCGTACCGATATGGCACGTCCACAGTCCGGAACCCGGTCCAAATTGAGTTATTGAGCTGTGTTAGGCCAAAACGTCCGACAAAATCTCGATCAGGCTGTCCACGTCGGCTTCCTCGCAGACAAGCGGCGGCAGGAAGCGCAGTGTGTGAGCTCCGGTCGCGTTAATCACGGCACCGGCCTCCAACGCTCGGGCAACAATGTCATGCGCATCGCCCGCAGCGTCATCCAGATCGCAGCCGAGCATTAAGCCGCGACCGCGTACCTCGACCACATGCGGCAGTTTGGTGAGCTTTGCCTCCATATAAGCACCCACCTTAGCAGCATGCTCGCCATAATCGCCGCGCACGAGCGAGGAGAGCGTGGCGGCGCACGCCGCGACAGCCAAGCAGCTACCGCCAAAGGTCGAGCCGTGGTCGCCTGGCTTAAACACGTCGGCGATCTCCTTCTTTGCCACCACGGCGCCCATGGGCACGCCATCGGCAATGCCCTTGGCAAGGCTCATAATGTCGGGCTCCACGCCGTAGGTCTGGAATGCAAACGGCTTGCCGGAGCGGAAGATGCCACACTGGACCTCGTCGGCGATAAGAACGGCGCCCACCTCGTGTGCCAAGTCGCGCGCCGCCGTCATAAACTCCTCGGTCATGGGGTGCACGCCGCTCTCGCCCTGAATCGGCTCGAGCATGACGGCGCAAATCTCGCTTCCCAGCTGCTTAAAGATTGCACGCAGCTCATCGACATCGTTGGGCGTGCAAGCCACAAAGCCACCCGGCAGCGGACGGAAACTGTCCTGCAGCCAATCCTGCATGGTGGCGGCAATGGTCTCGAGCGTACGGCCGTGGAAGCCGCCGCGCATGCATACGATGGTGTTGCCGCCGTTACCAGCACGCTTGGCGTACAGACGCGCGAGCTTCATCGATCCCTCGTTGGCTTCGGCACCAGAATTGGCAAAGAACGTCTCCCACACCTGCTCATCCGCAGCCGGGGCACCGAGCGCAGCGGCCGTGGTCTCATCGCCGGCGGCAATGGCATCGGCCAGAACGCACGCACCATCTACGTCGTCGTTGGCAAGCTTGGACAGCAGCGCCGCGACCTGTCCACGCTGCTCGATGTAGAAGTAATTGGAGACATGCATGAGCTTTTTGGTCTGTGCCTCGAGCGCCGAGAGCACTGCAGGGTTGCCGTGGCCCAGGCTGCATACGCCGATACCGGCTAGAAAGTCGAGGTACTCGCGGCCATCGTCGTCGATGAGCCTCATGCCGTGGCCTTCGACAAACTCTACCGGAGAGCGACCAAAGGTATGCATAACGTAATGGGATTCGAGCGATTGTTGAGTTGCAAGTGACATGGAATGCCTTTCGTTGGGCGCCGTACGGCGCAGGGCTATGGGTGCAGGGACGCGATGACCGCGGGTCAGCTAGACCGTCTGGAGCTTCTCGACCTCGTCGAGGTTCTCGGTCAGGCGCGCCGCAAACGTCGAAAGCGGGTGCGGATGCGTATCGAACTCGTAGGCCGTCTCGGTGGAGTGGATCACGGTACCGACGCCGGCATCGGTCAGCAGCTCCAGCAGCAGCGAGTGCGGTGTCGTGCCGTTGATGATGTGGGCTCGAAACACACCAGCGGTAAGTGCATCGACGGCGGCGCGCAGCTTGGGAATCATGCCCTTATCGACCTCGCCGCCGTAGAGCATCTCGTTGACCTCGTCGAGCGTCAGGTTGGAGATAAGCGAATCCTTGTCGCTAAAATCCTTGTACAGACCGTCGACGTCGGTCAAGAAGATCGCCTTGTGCGCATGAAGCGCCGCCGCAACGGCGCCGGCGGCGGTGTCGGCGTTGATGTTGAAGAAACCGCCGTCCTCCCCCGCCGCGACGGTAGCGATAACGGGGATGTACTCGCTGTCGAGCAGGCGCTCGATATAGTCGGTGTTGACGTGCGTGACCTTGCCTACGCGGCCGAGCTCTGGGTCGAGTGGCTCGGCGATAAGGGTACCGGCGTCGCTGCCGGACACGCCCACGGCCAGGTTGCCGTGGTGGTTGAGCGCCGCGACCAGCTCCTGATTGACCTTGCCGCCCAGTACCTCGCGCACGATATCCATGGTGGCAGGCGTAGTCACGCGCTGGCCGTTCTTAAACTCGACGGGGATGTCGTAGTGGCTGAGCGCCTCGTTGATGGCCTTGCCGCCACCGTGCACGATAACGGGACGCATGCCGATAATCTTGAGCAGGACGATGTCGCTCATCACGTCACGACGCAGCTGTTCGTCGACCATGGCGGCACCGCCGTACTTGATAACGACCGTCTTACCGGTCAGGTTCTTAATCCACGGCAGCGCCTCGAACAGCAGCTGCGCGGTAACTTCGTTGGATTCGCTCGAGCGACAATCGCGTGCGAACTTCATAGTCTGCCTCGTCTTTCGTGTAGCTATCGCGCCGTACCTCGTTGCCCGCGATTGCAGCGGGACGCGCGGCACATCGGGAGTCTAGGAACGGTAGTCGCCGTTAATGGAGATGTACTCGTGCGTGAGGTCGCAAGTCCACACGGTGGTCGCCGCGTCCCCCGCGCCCAGGTCTGCCGAGATCACAATCTCGGGCGCCTCAAAGCGACGCAGCGCCTCGTCCTCGTCAAAGGGAACGGTCAGGCCATCACGGCAGACGGGCATGCCCATCATATCGATGGACACATCTTCTTGGTTAAACTGCACGCCGCACTTGCCAAGCGCCATGGCAACGCGGCCCCAGTTGCAGTCGTGGCCGGCGATGCAGGTCTTGACGAGCGGCGAGTTGGCGACAGCACGAGCGGCGATATCGGCCTCCTCGTCGTTCACGGCGCCGGTGACGTTAACCGTCACGAGCTTGGATGCGCCCTCGCCATCTGCGGCGATGTTGCGCGCCAGGCTCTCGCACACCTCATGCACGGCAAAGGCCAGCTCGTCGAAGGCGTCAGAGCCCTCGACAATAGGCTCGGCATCGGCGGCAGCGCCGGAAGCAAGCATGATGCAGGTGTCGTTGGTCGAAGTATCGGAGTCGACCGTAACCTTATTAAAGGTCTGCTTGACGGTGGAGAACAACAGGGCGTGGAGCGCCGCCGGCTCGACGGGGGCATCGGTAGTGATGACCGCGATCATGGTTGCCATGTTGGGCATGATCATGCCCGAGCCCTTGCACATACCGCCCACCGTATAGGCATTGCCTGCGTGCCCCGCGGCCTCGCTGCGGTAACACACGGCATACTCCTTGGAGTGCGTGTCGGTCGTCATGATGGCGCGAGCGGCATCGGCGCCACCGTGGGCGGAGAGCGCCTCGTAGGCGGCAGGAACGGCAGTCTCAAACGTGTCGATCGGCAGAATCTGACCAATTACGCCCGTGGAGGCGACCAGAATCTGCTGGGGCTCGCAGCCGATGACCTGCGAGGCGATGTTGCAGGTCTCGCGCGCGCAGGCAAGACCGGTCTCCCCCGTGGCGGCGTTGGCATTGCCAGAATTGACCGAAACGCCGGCAATGACGCCGTAGCCCTTGTCGGCGCCGCCCAGGTTGGCACGGCTCACCTGCACGGGCGCCGCGCAAAAGCGGTTAGTCGTAAACACGCCGGCCCCGGGACAGGGCTTATCGGGCACGACGAGTGCGTAATCCAGGCGCTCGGGATTCTTGCGGAATCCGGCATGGATGCCCGCCGCCTTAAAGCCGGCTGCCGCCGTTACGCCGCCCTCTACGGCATGAATCTTGATATCGAACTGCTCTGCATTCATCGTCTTTATGACTCCTTATGTCAACTTATGTCAAACAAAAAATGGGCATCGGTTGGTGCGCCCTGCCAGCCACAATCATGAGACCAGCTTAAGAGTGGCGCCCCACCCGATGCCCAACTACCAAATCGTTAACAATCGAATGTGTTACACCGGGCACGCCACTGTGGGCAAGCCTCGTCGCTCGTCAAAGCCAAAGACGATGTTGGCGCACTGGACCGCCTGGCCTGCTGCACCCTTGCACAGATTGTCGATGGCACCCGTAGCCACCAGAACGCCCGCGCGCTTGTTGAGCGCGAGGCCGATCTGGGCGGCGTTGGTGCCGATGACCGAAGCCGTCTTGGGCTGCTGGCCGGCATCGAGTACGCGCACGAAGGTGCGACCGGCGTAGAACTGCTGGTAATGGTCGACAACATCCTCAAGGGTCAAGGTATCGATAGCCTGCGGCGTAAGCGGCATCGTTACCGTAGAGAGCAGACCGCGCTTGAGCGGTGCCAGGTGCGGGGTAAAGACGACACGATCGGTTAGGCCCAAGATCTGCTCGATTTCGGGCGTGTGACGATGCTTGCCCACGCCATAGGCCTCCAGGTTTTCGTCCGCGCTGCAAAAATGCGTACGGGCGTTGCAGGACTTACCGGCACCCGTTACACCGCTGATAGCGTCAACGATCACGGGGCCGCTCTGGGCAACCCAGCCGGCGCGCACGGCAGGTGCGGCGGCAAGGCTCGTTGCGGTGGGATAGCAACCGGCGCAGGCGACCAGTACGGGCTTGCCATCGGCGTGGTCGGATGCAGCGGTCTCCAAATCCTGGCAGAACAGCTCGGGCAGGCCGAAAGCGCGGCTCTTGAGCAGCTCGGGGCTCGTGTGCTCCGCGGCATACCAAGCCTCAAAGGTGGCCGGATCGCTCAGGCGATAGTCGGCCGAGAGGTCAATGCAGGAGACGCCCGCGGCAAGCAGGGCGGGCACCTGTGCCATGGCGGCCGTGTGCGGCACGGCCAAAAAGACCGCGTCGCAGTTCTTGAGCTCGGGGGCATCATGCGTCGTGAAGACAAGGTCGCTTACGCCGGTGAAGCTCGGGTACACCGCAGACAACGGCTGGCCGGCATCGGCATTGGACGTAATGGCAGCAAGTTCAAACTCGGGATGACCGAGGACGAGGCGAATAAGCTCGGCGCCGGCATATCCAGCCGCACCGACGATTCCAACCTTTAAAGACATATCAGACTCCTTGTCTGCAGTTATGCACCAATGCGCATCCCGCAGCCGTGGTTATGAAGTGAGTTGAAACTTTAGCACCAAAAGATGCATATATACGCAAATCTTTTGCATATTCATGCATTGAAACAGTCCCGACACATTCACTCGAAGGAATTGACAAATAAATGCGGACCCCATATTGCCCAGTGCGCCTTACGGTGACATTGCAATGTGGGGCCCGCGACATGCGAGAATTTAAATTGTCGAAGCTTGCTGAGAGACTCGTTTAGAGTTCGACCGGCACCCATTCGTCATGGTTGCAGATAAAGGCCTCGGGTTCCTCCACGCTAAAGAAGACGAGCGTGGGATCGCCTGCGCCCTCGTAGTGCTCGCCTAGGCGCTCCAGGTGCTTCCAGCCTGCCTTGCGCATATCGGGAGCGGCCTGGTCATCCAGACCCGCATACCCGCGCAAGATGAGCCAGCCATGGCCCGGCCACCAACTCGTGGCCTCAAAGCGTTGATTTTGCAGCAGCTCTTGCCACACGTCTTTGGTGCGCGCCGTTACAAACCACAGCTTGCCGTCCTGGATCTGCGCAAACGAAAACGGACGCACATGCGGCTGCCCATCCACGCTCGTCGCCAAATACCATGCCGGCACCGACGTCAGATACTCCAACACCGTATTCAATCCGTCCATGTGTCCTCCTGACGCTCGCAATTTTGAG
>CWHC01000052.1_pt1 | contig 20894 bp, 14 predicted proteins | sample 693371 | NCBI WGS metagenome assembly CWHC01 (sample SAMEA3735914, study PRJEB9488) | human gut metagenome | biome: ENVO:mammalia-associated habitat; material: ENVO:feces | place: Malawi | collected 2009-02-27 | reverse complement strand
CTTGCGCTCATCGGTGATGGTGTAGGTGGCAAAGACGGCGTCGACCTGGCCATTCTGCAGTACGGACTCGCGCGTGTCGGAGGTCACCTGCGTGATCTCGACCTTGTTCTCGCCCAGGATGTAGTTGGACAGGAGCTGTGCGATGCCGGCATCGAAGCCGCGGGTCTTGCCGTCCTTCTCGTTGAGGAGGGAGAAGAGCGTGGAGGTCTGGACGCTGCCGATCTTAAAGACGCCGGCATTCTTGACGGCCGTGGCCCAGGTGCTGGCGGCGATGGCGGTGTCGTCGGCCTTGGGACCGTTGTCAACGAGCTTGTCGAATGCCTTGGCGTCGAGCGTGGTGGAAGCCTTGGTGTCATCAGAGCTCTTGGAAGAGGCGACGGAGCCCTTGTCGGCCTCGGCGCTGGTGTCGGAGCAGCCGGCAAGACCAAGGCCGGCAACGGTTGCGAAAGTGGCGGCAACGAAGCCGCGGCGGTCGAGAACGACCTGCTGGGAGAGGTTCTTGCTCATGGGAGAACACCTTTCTCAAAAAATCCTAGTGGTTGAGTAGAGTTATACCCTATTGCGCTCAGATGGGTCAACACGAAATAACTCAGAAACATACTTACCTTATGGGTTATTCTACCTACCAAAAAGGGACAGGTTTATTTTGGCAGGTTTTATCTGGGCAAACGTCGGTTATTGCAGCTGGGACGCTACCTTTTAGCTGGGGCAGGCGCTCGCAGCGGTCGCTATAATGGCGGCAACGCGACGCATATATAAGTAAGGAGATCGCGTATGAACGGTTATTCGTTTTTCGCACCGACCAAGGTGTTGTTTGGCGCGGGCAAGTTGGGCGAGCTGGGCGCGCAAAAGCTTCCCGGCACCAAAGCGCTCGTCGTTACCACCGGCGGCAATTCGGTTAAGCGCTTTGGATATCTGCAGCGCGTGGAGGCGGAGCTTGACCGCGCCGGCGTGGCTCACGAGCTGTTCGACCGTATTGAGCCCAACCCGCTGCGCGAGACCGTCAATGCGGGTGGCTGGATGGCGCATACCCATGGCTGCGACTTTGTCCTGGCACTCGGCGGTGGTTCGGTCATGGACGGCAGCAAGGGCATCTGCACGGTGGCGACCAACCCGCATACCGATGCCGAGGGCAACGAGTGCCCCGGTGACATCTGGGACTTTGTGAATGGGGGCACTGCGCTCGGCCTGCCGATCCCCAACGATCCGCTGCCGCTTGTCTGCGTGACCACCACGGCGGGTACCGGCTCCGAGGTCGATGCGGGCGGTGTCCTGTCCTGCGAGGAACATGACGAGAAGCTTCGTCTGGGCGATCCGCGCCTGTTCCCGGTGCTTTCGATCGTCGATCCCGAACTCATGGTGAGCGTCCCGGCGCGTCTGACCGCCTATCAGGGATTCGACGCCCTGTTCCATTGCGTTGAGTGCTACATCTCAAATACCAACACGCCCATGGGTGACATGGTTTGCCGCGAAGGCATCCGCCGTGCCGCCGCGGCACTGCCAACGTGCGTCAATAATGGCGATGACCTGGAGGCGCGCTCGAGCCTCGCGTTTGCCAACACGCTCGGTGGCTATGCCATGGATGCCTCGGGCACCACGGGCTCGCATGGTCTTGAACATGGCATGAGCGCGCATCATCACGACTTACCGCACGGCGCCGGCCTCATTATGATCGCCCGTGCCTATCACACCTGGATGATCGATCACGGTGCCGCACCCGAGCGCTATATCGACATGGCACGCCTGATGGGCAATGCTACCGCCAGCGATCCGCACGATTTTGTAGTTGAGCTCACGCGCCTGATGGAGGCCTGCCATGTGGCCGACCTTGCCATGAGTGAGTGGGGGATTACGGACAAAGAGCTGCCGGCCATTGCGCACAACGCCCTGACGACCAACGGTGTCCTGTTCAGCCACGACCCCGTGACGCTGACCGACCCCGACGTCGTCGAAATTCTCAAGAACAGCTACCGCTAACTACCACAAAGGTGCCACTTTGGCGGTTCGTCTTAATCTGTAACAGGCAGACGAGAAAATGGGTCCTAACTGTTACAGATCGAGATTATCTCCTTAGGGGGATTTGAATGTCTCAATCTGTAACATCTGGACGGCCAAAAGGTCTCTATCTGTTACAGATCGAGACAAAGGTCAGGGACTAAGACGTCTTGCCTCGATCTGTAACAGTTAGACGGGAATTCGGGCCGTAGATGTTGCAGATCGAGATAATCGCGCCGCGAAAACAAAAACCTCCGCAGGGGCGCTTTCCTTGCGGAGGTTTTCTTACTCGTTGAGTAGTCTCACGGCTTCGGCGGCCATGTTCTCGATCGTCATGCCGTTCTGAGCGAGCAGCTCGTTGGGGTCGTAGCGGTCGGGGAAGCCCTTGGCAATGCCGAAGGTACGCGTGCGCAACGGCGTGCATGCCAGATAACATGCCACGCGCTCGCCCCAGCCGCCGTCCAAGATGCCGTCCTCGAGGGTGACGACAACGCGATGCTCGGCGGCAAGGCTGTCGAGGAACTCGCGGTCGAGCTCGGTTGCAAAGCGCGGGTTGACGAGCGTGGCCTCGATACCGTACTCGGCGGCCAAGCGGTTTGCCATGCGCTCGCCCAACTCAAAGAAATCGCCAAGCGCGAGCACGGCAACGTCGCGGCCCTGACGCACAGCGTTGTAGCGTGCAACGCTGTAATCGGTGTCCTCGGCAGGCGCCAGATCGGGGCGGCTTACCAGGCCAATGCCCGGTACGCGGATCGCCGCGGGATGCTCGCGATGGTCGAGCGACCAGCTCAGCATGGACAGGTATTCCTCCATACAGGCCGGCGCCAAATAGCGCATGTTGGGAAGACCGCCCAGCATGGAAATATCAAAGAACGAGAGGTGCGTCTCGGATGTGGTGCCAAAGATCGACGCGCCAAATACCAGGATGGTCGCCGGCATATCGTTGAGGCACAGGTCGTGCCACAGTTCGTCGTAGGCGCGCTGTAAAAACGTGCCGTACACACCAAAGACTGGCTTGGCGCCCGAGCGCGCGAGCGCGGTGGCAAAGGTCACGGCGTGCTCCTCGGCAATGCCCACATCGACGAACTGTTTGCCGGCGGCAGCGCGAAGCTCGGGTGTAAAGCCCATGATGTAGGGCGTGGCGGCCGTGATGCCCACGACCTGCGGATCGCGTTCGATGGTGGCGCTGAGTGCCTCGCCCGTAATGTCGGCATAGGTGCGCGGCGCAGGCTCGCTCGGATGGCCCGGGCAGAGCTTGCGCCCAGTCGCCATGTCAAACGGACCCACGTGGTGCCAGCGCTCCGGGTCGCTCTGGGCCGGCTCAAAACCCTTGCCCTTGGCGGTGGAGACGTGCAGCACGATGGGGTGATCGATATCGCGCAGCTCCTGCAGCGCGTCGACGAGGGCCAACACATCGTTACCGGCGTCCAGATAGCGGTAGTCGAGCCCCATCGCGCGGAAAACGTTGCGCTCACAGGTGCCGTTGCTGGCGCGCAGTTCGGCCAGATTGCGATAGAGGCCACCGTGGTTCTCGGCGATGGACTGGTCGTTATCGTTGACGATGATGATCAGGTTGCTGTCGAGCTCGGCGGCATTGTTAAAGCCCTCAAACGCCAGGCCGCCCGAAAGCGAGCCGTCGCCAATAACGGTAATGACGTTATACGTGTCACCCGCCAGGTCGCGCGCGTGGGCAAGGCCGCAGCCCAAGCTCACCGAGGTCGAGGTGTGACCCATGGCAAACAGGTCGTGCTCGGACTCGTCGGGATTGGCAAAGCCAGAGGCCTCACCATAACGCTCCGGGTCGATATAGGTGTACGCGCGCCCGGTTAGCGCCTTGTGGGCGTAGGTTTGGTGCGACACGTCAAAGACAATCTTGTCGGTGGGGGAGTTAAACACGCGATGGAGCGCGACCGTGAGCTCAACGACGCCCAGGTTGGGGGCAACGTGTCCGCCGACAGCGGCGGAGCTTTCGAGGATGGCGTGGCGAATCTCGCCGCAGAGCTGCGGGAGCTCGGCGCGATTGAGAGCCTTGACGTCCTCGGGCGTTGTCGTTTGCGTAAGCAGCATCGTTGTGGGTTACTCCATGCGAATCGAGCGCCGGCGCTCCCTCGGCCGGCACAATTGCACAAGACAGTCTCGCACATTTTGGCGTTTGATATGTGACGGCGGCGCGGTAATTCGCCAACTGGTGGGGCAAAACGTTTTGTCCGATGCCATACTGGTAGATTCAATGATGATTCTATTCAATGCGTGCAGGCCGTGGCTTGCCGCCGTGAGCCGCTGGAAGGAGGCAGCATGTCCGATGCCGTTCGTGCCGAGAGAATCGCGCGCGAGGTCGACCATGCCGCCCGTCAGCTGGCCCAGGCGGGCCGTTTGGATCTGACGCGCGAGTTTATCCAGCATGGTGACGTGACGGTCTATGCGCACGTGACTTCGGTAGCGCGGGTGAGCCTATCCTTTGCCGAGCACTTGGGCCGTGCTGGCATTTCGGTCGACCGTGCCTCGTTGCTGCGCGGAGCCCTGTTACACGATTACTTTCTCTATGACTGGCACGATCCCGACCCAAGCCATCGGCTGCATGGCTTCCGCCATCCGTTTTTTGCCCTGGCACGTGCGGAGGAGGATTTTGAGCTGACGCCGCGCGAGCGGAATATTATCGTGCGGCATATGTTTCCGCTGGTGCCGGTGCCGCCGACGTGTCGTGAGGCATGGATTGTGTGCCTGGCAGATAAATGGTGCGCGCTGCGCGAGACGGTCGCCGGCCGTCTGCGGCGCAAGGACGAGGCGGACGATGGCGCGAGCAGCGAATCGAGTGAAAAGAGGAGAGGGTAGACGTTGGGAACCACGATCGACATGGCATTTGGCGGCGCGACGCTTGCCGCCTGCCCGCTTTCGGCACTGGTGCTCTCGTTTGCCTTCTACGGTTTTTGCGGCTGGGTGTGGGAATCGACGGTCTGCGCCATGCTCAATCACGGACGATTTGCCAATAGCGGCTTTTTGCTGGGGCCGTGCTGCCCCATCTATGGCGCGGGCGGCATTGCCTGCTGGCTGTTGTTGCGCGGAATTCCTGACGCGTCGAGCCAGTTTGTCGCTGCAGCGCTTGTATGCAGCGTGATTGAGTACAGCGTAGGCGTGCTGTTGGAAAAAACAACGGGCGCGCGCTTTTGGGATTATTCGCACCTGCCGTTTAATTTGCATGGCCGCATCTGTCTGTACTGGGCCTGCGCGTTTGGCTTGGGTTCGTTGTGCATTTGTCGCGTAGTGGAACCGGCGGTGTTGGGCCTGCTCGCCCATCTGCCGGTCTTGGTTGTTCGTTTGGCCGCCTTTGTCGTTGCAGTTGCAATGATCGTCGATGCGATTTGCTCGCTGGCCAGCTGGCGCCGCCTGTCCGATCAGCTGGAGCGTGTGCGTGCCGACCTTGCCGACCGCATCAATGAGTCGCTTGCCGACGCGTCCGACTCCATGCTCGAGCGCATTCCCGATTCGACGATTGACTCGGTGGCGCAGACGCATATCCGCAGCCGCGCCGTTAACGCGTGGCTGGCGGAACTGGGCGATGCGGCGCTCGATGCCCTGCGCGAGAAGGCTTCGATGCCGACGTTTATCTCGGATGGTGCTCGCGGCCTGGCACTCGCTGCTCGCCGCGTGGCCGATGCCGCGCCGAGCGTGCCTCGTCCGTCGCTCGCCCGTCTCCGTGCCGGCATGCGCGCAAGCCGTCCGGTGCCGAGTGTGTCGCTCAGCCGTCGCGACCTGCGTTTCTTCAATGCTTTCCCGCGCTTGCGCATCAACCGCTACGAGGGCGTCATCCGTGCCACCGACCTTCGCGACCGCGCCCACGAGCTGTTTCGGCGCTAGCCGGGACGAGCGCCCTCGCGGCTCCCTTGCTCGCGTATTTCCCGTACGGTTCGCGCCCGTTGCCGCGCCGTTTCCAAGATTGCGGCACCGTTTCCATTCGACGACGCAGCGTTTGACTTATCTCCAACGCCGCCCGCACCGGCGCCGTTGGAGACGGCAAGATTTGGGTCGAGCCGGTCGAGGAGGTTATCCGCATCCGTACCGGCGAACAAGGCCCCACCGCGGTGTAGAATCGACCGCCTGCCATTCGCAACGTTAAAATACTGCAATGAGGCACAGGACTTGCGTTGTGGATGGGCAGATTATGGGTCGTAATAAATATCCCGAGGAGACGGTCGCGAAGATTCTCGACGCGGCGCTGGAGCTATTCTGCGCACAGGGTTATGAGGGAACGAGCATTCAAGATATCGTCGACCGCCTCGATGGCATGACCAAGGGTGCTGTCTATCATCACTTTAAGAGCAAAGAGGAGATTTTCAACGCCGCATTTGATCGGGCAATGGCTCCGATTGTTGAGCGCCGTCGCTCAACGCTTGGTATCGGTAATATGACCGGAGCTCAAAAGCTCAAGCGACTGTACGCGCCCGAGTCCGTTATTCCACAAATTGAGCTATGGGCTCGCATGCATCCGGCGGCAGATCCGGTAAAAAGCTCGCGTCTACTGGCGATGCAGTACCAGGGTTCGTTTGGCGAGTCGGCTGATGGCTATCTCCTTCCAGTGATCGAGGCGGGCATCGCCGACGGCTCCATTGCGTGCGAATGCCCGCGCGAAGCTGCGGAGGCCGTATCGTTGTTGGCGAATCTTTGGCTGCTGCCGCTGTTCCGTCCGCTTGAGACCAAGGATCGAATGCTCGCTCGCGCGCAATGTTTGGCGCAGATGGCGGCCGCGGTGGGGCTCGATTTGGGTAATGAAGTGCTCCAGACAACGGCTCAGATTTGGGACGTATGGAACCGTGCCGGGTGGTAAAATAGATACCGATAGTATGTAATAGATTTGAACGGGCAGCTCCGGCTGCCCTTTTCAAGTCGATAAATACATACTACCGGTATGTTTAGGGGGTGGACTTATGGATGGACTGAGAGACGCCATCGTCTCGTTGGAATCAAAAACAGTGCGGTCAATTAGACTCACGGAGCTTCTGGTTGCGCAGCTTTGCGCGTATTCGATGCTGTCGGTGCTGTGCTTTGCGTATCCGCTTTACTTGTTCGATTGCAGCGGATCGTCCACGTTATATGGCGCCGTCGCGGCGATAGCGTTCGTGCCGGGCGTGCTTGCGACTCCGGCTGGCGGAATCTTGGCGGATCGCGGGAGACATCGCGGGGTTCTTGTGGTGCTCGGCATTGTTCTGATGGTTTCATCACTGTTGTTTATCCCCATGAAGCATTCGCTGCCTCTTACCGTTGTCGTGGTAGCAACGCTTTGCGTCCAATATGGCATCCAATCGCTGCTGAAACCGATGCTTCAAATTGAGACGGTGCGCATGACGGGCCAAGAAAAGGTTGAGCGTGCCACTGCGTTGGTCTCGCAGATAACCATGGCGAGCAATATCTTGGGGCCTGTAGTCGGGACGGCGGTCTATGGGTGCTTTGGCATCGATACTCTATGCGAAACCGCGGCGGTGACGTTTGCGATTTCAGCTTTCTTGTTTGGGGTCGCACTCAAGCAAAATGCCTCATCTGGAATGACAGGGGACAGTACGACTTGCTCGACATGCCGAAGCGTTTTTCGGGAGTCGATTCGGTACCTGTTTCAAAACGCATCATTGCTCGTTGTGTTTTTACTTGCGGCTGTTTTAAACCTTGCGTTAGTTGGGTTAACGATTGGTGCCCCCGTTATTGTTGCAAAGCACCTCGGAATGCAGTCATCCTTTGTTGGGATTATTGAGGTGGCTATGGGCTTGGGTGGTCTTGTCGGCAGTGGTGTGGTCGGTATGAGGCCGCATCGTTTCTCTTTCAAGGGCATATGTCGATATGTTGCGATGATCTGTTTTGGAGTCGTGCCGATTATTGTCACGCTACTGAGCGGTCCTGATGAATTAGCGTTTGCCGCGCTTGCGGCCGGCTCGGCATGGGTTATGGCGTGGGCAAGCATTACATCGGTCGAAATCGTTTCATTCGTTCAGCGGTCAGCGCCAAAGGAACTCTGCGGGAAAGTGCTGGCACTCGTTTATATGGTGCTTTCCTGTGCAACGCCTATTGGCCAATTGGTTTACGGGCTCGCATACGATCGATGGACTCCGGCGATTGTATGCGCAGGCATGTTGGCGGTGCTGACGATGACGACGGTGCTGTTTTATCGGCTGAAAAGTCGCTTGTGGCGATTGTCTTAAGGCGCTGGGGCACCGTGAATGAGCGGAAGCATTGTCTCGCCGCGCCGGGATGTCATTGTTCGGGCATGCCTCTCCTTCGTCTACAATATCGTGCAGACGAAGGAGAGGCATGCCCATGATCAAGATGTTTGCGAGTGACTTAGACGGAACGCTGCTGAACGCTCTGCACGAGGCAGATGGGACCATCCGCCGTGCCATTCGCGAGCTGACCGAGGCTGGCCTGCATGTGGTTCCCGCGACCGGACGCTCGACGTTGCCGATCGGCGAGCATGGCTTTACGGGGCTAGCGCTCGATGCCTGCTGCTCCAATGGGTCCATCGTGCGCGACAGCCATGGCGAGGTGCTCAAGACCTGGACCATCGACCCGCAGATTACCGAGGAGCTGCTCAAGGAGTTCCCGGATATCTGTTTTGACTGTTCCACGCCCGATGGCATGTTCTCGAGCGGATCGTTCGAGATGCACCAGGCGGGTTTTAAGAAGGACAGCCCTATCAAGCGCATCGTGATGCGCGGTATGCGTGCACGTGGCGGGTACCACGAGGAACAGTATTTCGACCAGTCGATCGGTGACATCCTGCGCCACGATGTGTGTAAGATCAACTGCCGCGTGATCTTGCCCGAGCTGGAGCGCGACCTTAAGGCATATTTGGCCGAGCGATCGGACCGCGTGGTCAACGCGCCGTTCGATCCGGTGATGTTCGAGATCACGGACGTGGCGTGCAACAAGGGCGAGAGTGTGGCCTGGCTGGCGGGCTACTACGGTATTGCCGAGGATGAGGTTGCGGTCTACGGCGACGGCGGCAATGACATAGCCATGCTCAAGCGCTTCCGTCACAGCTATGCCACCAAGAATGGCAGTGACGCGGCAAAGGCCGCCGCGAGCGCGACCATCGGCAGCTGTATGGCCCATGCCGTCCCCAAACACATGCTCGCCACCATGTGCAAGCAGAATTCCCACACCGTAATCGAATAATGAAACAAAGGGACTGCCCCTTTGTCACATGGGAGATGCCGGCTTTTGGCGTATGGGACTGTTACGCTTTCGCCACCAACAAATTTCGAGTTATTCGGCCCGTCGGAGGTCGTTAAATGGCTAAAGATGCCCTCTCAGGAACATTCATACCTCTAATGGTGTTTGATTCGGTGACGTAAGTGAGCAAATGGGCATGTACGCGCTCAAATAAGGACAAAAACTCTCAGATAATCCCGGCGGTGCATTTATACAGAACCAGCAACGTGGCCGAATAACTCGAAAAATGTAGGTAGCAGTTCGGCGACAAGCTCGGGTATGTCAAAGGAACTGTTCCTTCGCCATACCCGAGCTCCAATCTTCTGAAATGCGAACAAACATTCGCATATCTAACTGCGCTTTGATAGAATCGGTATCGTTGACGGCAGTTCCATGTGCCGGGCAGCGCCCTCCATCTGATGGGAGGTGATGCCCATGACCGATTTGATTGATTTCGTGAGGCTTCTGACCGCTTTGGTCTCGCTTCTCACGATGCTTATCGGGCTTTCCGAGGCACTCAAGCAGCGTTCGAAGCAACGTAAAAGGGGTCGCCGCCGCTAAGGCGTTGACCCCTTAATCCAAGCAACGGCGCTGCCCAGCTTAGCAGAACTTGGGCTGCCGTCGACACTATTCTACCCATGAATGCCATTTTGGACAATCGGTAATGCCGCTCCAAAAGCCAGGCGGGTTGTGATAAAGGGATAGTCCCTTTATCACAACCCAAATATTGCCTTTACGTGTTGATGCACACGGTGTGCAATAATACTCGCACTGTGCAATAGCGCACAGGCTGAGTAACAAGGAGGACGCTTGTCCCAGCTCGAGAAATGCGACCGCCGGTCCCTTCGCTCGCAGCGCGCCCTTCGCCAGGCGCTTGCCAGCGAACTTGCCGAAAGCGGCGATCTTTCGCGCATTAATGTCGCGTCGCTCACCGAACATGCTGGCCTTACGCGCCGCACGTTCTATTCGCACTACCGCGATATACCCGACTTTATCAATCAAATCGAGGACGGCTTGCTGGCCGAGATCCGTGAGCGCATTGAGCTCATCACCGCAGCTCAGCTGCCTGATCTCTATCACAACATCGATGAGCTCGAGCCGGCGCCCGGTTCGGTTGAGTTGCTGCATTATCTTGCGGCCAACCGCGACTTAATCGGTGCGCTGCTGGGCCCGGGCGGCGATCAAGCCTTCATTAAAAAGATCATCGACACCGCGCGTGAGGCCGTGGTGCCGCGTGCGCAGACGGGCATTTTGGGCCTGGCGCTGGGCACATTCTTTGACTACTACGTCACCTACGTCGTGAGTGCCGAGGTCGGTCTGATCCAGCGCTGGTTTGAGCGTGGGCTCACCGAATCGCCCGAGGCCATGGCACGCATTATGACGGTGCTCGCTTTTGTGCGCCCTGGTGACCTGTATGGCCAACCCATCGATATCAACGTGCCGGAATACGGCATGAAGCTATTGAACTTGCAGCTCGAGGACGCGGCCGACACCGCCGCAACCGTCGAGTCCAACAACTAAGAGGAGAGACAATGAGCAAACTCGTCGAGGGCATTAAGGACCGTATGGTCGCTGCCGCACGCGAGGCCGCGCCCGCCGTGGTGGACGCCGCGCAGAAGGCCGCGACCGCGGCTGCCGAGAAAGTTGCCGAGGCAGTTGCCGATGCCAAGAACGCGGCAGGGGAGACGTCCATCGCTAGCGAGCTCGCCACCGCCGCTGAGCCCGTGGCCGCCGCCCACGCCCCCGAAGGCGCGATTTTCAACCCCGAGGCCGCCCGCGGCAACCTGCACCTGGGCATCGACGTGGGCTCCACCACCGTCAAGCTCGCCGTGCTCAACGATGACAACCAGATCGTCTACGCCAAGTACCAGCGCCACCACACCGACGTCCGTGCCTGCGCCCGCGATCTGTTCGAGGGCGCCGCGACTGTGCTGCCGACGGCCCAGATGACCTGCGCCATCACCGGCTCGGGCGGTCTGCTGCTGTCCCAGTGGCTCGACTTGGAGTTTGTCCAGGAGGTCATCGCCAGCAAACGCGCCGTCGAGACCCTTATCCCGGCCACCGATGTCGCCATCGAGCTGGGCGGTGAGGACGCCAAGATCATCTACTTTGACAACGGCATCGAGCAGCGCATGAACGGCACCTGCGCCGGCGGCACGGGCGCGTTCATCGATCAGATGGCAACCCTGCTGCACACCGACGCGAGCGGCCTCAACGAGCTCGCGGCCAACGCCACCACCATCTATCCCATCGCCAGCCGCTGCGGCGTATTTGCCAAGACCGACGTGCAGCCGCTGCTTAACGAAGGCGCCCGCCCCGAGGACGTGGCGGCCTCCATCTTCCAAGCCGTCGTGACCCAGACCATCTCGGGCCTGGCGTGCGGCCGTCCCATTCGCGGCAACGTCGCCTTCCTGGGCGGCCCGCTGCAGTACCTCTCCGAGCTGCGCCACCGCTTCTACCTCACGCTCAATCTGGACGAGGAGCACCGTATCGTGCCCCAAAACGCTCACCTGTTTGTGGCGAGCGGCGCCGCCATGGCGCACGAGTCCAACAAGCTCAGCACGTTCCCGCAGCTCATCGAGGCCATCGACAGCTTGGGTGACACGCAGGGTGCCGAGGTCGAGCGCCTGGATCCGCTCTTTGCCACCGACGAGGACTTTGCCGAGTTCAAGACCCGCCACGACGCCGAGGTCGTCCCCAAGGGCAAGCTCGACGGCTACACCGGCCGCGTGTTCATCGGCATCGACGCCGGCTCCACCACCATGAAGGCCGCGCTCGTGGGCGAGGACGGCCAGCTGCTGCACACCTGGTACGGCAACAACAACGGCGACATCCTGGGCACGGCCAAGGTCATCATGGCCGATTTCTACAACCACATCCCCGCCGGCTGCACCATCGGCCACGTGACCACCACGGGCTACGGCGAGGCGCTGCTCATCGAGGCCCTCAAGGCCGATTCCGGCGAGATTGAGACCGTTGCGCATCTGCGCGGCGCCAAGGCATTCCTGCCCGGCGTCGAGTTTATCCTGGACATCGGCGGGCAGGATATGAAGTGCCTGCGCGTCAAGGACGGCGTCATCGAGCACATCATGCTCAACGAGGCTTGCTCGTCGGGCTGCGGCAGCTTTATCGAGAGTTTCGCCGTGTCTATGAACATGGACGTGCGTGCGTTCGCCGACGCCGCCATCCACGCCAAGGCCCCGGTCGATTTGGGCAGCCGCTGCACGGTCTTTATGAACTCGCGCGTCAAGCAGGCACAAAAGGAAGGCGCCACGGTGGGCGACATCGCGGCCGGCCTGTCCTATTCCGTCATCAAGAATGCCCTGTTCAAGGTCATTAAGCTGCGCGACCCCAAGGAGATCGGCAGCCAGGTGATCGTCCAGGGCGGCACCTTTATGTCCGACGCCACGCTGCGCGCGTTTGAGCAGCTCACCGGCGTTCATGCCGTGCGTCCCGACATTGCCGGCTGTATGGGCGCCTACGGTGCGGCCCTGCTCGCCCGCGATCGCGCCGGCGCCGACGGCACCTCGACCATTCTTTCTGCCGAGGACATCGCGCACCTCACCGTGACGCAAAAGCATGTCCGCTGCGGCCGCTGCTCCAACAACTGCCAGCTCACCGTCAACGACTTTGGCGGCGGCAGGCGCTTCATTACCGGTAACCGCTGCGAGAAGGGCGCCGGCCACAAAAAGCAAAAGACCGAGGCCCCCAACCTCTTTAAAAAGAAAAACGAGCTGCTCTTTAACCGCGAGGTCCTGAGTCCCGACGAGGCCCCGCGCGGCACCGTCGGCATCCCGCGCGCACTCAACATGTACGAGAACTACCCCTTCTGGCACGCGTTCTTTACGCGCCTGGGCTTTAGCGTGCAGCTGTCCGACCAGTCGAGCAAAAAGACCTACCAGGCGGGTATCGAGTCCATGCCGTCCGAGAGCGTGTGCTATCCGGCCAAGATGAGCCACGGCCACGTGATGAACCTTATCGACCGCGATGTCGACTTCATTTGGATGCCGTGCGTGCGCTGGGAGCGCAAGGAGGATCCGACCGCCGGCAACTGTTACAACTGCCCCATCGTTATGAGCTATCCCACGGCGTTGGCGCTCAACATCGACGAGATCCGCGAGCAGAACATCGAGTTCCTGTATCCGTTTGTGCCGTATCACGACAAGACCGAGCTCAAACGCCGCCTGTACCAGGTGCTCGCCGTCGACCGTGTGGCCGATTCGCAAGCCGGTCGCGGTCGCGTGCGCGGTCCCAAGATCACGCGCTCCGAGGTCGATGCCGCTGTCAACGCTGCCTTTGAGGCCGATGCGCGTTTCCACGAGGACATCCAGACCATGGGCGAGGAAGCTCTTAAGTGGGTCGAGGACCACGGCGGCCACGGCATTGTGCTCGCCGGTCGTCCCTACCACAACGATCCCGAGATCAACCACGCCCTGCCCGAGCTTATCTCGAGCTTTGGCTTTGCGGTCTTTACCGAGGATTCGCTCGCGCATCTCGTGAAGCCCGAGCGCCCGATTCGCGTCGTCGACCAGTGGATGTACCACAGCCGCCTGTACGCCGTCGCCCGCTTTGTGACGATGCGCAACGACCTGGACCTGATCCAGCTCAACTCCTTCGGCTGCGGCCTGGACGCCCTGACCACCGACCAGGTGCAGGAGATCCTGGAAGCCAGCGGCAAGATCTACACCGTACTCAAGATCGACGAGGTATCCAACCTAGGTGCCGCGCGCATCCGCATCCGCTCGCTCATGGCCGCGCTTAAGGACCAGGAGGCCGAGCGCTTGGCCGAGGCCACGGCCGCGGGCGAGGCCTACGAGCAGGGCGATGCCGCGCCGGTGACGCCCTCCACGGATGCCCCCGCGTTCGCGAGCCGCAAGTACACGTTTGAGGCTCAGCGCGAGAGTGCTTCGACCGCGTGGCCCAAGGTGCCCTTTACCGAGCAGATGCGCGAGGAGGGCTACACCATCCTGTGCCCGCAGATGGCGCCGATCCACTTTGACCTGGTCAAAGAGGTATTCCGCGGTGCTGGATACAACTTGGAGCTGCTGCCCTCGACTGACCACGATGCCGTCGAGGCCGGTCTGCGCTACGTGAATAACGACATCTGCTACCCGTCGATTCTGGTGACGGGTCAGATCATGGAGGCCATCGAGAGCGGCCGGTACGACCTGTCCAAGACGGCCGTGGTCATCAGCCAGACCGGCGGCGGCTGCCGTGCCACCAACTACATCGCGCTCATCCGCAAGGCCCTGCGCGAGAGCGGCCACCCCGAGATTCCGGTGATCTCGCTTTCGGCTGTGGCGCTCGGCGAGGACAACCCCGGCTTTAAGATTACGCCGGCGCTGCTTAAGCAGGCCGTGTACGCGGTGCTCTTTGGTGACGTGATGATGCAGATGCTCTACCGCTGCCGCCCGTACGAGACCACGCCCGGTGCCGCCAACGCGCTCTACGAGGAGTACATGGCGCGTGCCCGCAAGCTGGCGCCCAAGTTTAACCGTCACAACTACACCAAGCTTGCGCGTGAGGCCATCCGCGCGTTCGACACCATGCCTCTCGTGGGCGAGGGAACCAAGCCGCGCGTGGGCGTGGTCGGAGAGATTCTGGTCAAGTTCCATCCCACGGCCAACAACCACGTGGTCGATGTCATCGAGCGTGAGGGCTGCGAGGCCGTGGTACCGGGCCTGCTCGACTTCTTCCTGTACTCCATGAGCAACGCCGAGCTGCAGAAGGACGAGCTGGGAAGCTCTGCCACTACGCGCGCGGGCATGCAAGCGCTCATCAAGCTTGTGGACTGGATGCGCACGCCGGTGGAGGAGATGCTCGAGAAGTCCCGCCGCTTCGAGGCGCCCGAGCGGATCGGCACCATGGCGGACAAGGCCCGCACGGTGCTTTCGGTGTGCAATAACATGGGTGAAGGCTGGCTGCTCACGGCCGAGATGCTCGACCTGATTGACCATGGCGCGCCCAACATCATCTGCACGCAGCCCTTCGCGTGCCTGCCCAACCACGTGGTGGGTAAGGCTGTGATCAAGGAACTGCGCCGTCAGCACCCCGAGAGCAACATTGTCGCGGTGGACTACGACCCCGGTGCGTCCGAGGTCAACCAGCTCAACCGTATTAAGCTCATGATCAGCGTGGCCAAGGAGAACATGCGCGCTGGCAAGGGCTTTAAGCTCGAGAAGGTGGCGCCGCTCGCGATGGACGAGGTCAGCGGCCAGATGCGTGCCCACGATGGCTGCGTGAGCTGCGGCTCGGTCGACGAGAGCGCCGTGGCGTCGGTCGCTGAGCGCCTGGGACGCGGTGTGAAGTAGCTAAATTATTCCGACGCTAACAGCGGCTTGCCGATATAACGTGTGAGGCGCGGTGGCGGCCATCTGGCTGTCGCCGCGCCATCTTTCTCTGGCTTGGTCTGGGGCGGTGCTGACAATGAATGGTGCGGTCAGTGCTCAGCTCAACCCGCTGAGAAGGTGGGGCTGAGCCATTTATTTCGGAAGTGGAGCACAGGCTTGCGGGTGGTGAGTGGGTCACTGATTTGGCAAGAGTCTGTCAGGCCCTCGTTGTTTTCTCTCGGAATACTTCAAAAACATGGGCTGACCTACGCTTCTGTTTTGGCGGAATACGTTGCTGTTTTGCATGGAATTAGCATGCCCGTCATATTCAGCTGGAAAGGTCTCCTCTTTCAGCGCTTTTTAAACATCGAGAGAGCTGGCGTGCCTCAAGTTGAATGCAGCTTATCGCGTGATGAGTCTGCGCTTGGGTATCGTTTGAATTTGAAACGCAATAAAAAGGGATTGATATTCTGTCTTGTTCGCCTAGGCAAACGATTTTTGCTGGATAGCCTATCCTGATTTGAGACGCTTGTGAGGCTATGGTCAGAATAATCCCATGCTTATGAATCAGAAAATCGGACAAATTTTGCTGGTCTGCTAAGTTAATATTCTGGTAGGAAGGGGAAAGGCCCAGATGGTTAAATACTGAGTTTATCCTCTTTCGACAATATCGAATGTCACAGGTGTTTGCAATTGGATATCGAGCCACCGCATTTAGATTCGCCGTTGCGTGACTAGCTAATGGGTGACTGCTTTCAACTAAGAGGTTGACTTCGGCATTCAATAAAAAATGTGATTCAAAAAGATTGGTGTCTACTTGTCCAGCGACAATTGCAATGTCGATTTGTCTGTCAAGTAGAAGGGATAAACACGTTCCGCCGTCATCATATCTGGAAACAGTGAACTTACCGCCCTTATACTTTTTCGAAAGCCTGTTCAGTGTGGACTGGTTGAACCAGCTTGCGAGTATTGGTGCTAGTCCGACTGCAACGCGTGTCAAACGTGTCTGGGTTATTTTTATCTTTTCACGCGTGACTTGCGCATACGCTTGAATTCCCTCAATTGAAGCTAGTACATCTAATGCTATAGGAAGGATTTCCTCTCCATAGTTTGTTAGATGTAGAATACTGCTTCTTTTCTCGAACAGCTTCAGACCAAGTTCAGATTCCAATGCTCGAATGCCTTTTGAAACAGCTTGCGGCGAAACGCTTAATATAGTTGCTGCATCCGAGTAATTCTGATAATCAAATACCTTTATGAAATACTGCAGCTGAACAACATTCACCAGAATTTCCTTAGGTTGATTTTTTAATCAGTCTAAGTATAAATAAAATAATGTTAAACAAGGCAAACAAATTGTTTCATCTAGTACAAAAAGTTTTCAAAAAGCTTTTGACTTTTTGACCAAAGTATAACTAGGCCTAGAACGAGAAAGGAGCCATTGTGGATTGGATTCAGCCAACTCAAACACCTAACGATATTGCTTTGCTATCAAGTTGGTGTCCTTGTCAGGGCGCAAAATGTCAAGGGCGCTGTAATCCCTGGGGGTTGTGTGCCGTGTACACGGGCGGGCATTGCCGCGCATTTGATCATTGCGGTATACACGTTAGCTAGGAGCTCCGATGGAATATATTCAAAAGCCAGTGAATACTCAGATGCCTGCTTCGTCTCGAGATATTTCTACGTGTGTGTCCTGTGCAGCACATATTTGTTGGAGTTATTCAGGGGGAGGACCGTGTGGCCTGAGGATCTGCATTACCAAATTTTGTGGCTGGAATTACTCCTAATGGCAGGTTGAAATATTGAAATATGCAACGGAGTAGAAATGAAACAGTCTCGCTTTAATGTAATCGATAAAGGGAATCAACCTACGCTGGCATATAACTCGTACTCTGGTGCAATCGTTGCGTTGGATGCAGAATACGAGAAGGGGCTTTTGAGAATGGAGCTAATTGCCCTTCGGAAATTGTCGATAATTTGACGGACGCGGGGTTGTTGGTTCCCGACGGACTTGACGAGATCGAACATTTAAAAGAGATATCGTTGGCCTGTCGCATGCAATCAAAATCACTTTCATTTACGATAGCCCCGACATTGAATTGTAACTTCAGATGTCCGTATTGTTATGAGAACGGCAAGCGTTATGGCTCAATGAGCGACCGATGCGTCGATCAGGTAATAAAGCATATCAATGGCATGGTTATAGACAATCAGGCGGAAAGTTTGCAGATAGCCTGGTATGGCGGCGAGCCTTTATTGGCGATTGAGACTGTGGAGAAGATTACGCGCGGAATCCGAAGTGATGAAATCTTATTTAACGCCAGCATGGTGACCAATGGATATTTCTTAGATGGGAAAACGGCGGAGTTGCTTGCAAAAAATGGGGTTACGCACGTTCAGGTAACTGTCGATGGTCCGCCTGAGATACACAATCGAAGAAGATGTCTTCCTTCTGGCGGCGATACGTTCAACCGTATTATTGATAACGTAAAAAGTGCTAGTGCGTACTTTGATGTCATCTTAAGAGTCAATGTTGATCCGTCGAACGGTGATCAGATTGATCGTTTGGTTGATTCGCTTGATTGTAAAGGTCTTCGTAATAAAGTAAAACTATATTTAGCGGCAGTAGATGATATAAATGGGACGTGCGCTAACTCTCCATGCTATTCAGAGGATGAATTTGCTTCGATTGAAGCATCCTGTCTGTCTCGCTACAAAATGACAGGGTACATGGATCCATTTCTTCCAGGCTTTAATCCGACCATATGCGGAGCCGTCAATAAATATTCAGAAGTTATTGGACCAGACGGTTCCTTATATAAATGCTGGAATGAAATAGGATATTCCGACAGAAGCTATGGGAGCATCTTTGAAAATGTAACGAGTAGCGCATCCGAAGTTTCCATATGGAATGCTTACGACTTTTGTTCAGATTCAGAATGCCTTAACTGCTCACTTCTTCCTATGTGCATGGGTGGCTGTCCCTTCACCAGGCTGTATGAAAATAAGACAAGCTGTGTATCCGCAAGAAAGAACTGTATAAAAGTAATGAGGGCGGCCTATGATCTCAAGCATAAGAAGTGATGCGGATTCAACGGCGATCTTCGACTATCTGCCATATTTCAGACTTGGGTTTTCTTCCCAATTGCTTCTGGTTATAGCCTTTACGTTGTGCTTAATAATATCTGGAATGATGGCCTCTGTATCCCCGCTGCTCACGAGCGCTCTGGTTGATAATATATCTAAAAAAACATCTTACGATACTATCATGATTAGCAGTGCTCTAATTGGTTTTGCGGCACTAATCGATATTGTTGTCAGCTATTTAAGCACCCTTCTTTCAATGCGGATAACGACCGTGGCTGCATTCTCGATTGCTCGAAGGAAAATCGACGAGCTCGTGCGGATGCCTTTTGAGTTGTTTTTTGAGCAGCAGTCTGCTGAAAAAACTCAACAGATTTGTTCAGATGCCAATACTGTGGCGTCCTTCGGATTGTCGATGCTCCAGACGGTACTCCTTGCGATTGTCCAGCTAGGTATCAGTTTATTTTTTCTCTATGGATGTTCCACAGCGCTCTTTTGGGTTTCCGTGACATTTTGCATCTTGTATGCAATTGCATATGCTTCATTTAAAAAACCGCTTTTTGTTTCAGGTCTGACCTTTAAGGAAGAGCAGTCCCTGTATTTCGGAAAAGTGGAGTCCCTACTTGCGCATCAGAGATTTTTGTATGTTAATGCGCTGTTCGAAAGAGCATTGAAATCCATAGATAGCTATTTCTCGTCTTTGCTGCACGCCGGAGTCGCCTATCAAAGTGTCGTTTCGAAATTTCAGGCAACTGATTCCTTTGCTGCGGCTGCGTCCCAGGTGACCATTCTTTTGATTTCGGCTTTTTATGTAATGCATGGAAGCATGAGTGTAGGCCAACTTGTTGCTGTTTCGAGCTACATGGCTTTAATGCTATCTGCCGTGAGGTCAATCTACGGTATAGGTAGCAGCGCACAAGACTGCTTCTCATCGATATCCCGTCTAAATGCCTCTAAATTGCCTTCGGCTGCTGCTGGAGAGGAGCTCTTGGAGATCGATTACATCGAACTGCATAATTTCGGCTTTACATTAAATGGAAAGTGTCTCTACAGCAACTTGAATGTCAGGTTTGAAAAAGGAAAGCTCTATGCTCTTGTAGGGATTAATGGCTCGGGCAAAACGACCCTTGCGTACTTATTGATGGGTTGTTTCAATTCGGATTACGTTGGAACTATTTCCTACAACGGTAAGGCCCAAGAAGAAATCAACTGTGAGCTCCTTAGGCAGAAGCTAGTTTCGTTTGCTGAACAAACTCCGGTATCAGTAAAGGATATTCTTTGCGATAGAAACTTTCCTTCTATCGAAAGGAAGAGGTGCGGAGGAATGTCTCCCGGGGAACTGGAACAACTGGAAATTAGGCGGGTCTTAGAAAAGAAGGCAGACGTCTATTTATTCGATGAGCCAACAGCATCACTCGATATTGCTCATAAAGAAGCTCTGATAAAAGCTATGAAGGAAATGAGAAAGCACAAGATTGTTATTGCAATTACACACGATATGGACCTAATAGATGCTAGTGATGAGGTGGTAGAGCTTGGGAAAAGCGACTGAAATAATGCGCCTGGGGGCACGTTATCTACTGGGCACGATGGTTGCTAGCGTGCCGTGGGCTATTTGGGTTATTGCAAAAGGATCCCCCGCTTGGCTGTGCTCTACAGGGGCGCTCTTTTGTGCGTTGGTAGTCTATCTTTTTGCAACTCGGGGCGCTGTTTCTTGTGATAAGCCCAAACGGCGTGGGATTCTTTTGGGATGGCAGTTCATTTTCATCGTATTTATTATTATGGCCTCTATGCTCGATATAGGTGGAAAATCAATATCCAGATGGGTATTGGTCTGTTCGGTTTCGGTTTTGCATGAGCTGTTATTTAGGTACGTTTTTTTATTTGAATACACAATCGTCGGAATAGTTCGGCCGTTTTGCATAAGGGCATTTATACAGTCGATGCTATGGGCATTGCTTCTCGTGACTCAACAGTGTCTAATCGGGGCACCCACGAATTACATCATTGCAATGATGGGGGGCTATCTTTGCCTGGGCCTTATTTTTGCGCTGCTTGTCCGAAAAACAGGGACAGTGTGCCCGTCTCTTTTAGCCATGATGTGTTTGGAGTTTATCAATATTCTAGCTCTTTGAGTTACGGACAGAATCTTCAGGTGTTGGCACCATGGCGGACAAGGCCCGCACGGTGCTTTCGGTGTGCAATAACATGGGTGAAGGCTGGCTGCTCACGGCTGAGATGCTCGACCTGATCGACCACGGTGCGCCCAACATCATCTGCACGCAGCCCTTT
>CWHC01000019.1_pt1 | contig 21129 bp, 16 predicted proteins | sample 693371 | NCBI WGS metagenome assembly CWHC01 (sample SAMEA3735914, study PRJEB9488) | human gut metagenome | biome: ENVO:mammalia-associated habitat; material: ENVO:feces | place: Malawi | collected 2009-02-27 | reverse complement strand
AATTTGGGACGGGGCTATTTTAGCTACCCCTGCCGCCAATCGGCCAACCCGTTCGCGCTACCTGCTTGGGTAGCTAAAATAGCCCCGTCCCAAATTGACTACTCCCAATAGGCTAGTCGTGGAGAGCAGTGCCGAGGAAGTCGGTATCGAAGGACACGGCTTCGGCAAAGGCGTAGCCGCCGTCGCTGGCGATGAGCAGATAGTTTTCCTCGCCGCCGAACTCCGCATCGCCACATGGGACCACCCAAGCATGGGCGAATACCTCGAGTGCCGTGGCAGCGCAGTCGCGCAGGAACGTCACATCGTTCCCCTCACTTGCGCTCACGATATTGGCCACGTAGATACCCCCGGGGTTCAGGCTGCCTCGCACCAAACGCAGCGCCTCAACCGTTGCCAGCTCGCGCACGGGCTCGGCACCGCCAAAGCAATCGCTCACGACCACGTCGTAGCGACGATGGCCCACGCTCGTCACACCCAGATACGAGCGAGCCTCAGCGGTAATCACTCGCAGGCGATCGCCCACCGCGTGCTCCAGCTCATCCAGGTAGAACCAGCGACGTGCCAGACGCGTAATCTCTGCGTCATACTCGATGACGTCCATGCGCAAACCCTCGTGCGACATCAGAGCGAACTTAGGATAGGCAAACCCACCGCCGCCCAGTATAAGCATGCGGTCGATGCCGTGACCATACGCGTCACGCATTGTGTCCTCGGCCTCGAACACATCGTCAAATGCGCGATAGTACACAAAGACCGGCTCCACCCAGCGATCGCCAACATAGCTCGCGCTTTGGTAGACGCCGCCCTGCACCAGCACGCGGACCTCGTCACCGTTCTCATCGTGCACACGCTTCACGCGCGCCAATCCGTTGCGGGTTCGCGCGACCTGCAGACAGGCAGCGCGAACAGCGACGGCAGCCGCGCCCAGTGCCGCGGCTCCCAGGGCAACGCCGGCAACGACGCCAGCAGAAACACTCGGCTTGTTCATCTAGAGCTCCTTCTGCAGATAAAGGCCATGGTCGCAAAAACCCAGGTGGCGGTAGTACTCGCGCGTACCAATCGCGCTGATCACGTTGATGTGCGCATAGCCCGCATCCTGAGCAATCTGGCACGCGCGTTCCACGAGCAGACGCCCCAGACCGTGATGCTGAGCCGCCTGGCCCTGATCGCCCACGCGCGCCGCCATACCATACACGTGCACCTCGCGAATCATCGCCTCGTCCGGCAACGTCGGTAGCTCGTCCGCATGCGCGGCAACAAACGCGCGATCGGGCAACGACAGGCGCAAAAAGCCGGCGATCTTGCCCTCGGGCGTCACCCACTGCAAAAAACGTTCGCTCGTCACCGGCGTCTCGTAAGCAACCTCATCAAGAGAGAGCTCATCCAAGTCGGCACCCGCCGTGCTGATCTCGCGATAGCGAATCTCGCGCACTGCCGCGCCTTCTCCGCGAGCCGCCAAGCGGTTCTCGACGAGTTGACGCAGGTTGGGCTTCTTGTTGCCCACCATGATGTCATCGGAACTAAAGTCGCGAATCATGCGACTGATACGGCAGAACGTCGGCGTCACCACGATGTCGTCGGCCAGCACATCGAGCAGTTCCTCCTCGGTATAGGGGCGCCACTCGCCACGCTCATAACAGCCCACCAGACGCGAGCCCTCGATGAGTGCGCACGGGTAGACCTTGACCTCATCGGGCATAAAGGCCCCCTCGGTCATAAAGCGCTCGTAGTCGCGCTTGTCCCCCTCGGGCGTGGCGCCGAGCAAGTTGAGCATAAAGTGCGCGTGGATCTTAAAACCAAACAGGCGCGCGAGCGAAAACGCTCGCTCGATCTGTGCCACCGAAATACGGCGTTCGTTGATGTCGAGCAGGTGCTGGTCGAGACTCTGGATGCCCATCTGAATCTTGGTGCAGCCCAGGCGGCGAATGAGCGTGAGCGCTTGCGGCGTCACCGCATCGGGGCGGGTCTCGATAACGAGCCCCACCACGCGATGCTTTGCCGTCTCGTTGATGCGTTGCTGACGTTCGAGCTCTTCCATCGTGGCGGTCTGCCACTCGGCGACCTCGCCCCACGGCGTGCCGGGGCCGTACAGACGACGCACCGCGCGGTTGTAGCCGCCTACGGCAGCATCCACACGCTCCTGCTCGCCGGCGACACCGTTCGCAAGCTCGGCCTCGTCGGTCGCAATGCCCGCTGCCCGATAGCGCTCGCGACGCTCCGCCACCACCGGCGGCAGGGCATCGGCGGGAGCATCGTCGAGCAGGCGCCCCGCCTCGGCGCGGCTGATGCCCTGACGCGCCAGCATGGGGTTAGCCGCCACACCAGCCACGGCATCGTCATTGAGCGCGCGGAAGAGCTCCGACATAAACCATGTCTGATAGCCTTCCGGATAGTCGCTCCAGGTACCGCCGAGCACGATGAGCTCGATCTTATCGGTCGCATGCCCCATCTGCGAAAGCGCGGTCAGGCGGGCGCTCACCTGCAGATACGGGTCGAAGCAGTTTTGCTCTGCACGGGCACACGCCGGCTCGGCATGCAGATAACTTTTGGGCATGCGCAGGTCGTTGGGACAAAACAGGCAATCGCCCGAGCACGGCCACGGCTTGGTGATAACGGTAATGGTCGCCACACCCGAAGCCGTGCGGCGCGGCTTCATGCGCAGAACCTGCAGCAGCTGACGCTCCAACTCGGCATCGACATTCCACTCAGCCCAACGAGCCGGCTCTTCGCGCTTCACCCGTTGGTAAAACGGCAGCAGACGGCGCTTGGCCAGGTCGCGCTTATCGGCGCCCTCGCGGCGCGCCTCGGCATGTATCAGTTTGACGAGCGCCTTGTCATCCACGGTCTCACCGCGACGCAGGGCCTCGAGTATGTTCAAGATAATCTGTTCCATGCCCCCATTGTAAAGGCAAAGGCGCCGGAGCCGACCGCGGCCCCGACGCCTTCATCAAAGAGCGCGTCTAGGTTTACGGGTATTCGAAAACCGCCCGCTACTCAGAATCAAACGACATATCGCCCAAACCGACCTCAAAGCGATATGTGGCGGACTTGTCACCGTTATCGAACTCAAGACCCGAAACCATCTCACCGTCATAGTTATCCGGAAGGAAATCGCTCTCGAAGTCGCCACAGCCCAAGGTGAGGCTCGCCTTAAAGCCCGTAGAGTTCGGAACCGTTATCTCCACGTCGCCCGTGCCTACACTCACGTCCATCGACTTCGCGGGGGCCTGGTTGAGCTCAAACGTCGCATCGCCCAAACCGACCTCGGCATTTAGGGTGTCGGTCACGGTGCCCGTAAACTCGACGTCCCCCGAGTCCAGCGTTAGATCCAGATCGTGGCACGCAATACCTGTGACCGTCAGATCGCCCAACCCAACATTAGCCGTAATACCTGCCATGTTCTCGGCAACCTCGCGCGGCAGCTCAATGGTGACCGTACGGTCAATCACGCGCTTGTCATCGCAGTCGAACTGGCCGATCTTGAGCGTAGAACCCTTGACCTCAACCAGATTCTGGGTGGCGGCATCGGAAGCAGATACTCCTTTTGCCACACGGCCGCTTTCGATAACACGCACCGGCCCTCCAGAGACGCGTTTGACCTCGACCGTGCCCGACGTCACATCCAAGTCAAGCGATGTGAACGCGTCGGCATCAAACGTTTCGCTCGAAAGCTGCTGAGGTCGAGCGGAATAGTTACCGCTACCCTTGCCAGGCCAGTCGATTGCAACAGCACCAAGGTTCCATGGCTCATCAAAATGAATCAGAATCCGCGAAGTGCCAAAGACAAGTCCAATGATAAGCACAAACGCTCCGATGCCAACGCCCAGGCGCCTCTTAGACTCATGCGAGAGCTTCATCATTCATCACCCTCTTTGGCAATCGGCTCAGCGGTGGTCGCGGCGGCCATGCCAGTGTCAACCGCGGCGGAAGCATCCTGTATCTGAGCCTTAGCTGCCACCGGCGCCGGCCCAACCTGGATATCCCCGCGCGCCCAATCGCCATCGAGCGCACGCGCCACCCAGTGATAGATGGGAATCGTAAAGAAGATCAGCGCGGCAAAGGGGCCGGCACCAAAGAAGAACATCAGCAAAAAGAACAGCAGCCAACAAACGGCCCAATACGGGAACGACTGGAACGGACCCTTCACCGGAGTCGGATTGGCCGCACCGCCGCCCGTTACCTGAGCCGTTGCGGCATTAGCGGCCTGAGCGCTCCAGCTTGCCGCTTGTGCCGCCTTGGCCGCGGCATCACTCGCCTGCGTTGCCGCCTCGGTGGCGCGTGCCGCCGCCTCATGGGTGCGGGCGCGCTCTGCCGCCTCGGCCTCGCGCTGACGGGCGCGGTCCTCGTTCTCAAACTCGATATCGTCCTCAATTTCGTCGCTCGGATTGAGCAGCTCATCCAGGCTCACGCCATAGAGTTTGGCGAGCGAGATCAGGTTCTCGGTATCGGGCGAGCTCTCCGCGCGCTCCCATTTACTGACCGCCTGGCGCGACAGTCCCAGCTTTCGTGCCAGCCCTTCTTGGCTAAAACCCTTGCTGCGACGAAGGTCGGCGAGCCGCTGCGCAGTTTCTACATTCATGGTTCCTCCTATGTGATGCCAGCCGTGCCGCCGGACCGTTTTTGTTCTTAAGGCGCCTTGCACAGTTAAAAATCTATCCGCCACCGCCAAAAGCATGCCACCTATTCTAGTGAGATTTTTGACAACCGGCGGTTGCGAGTGCATATGAGCTGCGGAAATGTGTCCAAACAAAGCAATGACCCGTAGCTTGGTTGTCCCCGTTGCGGCGTTAACGGTAGTATGGTCGTACTGTTTATTCCGCACCGCCAACGGAGGGAGTTCCGCGCCGTGAACCGCGATTTCGCCTCATCGCTCATCCAGCTCAACAACACGTTCTATCGCGAGCACTCCGCCTCCTTTTCCGATACGCGCCAAGCCCCGTGGCCCGGCTGGGTGCGCACCATGGACATCGCGCTCGACCAGCTCGATGTGGCCACCATCGAGCATCCCGTCCGTGTCTTCGACCTTGCCTGCGGCAACATGCGATTCGAGAACTTTGCCGCCGGCGGCGCACTTGCAGCCAAGGGCGTCGACGGCGCAAACCCCGCGGCAGATGCCAGCTGCCCGTTTGAGTTCTATGGCGTCGACTCGTGCCAAGACCTGGCCATCGATGCACGTGGCCACGCCCTGCGCATTCCCAACCTGCACTTCCAGGAGCTCGATGTGCTCGATGCCCTCATGAAGCTCAACCCCGCCGAGACACCCGACGTGCTTTTCGACGCCCCGCTCGCCGACATCTCGGTCTGCTTTGGCTTTATGCACCACGTGCCGTCGTGCGAGTACCGCGTACGCGTGCTCGACGCCTTGGTGCGTCAGACGCGCCCGGGTGGCATCATCGCCATCAGCTTTTGGGAGTTTATGAATGACGAGCGCATGGCGCGCAAGGCCGTTCGAGCCGAAGCCCGCGCCGAGCTCACCCCGCCGTTTGAGGGTTACGATTCCGCGCAGTTTGAAGCCGGCGACCACCTCATTGGCTGGCAAAACGACCGCCACGCCTACCGCTATTGCCATCACTTTGACGATCAGCAGATCACCGACTTGGTGCGCGGCGTCCGTACGTTCTACAAGAGCGGCGAGGTCCCCGTACGCGAGCTTGAGCGCTTCCATGCCGACGGTCGCAGCGGCGAACTCAATCGCTACGTAATCCTTAAGCGCTTGTAGGCGTCAGCGATTCGTTGCTGAGCCGCACCGCATCTTTCGGGCAAATCGGGCCCACCCCTTCCAACCCATTGCCGGAACGCACGGTCATGCGTTCCATACTTATAACCAAGGAGCCTCATGGGAGCCGTCCACGTTCGCACGCCTAAGAACTTTGTGCTCGAGGAGCGCCTGGAGCGCTATGCCGACGCCATCGAAACGAGCCCCGAGAACTATGCCGGACGTTGGCGTGAGGCATGCACGCCGGCTGGTGGCAAGCCCTTCGCCCGCCTTCATCTCGATCTGGGCTGCGGCAAAGGAACCTACTTGGTTGAGCGCGCTCGTCGCGAGCCCGACACCCTCTTTATCGGCATGGACCAGGAGCCCATCTGCATTGCCTATGCCGCGCAGAAGATTTGCGAGCAGGAGCTGCCCAACGCGCTCGTGCTACCCCGAAGCGCCGCATCGCTGCCACAGCTGTTTGCCGCAGGCGAGCTCGACGCCATCACTATCAACTTTCCCACGCCGCAGCCCAAGGCCAAGTACGCCAAAAAGCGCCTCGTCCATGTCGACCATCTGATGCTCTACCGTCCGCTCTTTGCCGCCGGCGCCACCGTCACGCTGCGTACCGACAGCAAGCCGCTGCGCGACTACGCCTTGGGACAGTTTGCCGCGGCCGACTACGACACGCTTTGGGTGAGCGACGACGTGCGCCGCGACCATCCCGCACATCCTGAGACCGAATACGAGTGCCGCACGCGCGAGATGGGTGCCGTCGTCTACGGCATCTGCGCCACACCCGGCGTGGAGCCCACCGAAGAACAGCTCGCAGCAGGCCGGGCGCAGGAGCAGAGCCTCGCCTGCTATCTGCCCGACGACCTCGATGAGCTCACCTACGTGCCCCTTGGCATGGAAGAAGCCGTCGAGAACTTTAAGAACCGCGCCCGCAAGGGCAAGAAGCGTTTACCGCAGGAGTCCCAGGGGCCTCTGATGGTCGCGGCTTCGGCAAACAAGCGCAAATAGGCGCCAGCAAACGACCCTCAAATCTAAGTGAGTAGACTTTTTTCCAATAGCCAAGCACAACTCGCATAGCGAAAAATAAAACCGCAGGTAGAGTCCTTGCGCAAAAGCCATGTGCTCGCGATATTGCAAGAAGTCTACTCACTTAGCTAGCGACTACACTAAACGGCTGGGTAGAACGCCCATTTCCTGCATTTTCTCGCACGCTGGCACCCCGCGCCGCCGCTACGCCATAATAGTTGGCGGACAATCGCGAGAGAAAGCAACCACATGGCACAGACCACGACAGATACCGCCGCCAGCACCGTCTCCGGCGCCGGAGCCGCCAGTTCATTCTCGGGCGGCACGGGAACCGAAGCCGAATTCGGCTCACTCGGTGCGCTCTCCCCCACCTGGTGGGAGCCCGAGGACGGCAGCGAGCCCGAACCGTGGCTCACGCCCGACCAGGCCTTCGAGCGCTTCTTTGAATGGACGAGCAATCGCGGCATTGAACTGTGGGATCACCAAGAAGAGGCCCTCATGGATCTAGCCGCCGGCGATCACGTCATTCTGGGCACGCCGACCGGATCGGGCAAGTCGCTTGTCGCGCTGGGCATGCTCTTTATGGGCATGGCGCAGGGCAAGCGCTGTTATTACACGGCCCCTATCAAGGCCCTGGTCAGCGAAAAGTTCTTCGATCTGGTACAGGTGCTCGGCCGAGATAACGTCGGCATGATCACCGGCGACACGCATATCAACACCAAGGCGCCCGTCATCTGCTGCACGGCCGAAATCCTTGCCAACGATGCACTGCGCGAGGGCGAGGACGCCGATGTTGGCTGCGTCGCCATGGACGAGTTCCACTACTTTGCCGACCCCGACCGCGGCTGGGCTTGGCAGGTGCCACTGCTCACCCTGCCCCACACGCAGTTTATGCTGATGAGCGCCACGCTCGGCGATGTCACCGCCATCGCCGCCTCACTCGAGGAGCACACCGGCGCTACTTGCGACTTAGTTGTCGACGCCCCGCGTCCTGTTCCGCTGAGCTACGACTATGTGACGACCTCCCTCGAGGGCACGGTCGAGCTCGCCATACGCCGTGGCGAGGCCCCGCTCTACATCGTGCACTTTAGCCAGGATGCCGCCCTTGCGACGGCGCAGTCGCTCGCCAATTTTGGCATCGCCAGCAAGGAGCAACGCGAGGCTATTAAGGAAGCCGCCAAAGGCACGAGCTTCTCCACGGCTTTTGGCAAGATCCTCAAGCGCTTGCTCGGCTGCGGCGTCGGCGTGCACCACGCCGGTATGCTGCCGCGCTATCGCCTACTGGTCGAGCGCCTGGCGCAGCAGGGCCTACTGCCCGTCATCTGCGGCACCGACACACTCGGCGTCGGCATTAACGTACCCATCCACACCGTGGTCCTCACCGCGCTCACCAAGTTCGACGGCTACAAGATGCGTCGCCTGCGCGCCCGTGAGTTCCACCAGATCGCCGGTCGCGCCGGCCGCTCGGGCTTTGACACCGAGGGCATGGTCATCGCCGAGGCACCCGAGCACGAGATCGAGAATGCCAAGCTTATGGCCAAGGCGGGCGACGACCCCAAGAAACTCCGTAAGATCAAAAAGAAGAAGGCCCCCGAGGGCTTTGTCACCTGGAACAAGCAGACCTTTGAGCGCCTGATCGAGACGCAGCCCGAAACGCTCAAGCCGCGCCTGCGCATCACACACTCCATGGTGATTAGCGTGGTCGAGCAGGGCGGCGACGCCCGCGCCCGCGTGCACGACCTCATCGAGACAAGCCTGCAAACGCCCGAGGAAAAGGCAAAGCTCGAGGTTCGTGCCGACGAGATCTTCGCCACGCTCATCGACTCCGGCGTCGTCGTGCGCACCGAGGTGCCGCCCGCACCCGACGCCCCGGCTGACGCCGCATCAGACATCGACTACGCGCTGACGGTCGACCTGCCCGAGGACTTTGCGCTCGACCAGCCGCTCTCGCCGTTTTTGCTTGCCGCGCTGGAGCTGCTCGACCCCGAGAGCGAGACCTATACCATGGACCTCATTTCGATGGTCGAGGCTACGCTCGAAGACCCCAAGCAGGTATTGCGTGCACAGGAGCGCGCCGCGCGCGACCGCGCGATGGCCGAAATGAAGGCTGACGGCGTCGAATATGAGGAACGCCTGGAGCGCATCCAGGATATCACCTACGAAAAGCCGCTCGAGGATTTGCTCGACGCCGCCTTCGACAAGTACTGCCAGGAAGTACCCTGGGCAAACGACTACCAGCTCTCTCCCAAGAGCGTCCTGCGCGATATGCTGGAAAGCGCGAGCGATTTTAAGGGTTACATTCAAAAGCTCGGCATCGCCCGCTCCGAGGGCATTTTGCTGCGCTACCTGGCAGAGGCCTACCGTTCGCTCGACCGCACCGTACCTATCGAGAAGCGCGACGAGCGCCTGCGCGATATTATCTCGTGGCTGGGCTTTGTGGTACGCTCGGTGGACTCGAGCCTGGTGGACGAGTGGGAGAACGCCGGCAACCCGGCAGCCCTCGATGCCGCACCGCCGCAGGGCATCGACGAGGTCGTGGCAGACCGCCGCGGCTGTACGCTGTTGGTGCGCAACGCGCTCTTCCGCCGCGTGACTCTTGCTGCCCGCGGGCACGTTCGCGATCTGGGCGAGCTCGACGACGACTGGGGCATGAGCGAGATCCGCTGGCAAAAAGCACTCGACGCTTACCACGAGCAGCACGAGGAAATCCTCACCGACGGAGATGCCCGTAGCGCCGCGATGTTTTCCATCGACGAGTCCGACGAAAAGACCGCACACGTATGGCACGTGCATCAGATCTTTGCCGACGAGGATGGCGACCACGACTTTGGCATCATGGGCGATGTCGACCTGGACGCCACGCAAGACGGTGGCGAGGTCATCTTCAAAAACTACCGCGTCGGCTTTATCGAGGACCTGCTTAACGACTAGCCGAACATACCGAAACGAAATGGGGCCGCTGGCGATATCGTCAGCGGCCCCGATTTTGCACTATCCGCTATGCCTTACTCGGCATCCTCGACCTCATACGAATCTGCCTCGGCCGGCTCATCGTTTGTCTCTGGCGCAGCCCCGCGCGCCTCGTCAAACGCTGCCTTCATGGTCTTGTTGCCCCACGTGAGCTTGCGAATGGTAAGATCGTCGGCCTTTTTGTTGGCTAGGCGTAGATTGTTCTCGGAGGACAGCAACGCCTCCTTGGTTTTCTGCAGATGGCTAATCGTCTTGTCAATCTCATCGATCGCCGTTTGGAACTTGCGGCTCGCGATCTCGTAGTTGCGGCCGAAATCGTTCTTGAACTTCTCCATTTTGGCCTCGAAGTTCGTGACGTCGATGTTCTGCTGCTTGTACTCCGCCAGCTCCTGCTTATAGCGCAACGAACCCATGGCAGCGTTGCGAAGGAGCGTGATCATGGGAATGAAAAACTGCGGGCGGATCACGTACATCTTCTCATAGCGGTAACTCACGTCCACGATTCCCGCGTTATAGAGCTCGCTCTCGGGCTCGAGCAGGGTGCAGAGCACCGCATACTCGCAGCCTTTCTGGCGACGATCGTGATCGAGTTTCTTAAAGAAGTCCTCGTTTTTATGCTTGGTCGCGGTCTCGTCGTTCTCGTTTTTCATCTCGAACATAATCGAAATGACCTCGTTGCCGCTCGCGTCGCACTCGCGGAAGATAAAGTCGCCCTTGGTACCCTCGGACGCATCGTTATCCTTCTCGAAGTACGCGTTAGGAAATGCCGTCATGCGCAGACGGTTAAACTCGGTCTCGCAGTGCTGCTCGAGCGACTCGCCCACCATCTTGGTAGACAGGCGGACCTTCATGTCCTTAAGGCGCTCAATCTCTTCATCCTTGTAGCGAATCAGGTCATCACTCGCGCGCTTGGCCTGCGCAAGCTCGAGCTCGTGTGCCGCCTTGGCCTGTTCCTCGCGAGAATCGCGCACCGCCAGCTCGCTCGTCAGTTTGGCACGCGCCTCATCGCGCTCACGCTCCGCCGCGGCGACAGCCTCCGATAGGTTCATTTTGGCCGTCAGCTCCTGTTCGCGCAGCTGCACACGCAGGCCCTCGGCCTCTTGCTCGGACTGAGCCTTTGCTGCGGAAAACTTCTCCTGCACCTTCGCGCGGTAGTCTGTGAGTGTGCGTTCGGCCTCGCTGCGAGCGGCATCGAGCTCACGCTGCGACTCGGCCGCAGCGGCGGCAAGGGCCATCTCCTGGGCCTTGTCCGCCGCGGCAAGCCTAGCCTGCAGCTCGGCAATCTGCGCATCCCGTGCAGCTAAATCGTTTTGAGCGGCATTGCGCACCGCCGCCTCGGCGAGTTTGGCTTCGTCATCCTTGCGCCCCAGCCGCGCGCGCAAGTTGTCGATCTCGCGCTGGAGCTCTGCGTTTTCCTTCTGCGCATCCGCACGGGCCTCAACCGCCGCACGCTGGCTTGCACTCTCGCGCTCTGCGGCAGCACCCTCGAGCTTGACACGTAACTCAGCAAGTTCGGCATCGCGCTTGGCAACCTCTTGAGCCAGCTCCTGAGCTGCAGCATTCTTCTGCTCGACAAGCTGAGCGTCGTGCTGAGACTCTGCCTTTTGCAAGGCAGCCGTCGAGCGCGAGCGTTCAAGCTCCAACGCCTGCTCGCCCTCGCGCTGGACTGCCCTCACACGCTCGTCCAGGTCGCGCGAGAACTCGGCGTCGCGCACCTGCTTGACGATATCCGCATAACCGGACGCATCGACCTTAAAAACTTCGCCGCAATGCGGGCACTTAATCTCGTTCATGGCAGCTCCTCGATGGACGCAAATTTCAACCGCCTACACTCTACCGCGCCGCGCGGACAAAAAAGGCGCCGCCGCCATAATGGCAACGGCGCCAGAACCACGACAAAGGTGCCTGGCCCATCTTGTGGTGGTTCGAGAATTACAGCCCAAAAAAGCCGAGAATCTGGTCTCGGCTTACGGGCTTATACCCGTTGGCGTCGAGGCCCACATCGTAGCGAAAAATGGGTCGCTCGCGATCGCGGTTGCGTGCGTTGGTGCGGTCTCCCCTGCTGTGGATATGCCCGTGCAGCATGATGGCACCACGCGCCTTGCCGTTCCAGCTGAGCATGGGGTAGTGGCTCATCACCAGACGATGGCCCTTGGCATAGCCGGGAGCAATCTCCAGGTAATCGCGCACGTCTTCCCAAATTTGCGGTACGTCGGGATCTTCCCAGTCACCGTCATGGTTACCACGGATGAGCGTCACGTTCTGGCATTTGATACGCTCGCGCAGGCGCACCGCTTCCGCCAGGGGCAACCGATAGGTAAAGTCTCCCAAGATATAGAGGCGGTCGTCCGCCGACACGCACTCATTGATGGCAGCGATGACCTTGCGGTTCATCTCCTCGACCGAATCAAACGGTCGATCCATATCGTGCAGGATATTCGTATCGCCCAGGTGCAGGTCGGCGGTAAACCACATCATCGTCTATGCCCTCATTTCGCAACGCATATAAGACCTGTTTAGTATACAGACGCGACGATGAGACAGTCATCCAAAGAGCCCGCCGAACAGACCGCGGTGGCGCTTGTCTTGCTTCTTCGAAGCGTCACCCTGAGTTTTCTTGCCCTGCCGCTTCTTACGGTCCTGCTCCAACTCATCGTCATCGAGCAGCATATCCCACTCAAACGGATCATCTGTCAGATCGAACAGTTCGTCGTCATCGAACATGGCTGCCTCCCTTGCAGACTAGCGAGTATCCACCACACAGTTGAGAAGTCTACGGGCCCGTGCGGACACAAATTCATCCTGTCTGCGTCTTTCAATCGTTTGCCGCAACGCTTGCGCAACGGAACGCTTGCAGATAAGATAGGAACACGGATGGCACCCGTGGCAGCGGGTCTTGCCAACTCCGATACACGTTTTCATCGTGAGAAGTGGCCGTCTTCGCTTACGCGGGGGCGGCCACTTTTTTATCCCTATGTCATCTGTTTCTAATGCACAAACATGCGCACGAACTTGTGCTTCCAGCTTGCATAAGGGGCATAGCGGAATGGCACGTCCAGCCACGTTGCCTTGTTCACGATGCTCTTCTTGTGGCTAAACGTATCGAAGCTCTCGCGGCCATGGTACTGCCCCATGCCGCTCGCGCCCATGCCGCCAAAGCCCATATGGCTCGTAGCCAGATGCATGATGGTGTCGTTGACGCAGCCGCCGCCAAAGGGCACGTAGCGCACAAAGCGCTGCTGAACCGCGCGGTCCTGGCTAAAGATATACAGGGCCAGCGGCGTCGGACGATTTGCAGTAAACGCCTCGGCCTCGTCGAGGCTCTCAAACGTCAGCACCGGCAAAATGGGACCGAAAATCTCCCCCTGCATCACGGCGTCATCGGGGGTCACGCCGTCCAAAATCGTCGGCTCAATCTTGAGCGACGACTCGCGCGCGGTACCTCCAAGCACGACCTTATCGGGATCGATCAGCCCGCGCACGCGCGCAAAATGCTTGGCGTTGACGATATGCCCGTAATCCTCGTTATCGAGCGGATGCTCGCCAAACATACGGCGGGCCTCCTCCTTGATGAGGCCCAGCAGTTCGTCGTGCACGCGCGTATCGACCAGCAGGTAGTCGGGCGCCACGCAGGTCTGCCCCACGTTGAGCCATTTACCAAAGGCGATACGGCGTGCCGCGACCTTCAAGTTAGCCGTCGCATCCACGATGCAGGGGCTCTTTCCACCCAGCTCAAGCGTCACGGACGTAAGGTTTTTACTTGCGCGCTCCATGACGAGCTTGCCGACCGGAACGCTACCGGTAAAGAAGATTTTGTCCCAGCATTCATCGAGCAGCGCCTCATTCTCGGCACGCCCGCCTTCGACGACCGTCACCAGGCGCGGATCAAATGCTTCCTCGCAAATCTGCCTGAGCACCGCGCTCGAAGCCGGCGCATAGGCACTCGGCTTGATGACCACGGTGTTACCCGCAGCGAGCGCGCCGGCGAGCGGCTCGAGCGTCAGCAAAAACGGGTAGTTCCACGGAGCCATGATGAGTGTGACGCCATAGGGCACGGCTTGCGTCTTGTACACGCTAATAGCATTGGCGAGGTCGCAGGGGTGCAGGCGCGGGCGGCTCCATCGGGCCACATGCGCAATCTGATGGCGAATCTCGGAAAGCGACGTGCCGATCTCGCACATATACGCCTCGTCATGCGACTTACCCAAATCGGTCTTGAGCGCATGGGCGATATCGCCCTCGTGCGCACGAACCGCATCGCGCAGGCGCACCAGTGCGCGGCGGCGAGCATCGACATCAAACGTGACATGCGTCTTAAAATAGGCGCGCTGATCGGCAACGACGCGCGCGATTTCCTCGGTGTTCATGGGCCCTCCTAGTTCTCGCCCTCAAACATACCACCCGCGACGACCGCGTACATATGCTCGAGCTCCAAGCGGTCCATCAAAAGTGGAACGGGGTACAGCGGATTGGCCTCGGCATCGGCATGGGCCGCCATTTGCGGAATATCGGAGCGGCGAATACCCGAGACATATTTGGGAATTCCCAGGGCCTCATTCATGCGGTCGACCCAATCGATAAAGGCCTCGGCCGCCAGGCTGTCCTGCGCGGTAGCCGGCGCAATGCCCGCCATGCGAGCAAGATCGGCAAGCTTGGGGGCGGCGGCGTCACCATAAGCGCGAAGCATGTGCGGCAGGATGATCGCGTTGGCCAAGCCGTGGGGAATCCCGTAACGCCCGCCCAAGCTGTGTGCGATGGCATGCACATATCCAACATAGGAGCGCGTAAAGGCAACGCCCGCCTTATACGCCGCCGAAAGCATATTGCGGCGCGCACGCATGTCGTCACCATGTTCATAGGCCTCGAGCAAATTGTCGCGGATGAGCTGGACCGCCTGACGCGCCATCTTGCGCGTGTAGGGCGTGGTGCTTCGTCCGATAAAGGCCTCGACGGCATGCGTCAAGGCATCCATGCCCGTCTGACCCGTAATGGCGGCAGGCAGGCCGCGCGTAAACTCGGGGTCGTGGACCGCAAAGCGCGGGATGAGTACAAAGTCGTTAATGGGGTATTTATAGTGCGTCTCGTCATCGGTGATAACCGCCGCGAGCGTGACTTCGCTTCCCGTACCAGCGGTAGTGGAAACCGCAACAAGCAGCGGCAGGAGACGGCGGACGCGCAACAGGCCGCGCATCTTGTTGATGGGCTTGTTTGGCTGCGCAATGCGCGCGCCCACGCCCTTGGCGCAGTCCATGGCCGAGCCTCCACCAAAGCCGATAATGGCACGGCAGTCGTTCTCGCGGTACAGCGCCGCCGCTTCCTCCACATTCGAGACCGTGGGGTTCGCACGCGTTTCGGCATAGACCGTAACGCCAATCCCATGAGCCGTAAGCGCGCGCTCGAGTGATGCTGTGAGCCCCAAACGTGCAATACCAGGGTCTGTCACGATAAGGACCTTCTGGATCGAGCTCTTTTGAAGCACCGCGGGCACATCCTCGGCATGCTCCAAAATGCGCGGCTCGGTATAGGGCAGGATCGGCAATGCAATGCGAAAAACCGTCTGATATGTTCGGCACCAGGCTCGACGGGCTAGATGCATAGAGGAAACTCCTTTATTTGTTGATAGGTCAACATTTTGCTCGACCGATTGTACTCATCGGCGTCCGAATATGGCTTGCCAACCGTTAATCAATCAACATCTTCATATGCTTAAAAATGTTTTATTAAAAATCATTCCTAATAGGCTTCACTTTCAGTCTCATTTATGGATAATAGAACTCGTTAAGACGCACGTCCGGAGAGGGCCCTTATGGGACCGGGCGAGCGCACCATCGCCATCGATCGAAGGGATCGAATCATGAAATTTGTTTGCCCCGTTTGCGGTTATGTTGAAGAGTATGACGGCGACCAGCTGCCCGAGGATTTTAAGTGCCCCCAGTGCGGCGTTCCCGGTTCCCGCTTCCTGAAGCAGGATGAGGGTGGCTTTACTTGGGCTGCCGAGCACGTTGTGGGCGTTGCCAAGGAGGGCGTGCCCGAGGACATCGTCGCCGACCTGCGCGCCAACTTTGAGGGCGAGTGCTCCGAGGTCGGTATGTACCTGGCCATGGCCCGCGTCGCTCATCGCGAGGGTTATCCCGAGGTTGGCCTTTATTACGAGAAGGCAGCCCATGAGGAGGCCGAGCACGCCGCCAAGTTCGCTGAGCTCCTGGGCGAGGTCGTGACCGACTCCACCAAGAAGAACCTCGAGATGCGCGTTGAGGCCGAGAATGGCGCCACCGCTGGTAAGACCGATCTCGCCAAGCGCGCCAAGGCTGCCAACCTCGATGCCATCCACGACACCGTCCACGAGATGGCTCGCGACGAGGCTCGTCACGGCAAGGCCTTCGAGGGCCTGCTGAAGCGCTACTTTGGTTAAGCCAGCCGCCTGAGAGATAATCTCTAGCTCAAAAAAGGCCCGGACCACATGGTCCGGGCCTTTTTCGTGCCTCACAAAACTTGTTAACGCCATGAAATAGGACCAACTTCGGCCTCGGCTTCTCATCAAAAACTAAGTGAGTAGGCTTTTTGAAACTTGCCGAGCAGACCATTCATATTGCTTTACAAAACCGCAGGTAAATGACTTGCTGCAAACCGGTCTGGTCGCCATCACGCCAAAAGTCTACTCACTTAGTTCCACAGCAGTCCACGATCGAGCTGTTTTGTGTCTAACGGGCATCTTTCCGTCGATTACTCCTAATTTTGTCCAGTCAACGAACAGTTCAGACCGGAGTAATGCCTCTGCCCTTTGCTCATCCGAGCTTTTATCACGATATTCAACATCGAGCATCCTGCATACGGCCTTAACGATCGCGTGGAATCTATCCTCATCGGATATCTGTCTGTGCGTCAGGAGAAGTACATCATAGCCCATGGCCTGAAGGGCCGTCATGCGGTCAGCGTCACGCAAACCATCCCCTGCGCGTCCGTGCGAGGCCTTTCCCTGACATTCAATGGCCACCTGTCGCCTGCCGTCCGGCGAAGAAAGAAGTAGGTCGATATACACACGCGACTTTCCTACAATCGATCGAGCACTTGTGCTTAGCGTCACTTCGACATTGAGTTCTATGCCGCAAAAACCTTCACCTCCCAGGGATCGCGACAGTCCAAACAACAAATACGCCTCAACCTCAAAAGGCGATGCGGCGCCCAATGGAACGAGATGCGATACCGCCATAAATCGATTGCCGTAACGCATCCCGCAAACATCTGAACAAAAACGGTCAAGGTCGCCGCCCAAAACCAAAGCGTCTCGACGCCATAAATTTGAGGCGGTACCGTCCTCGGACGGACAGCGCGACCAGCCCAGCGTTGTCGAAATCGCGCCCGTATCAATTGCACGCGAAAGCTCCGCCTCAAGCGCCGCCGGCAGAGCGCACACCGCAAACAAGCCGCACATTTCCGCCAATACCAAAAGAAGCTGAAGATCCGTCAGATGCCGCGACATGATGAATGCCGTCAGTAGAGGAGATGTAATCAAAAATCCATGCTCCGTTTCCAGCACAGATTCCCTGGGGAGCTCGCCAAGAAACAGCCGCTGCCTCATGCTGGCTGGACAAGTCCGCTTGTTTCTCGTCCGAACCAATGTATACAGCGGAAAGCCAAGCACAACCGCAACCGTCGGGTTACGGGAGAGGTCATATCGCTGCCGGTCTTCTTCTGGTCGTGGAAGCGGCGGACACAAAGCGCGGACTTGAGGGGGCAAACGCCAGTACCTAAAAGCCGATATGTCACAAAGTAGATCCTTCATAGGCACAGGAAAACACGGATTTCAACCCAGTCAGTCACACATTGGCGCGAACGCACCAAAAATGGTGCCGAACGGACTGCCAAGTTTTCAACAGCCCTCCCCAACTGACCAAAAACTTGCCAAGAACTGGACGGGGCCCTGTTGAAAACCCCATTTTTTTCTCGTGCGGAAGCTTTGCGCGGCAAGTGAGTAGACTTTTTGGAACATCCCGAGCAGACCGGTCATCTTGCTTTTCAAAACCGCAGGTAGACAACTTGCTACAAAACCGTCTGGTCGCCGAAGTTCCAAAAGCCTACTCACTTAGGTTGCAGAGTGCCCCCATTAGCTGCAATTCCAAGGCATTTAGCACATTTGGACTCAAATCGTCATACTGGACAAGGATTCGAGTCGGGTTTTCAGGGACAGACGCGCCATCGACGCACCAAAAACAATCACCGATATCGATAAAAGGAATGCTCGAGCGCGTGAGGGCCTGTGCAAAAGAGCTTCCACCCGTTCCACGCTCCGCAACCACAGTGCAGTAAAGGCCCGCGTCTGCATGCTCGATCGAGACCTCCCCCGCCGGAAACGCCTTCCGCACAAGCGCCACCAGGCCATCGCGCGCCTCGCGAGCGCGCACGCGCACGCGGTTCACATGCCGCTCGTAATCACCCGATTCCAGCAAACGCGCCAAGGCAACCTGGTCAACAGAGCTCACCGACGAGGCGTAAAAACCAAGGTTGTGCTTAAACCGCTCCATTAGCTCATCGGGCAACACCATGTACGCTAGACGCAACGCCGATGACAGGCTCTTCGAAAACGTGTTGGTGTAGATAACAGACTGGGCGGCATCGATCGACGCGAGCGCGGGAATCGGCTTGCCGGCAAGGCGAAACTCACAATCAAAGTCATCTTCGATGAGATAACGGCCTGGTCGCTCGGTGGCCCAGCTCAGCAGCGCGTAGCGACGCGCAATGCTCGTCACAAGACCGGTCGGATACTGATGGGACGGCATCAGGTGAAGGACGTCGGCCCCGGTTTTCTGCAGAGCGTTCAGGTCCACGCCGTCATCATCCAACGGGATATGTCGTACTTGGCAACCCATAGCCTGATAGATGCGCGTCAGGCGCAAATACCCCGGATCCTCAACGGCATACACCTTGTCGGCTCCAAGCAATTGAACCAGCATGGTATCGAGCAGCTGGGCGCCCGCACCGATAACGATGTTGTCGGGATCGACATTCATGCCCCTCGTCCCGCGTAGATGGTGCGCAATCGCACGTCGCAGCCGAGCGGTGCCCTGCGCCGGCGCGGGCGAAAAGATTTCACGTTCGTCTTCGGATGCCAGCGTCGCCCGTAGCGCGCTTTGCCAAAGCCGCGCCGCCTCCAAAGCGGAAGGAGAAAGTGCATCGAATTGCTCGACCCGTCCGTTGACATCATGCGCGCTGGGGCCCACAGAGACGGCATCTCGATCGATACTCCCCGTAGCCAAAGGCAAAACCGGTGCATCCGGAAGCTCGCAAGCGTAGTAGCCACGCCGCGGCTTTGAGCAAATATAGCCCTCGGCAAGCAACTGGCTATATGCATTCTCGATAGTAATGACACTGATTCCCAGATGACTGGCAAAGGCGCGCTTAGACGGCAGATGCTCTCCCGCCGCAATGCGCCCAGCAATGATATCATCTCGAATTTGCTGGTAAACATACTCATAGAGCGATGCTTCGCCGCGTTGTTCCAAATTATAGTCAAGCATGAGTTTGTCACCTGACCTTATCGAGTCATTCAATCTGACATTAGTCTGACCTTATTATTATCTCGAAAACTGAGTATTTCACCATACCCAGCTCCCCGATAGGATGTTCCGTCAAGCAATGCACATGCCAACCAAGGGAGCAACCATGGCAGAACAGACCAGCAAGGCCGATCGCGTCAAACTCAACCGCGAGCTCGCGCAGATGCTCAAGGGCGGCGTCATCATGGACGTCACCACGCCCGAGCAGGCACGCATCGCCGAGGAGGCAGGCGCCTGCGCCGTCATGGCTCTCGAGCGCATCCCGGCCGACATCCGCGCCGCCGGCGGCGTGTCGCGCATGAGTGACCCCAAGATGATCAAGGGCATTCAAGAGGCTGTCTCCATCCCCGTCATGGCCAAGTGCCGCATCGGCCACATCGTCGAGGCGCAGGTCCTTCAGGCCATCGAGATCGACTACATCGACGAATCCGAGGTTCTCTCCCCCGCCGACGATGTCTACCACATCGACAAGACCCAGTTTGACGTCCCGTTTGTCTGCGGCGCCCGCGACCTGGGCGAGGCGCTACGCCGCGTTGCCGAGGGCGCCACGATGATTCGCACCAAGGGTGAGCCGGGTACGGGCGACGTCGTTCAGGCCGTGCGCCACATGCGCAAGATCCAAAAGCAGATCCGCGACGTTATTGCCCTGCGTGACGACGAGCTCTTTGAGGCAGCCAAGCAACTGCAGGTTCCGGTCGAGCTGGTGCGCGAGGTCCATGCCACGGGCAAGCTTCCCGTCGTGAACTTTGCTGCCGGCGGAGTCGCGACCCCCGCCGATGCCGCGCTGATGATGCAGCTGGGCGCCGAAGGCGTCTTTGTCGGATCGGGCATCTTTAAGAGCGGCGACCCGGCCAAGCGCGCGGCCGCCATCGTCAAGGCTGTGGCCAACTTCACCGACGCCAAGCTCATCGCCGAGCTTTCGGAGGATCTAGGCGAGGCCATGGTCGGCATCAACGCCGACGAGATCGAGATCATCATGGAGGAGCGCGGACGCTAGTCCGGCAGAAAGGATCGCACATGAGCGATTACACAGACCAGACGGTCGCCGTGCTGGCGGTCCAAGGTGCTTTTGCCGAGCACGAGGCGAGGCTGTCCGAGCTGGGCGCACGTTGTATTGAGCTGAGGCAGGCGGCCGATTTGAAGCAGGACTTTGACCGTCTGGTACTTCCCGGCGGCGAGTCTACCGTTCAAGGGAAGCTGCTTGATGAGTTGGGCATGCTCGAGGAGCTTCGTGCCCGCATCGCTGAAGGCATGCCCGTCCTGGGCACCTGCGCCGGCCTGATTCTGCTGGCTCACGACCTTGCCGCCCATGACGATAAGGGGACGCCGCGTTTGGCAACCATGGATGTACTTGTCGAGCGCAATGCCTACGGCAGGCAGCTCGGCAGCTTTCGAACCAAGGGGCAGGTAGCCGGCATCGATGGTGAAGTGCCGCTGACATTTATCCGCGCACCCCGCATCGTCGAGGTCCACGGCGACGCCAAGGCCTTAGCGAAAGTCGACGGGTGCATCGTCGCCGCCCGCCAGGGCAGCCAGCTCGGCGTAACCTTCCACCCCGAACTCGATGAAGACACCCGTCTCCACGAACTGTTCCTACAAATGTAGGAAGAACAGAAACGAGAGTGGATAATCTCCCGCCTTGAGCTTGAATACTGGCTCAAACCGGGAGAGTATCCACTCTCGTTCTATTTAGTCGTTGGGGACGTTCTTTAACGACTAGTCAAACAAGAACGTCCCCAATGACTACATTGCGATAGACGACCACGTTTGCCCAGATAAAACCGACCAAAATGAACCTGTCCCCTTTTGATAGGTTTGGATCAAGGCAACGCCGATGCCTTGGTACCGACAGCGAAAACCCGTCAGAGT
>CWHC01000040.1_pt1 | contig 21465 bp, 17 predicted proteins | sample 693371 | NCBI WGS metagenome assembly CWHC01 (sample SAMEA3735914, study PRJEB9488) | human gut metagenome | biome: ENVO:mammalia-associated habitat; material: ENVO:feces | place: Malawi | collected 2009-02-27 | reverse complement strand
CCTGCCAAGACGTTGCCGACGAGCAGGTCGAGGGCCACAAGATCTTGGCCGAGTTGGCCAACCTCGCCAAGCAGGCCAAGCGTGAGCCCATTCCGGCCTCCGAGCTGGTCATCGGTCTTAAGTGCGGCGGCTCCGACGGCCTTTCAGGCATTACCGCCAACCCCACGATCGGTCGCGTGAGTGATATGGTCGTTGCGCGCGGTGGCACGTCGGTGTTGACCGAGGTGCCTGAGATGTTTGGCGCCGAGAGCATCCTGCTCGACCGTTGTGAGAACGAGCAGGTCTTTAATGCCGCCTCCGACATGCTCAACGGCTTTAAGGACTACTTCATCAGCCACGGTGAGGTTGTCTACGAAAACCCAAGCCCCGGCAACAAGGACGGCGGTATCACCACGCTCGAGGACAAGAGCTGCGGTTGCGTGCAAAAGGGCGGCTCTGCGCCCATCGTCGACGTGCTGCCGTACGCCGGCCAGGCCACCAAGCATGGTCTGAATATGCTGTGCGGCCCGGGCAACGACATGGTGTCGACCACGGCGCTCACCGCTGCCGGCTGCCATGTAATTTTGTTCTCGACCGGTCGAGGTACGCCGTTTGGCGCGCCGGCGCCCACCCTCAAGGTATTCACCAACCAGTGCCTGTGCGACCATAAGGCCAACTGGATGGACTTTAACGCCGGTGTGGTGGCTACGGGCGAGCGTACGCTCGATGAGGCTGCCGAGGACTTGTACCAGCTGGTGCTTGAGACGGCGAGCGGCAAACTTACGAGTGCTGAGCGTCGCGGCTGCCACGAGATCAGCATCTGGAAGGACGGCGTCTGCCTGTAGGGGCAAGCACGTCCGAGCATAGCGCTATGTCATCGGTCCCGTTGGGAGTGATCCCGGCGGGGCATTTTTCGTTTCGTGACTAAGTGAAGATGGCGGCAAATGCAATAAACGTTCACCTATCTCATGGTTGTCATGCACGGCGTCTTTACCAGCAGAAAATAGGATCGATACCCTAAAACATGTCCGTTCAGCGGTAAAAATCGACCGTTCGGGGATAATATGCAAGTGAACGTTCACCTCACGTAAGGAATCGCGCATAATCTAGCTAAACGTTCACCCTGAACGACATGCAGACAGACGTCGGTGTGGACTTCAATGTCTTGTTCAAAGACAATCGAGAAGAGAGAGGGAGCTCGATGACTAACAAGATCGGTAAAAAGCGCAAGATCACATTCTGGACGCGCCTGGGCTTTGGTATGGGCGGTATGCTCAACTCCGGTGCCCTGAGCTTTACACACAGCTACATGGTGCTGTTCCTGTCCACGGAGTGCGGCCTGTCCGCAGGCGAGGCTGCTCTGATCAGCTCGTTCGCCATTTACCTCAACGCCATCCTTTGCCCGCTGATGGGTTTCGTGGCCGATAACTTCTACGCCACCAAGGTCGGCCGCATCTTCGGTCGTCGCCGTTTCTGGATTCTGCTGGCTATCCCGATGATGATTGCCGAGCCGCTCATCTTCGTCGCCACGCCGTTCGGTTTCCCGTACTACTTCGCGCTGTACCTGATCTACAACGTCGCGTACACGTTCTGCACCGCCAACCTGTCGCCGCTGACCATCGAGATGACCGACGACTTCAAGGAGCGTACGTACCTCACCGGCTACAAGCACCTCTTTGGTAACGCCGCTGGCTTCCTGATGGCTGCACTCGTCGGCTTTGGCTTTGGTACCTTCGGCGAGACCAATCCGTTCAGCTACTTCATCATCGCTTCGATCAACGCTTCGGTCATGGCAATCTCGCTGCTCTGCGTCTACCTGTCCACCTGGGAGCATACCCCCGAGGAGGTCGCTCAGGAGAAGATCGAGAGCGTCGGCGAGGGCATCAAGAAGTTCTTCATCGACGTCGTTTCCACCTTCCGCAACAAGTCCTTCCGCAAGGTTCTGTACGCACAGGTTTCCACGAAGCTCGCTGCTGCCTGCTGGTCTGCCTGCCTGTCCTTCTTCATCGTCTACTGCCTGCAGATCCCTAAGTCCTACGAGTCCGTGATGGAGATGCCCGGCAAGGTCGTCGCTATCGTCTGCACCGCTATCTGGGTTGCCCTCATGGCCAAGAAGGGCTTCCACAAGTCTTGGTACTTGGCCAACGTCGGTTGCGCTGCGTGCATCATCGCATACAACTACTTTGCCTTTGGTCAGATCAACGGCACCTCTACGGTCGCCATCGCCATGATCGCCTACCCCATCATCTTCGCCATCTGGAAGTTCTTCTACGTTGGCTTCCAGTATCTGCCCGACGTCCTGCTCAACTACATCCCCGATGTCGATGAGCTCATCACCCTGCGTCGTCGCGAGGGCATCTACAGCTCCGCTCAGCAGCTCTGCCAGCAGATCGCCCAGGCTGTCGCCGTCAACGCATGGGCTATCGTCCTCGCTGCCTCCGGCTTCATTCAGACCGCCGGCAACAGCGACGCCGTGACCCAGCCCGCCACCGTGCCTCTGTACATCTGCGGCTACATGCTCATCGGCTGCGCCGGCTTCTTCCTGCTCGCGGCTGTCCTTGCCCGTGGCATCAAGATCGACAAGGAGCAGTGCGACATCCTCTGCGACGAGATCAAGCGCGTCAAGGAGGGCGGCAAGATGGCCGACGTCCAGCCCGAGGTCAAGGCGCTCTGCGAGGAGCTCTCCGGCTTCAAGTATGAGGACTGCTTCGCTCACAACAACGTTGGCTTCCAGGACGGCAGCGTGACGCCCGCCGAGTAGGGCTAGCCTATCGTCCAAACCACAGGGCCGTGCCACCGGATATCCGCCGGCAGGTACGGCCCTTTTTTGCAACAGCGTACAATTAACTTTTAGAGAATCTTTTTGAGGGAGAAATCCATGGAGACGAACGTTATCTGGCGTAACGCCCGCGCGGCCGTGATCGAGCTCGACGACGGCGGCTACTTTACCTGCGCCGATACGTGGGAGATCTTTGTCAACGATGAGCCCGCCGGCACCACGAACACGGTCGAGACCTATGTCGACGGCCTGGTTCCCGGCAAACGCAACTTGGTCCGCTTCGTCTGCGGCGAGCGCGAGCTGAGCGTGGGCGTCACCACGCCGGCGGAGCCTTTTACCATTAACGTTCGCGACTGCGGCGCCAAGGGCGATGCCGAGCGCGACGACACCACCAACATCCAGGCCGCCATCATGGCCTGCCCCAAGGGTGGTCGCGTGCTGATTCCCGCCGGTAACTACTGCATCAAGTCGCTCTTCCTCAAGAGCCATATCAACATCGAGCTTGCCGAGGGCGCCGTGCTGCTGGCCCGCCACGACCGCGCGGCGCTTGCCTACATCCCCGGTACGGTCAAGGGCGACGAGGGCGCCGGTTACGCCGGTACCGACATGACCCCGCTGGGCCGTTGGGAGGGCGAGAGCTTTGCAACCTATTGCTCCACCTTTACGGGCTTAAGCGTGCACGACGTGTGCATCTATGGTCGCGGCGCGATCGACGGCCAGACCGATTTTGCCGAGGACAACTGGTGGAATAAGGACTTTAAGAACATCTTCCGTCCCGAGGAGGGCCGCGAGGTCGCCCGTCCGCGCATGATCTTCCTGTCCGAGTGCGAGAACGTGAGCCTGGCAGGCTTCACCGTCCGCAACAGCCCGGCGTGGAACATCCATCCCATCCTGTGCGAGCACGTCGATGCGCTCTGCCTGTCCATCGAGGGCCCCAAGAACTCCCACAACACCGACGGCTTCGACCCCGAGAGCTGCGGCTTTGTCCGCATCCTGGGCTGCCAGTTCTCGGTGGGCGACGACTGCATCGCTATCAAGAGCGGCAAGCTGGGCATTGAGCCCGAGCTTCGCCCCGCAACGCACGACGTGCTGATCTCGCACTGCTACATGCACGATGGCCACGGCGCCGTGGTCCTGGGTTCCGAGGCCGCCGGCGGCATCAAGGACCTTACCGTGAGCAAGTGCCTGTTCGAGCGCACCGACCGCGGCCTGCGCGTCAAGACCCGTCGCGGGCGCGGCAAGGACGCCGTCAACGAGGGCATCACCTTTGAGCACATTCGCATGGACAAGGTGCTCACGCCCTTCGTGGTCAACTCGTTCTACTTCTGCGACAAGGACGGCAAGACCGATTATGTCCAGAACCGCGAGGCGCTGCCCGTTGACGACCGCACGCCCGGCTTTGGCGCCACGACGTTCCGCGATATCGAGGCCACCAACTGCCATGCCGCAGCAGCCTACATCACGGGCCTGCCCGAGAGCAAGGTGACGCGCCTGACGTTCCAGGATGTCCACGTGACCTTCGCGCCGGATGCCGAGCCCTTTGTTCCGGCTATGGCCTGCGGCGTTGAGCCCATGGTGCGCCAGGGCATCATCGCACAAAACGTCAAGGTGCTCGACCTGCAAAATGTGAGCATCGAGGGCCAGGACGGCGAGGAGTTGCAGCTCCAAAACGTCGACAAGGTTGTGCGCGCGTAAGCGTCTGCTCTTAAACAATCGAATCCGGCATGCTGTGACGTGCGATGGACGGGGCCTTCCCGACCCATCGCACGTGCTCTTTATATGCCGGAACTGCAGCGTAGACGGTTTGCGATGAAAGGGCGTAGCGACTGATGATGATTGAAGAACAAGTTTTTGAAGTATCGACCGATCGTGAGGGGGCATACCGCAGCATCTCCGATGCCTTGGCGGCAGCCGATCAGCTCTATCCGAATGCTGAACAACCGGTGAGGATTCATGTCGATCCGGGTGAGTATCGCGAGCGGGTCGAGATTCATCGACCGCATGTGACGTTGGTGGGCGAGACGGCTGACAGCGTGCGCATTGTGGGCGGCTTGGGTGCCAAGATGCCCTCGAGTGATGGCTCGGGTGCCGACGGCACGCTTGGCACGTTTAGGACCTATACCGTTTTGGTCGATGCCGACGACGTGCGGCTCGAGAACCTCACGATCGTCAACGATGCCGGAGACGGTCGCGAGGTGGGGCAGGCGATTGCCCTGTATGCCGACGGCGACCGTTTGGTGGTCGACGCCTGCTGCATTACGGGCCACCAGGACACGCTGTTTTTGGGCCCGCTGCCGCCACGCGAAGTCAAACCGGGCGGGTTCATAGGACCCAAGCAGTTTGCGCCGCGCCGAGTGGGTCGCCAGTATTTCCGACGTTGCCGAATCGAGGGCGACGTCGACTTTATCTTTGGCGGTGCGCGTGCCTATTTTGAGGGGTGCGAGATCCGCTCGCTCAGCCGAAATATGGACGTGAACGGTTACGTGACGGCGGCATCGACGCCCGAGGGAGAGCCGTACGGCTTCGTGTTCCATGGCTGCTCGTTTACGGCTCCGCAGGACGTGGCGCCGGATTCGGTCTACCTGGGTCGTCCTTGGCGCGAGTGGGCCCAGACCGTGCTGATCGATTGCTGGCTGGGACAGCACATCAAGCGTGAAGGCTGGTGGGATTGGAATAAGCCGGCGGCGCACGAGAGGGCATGCTACGCCGGAGCAATCCTGTATGGCCCGGCGGGCGATACTGCCGGCTGGGTACCTTGGACCCGCGAACTCGACATACAGTCTGCTGCAAACTATGCCCGCAAGCAAGTGCTTGCCGGTGCGGACGGTTGGGACCCCGAGGGCGGCTCGGGTGGCGCCGTGGAGACCGCCAGTCTTTCCGATAACGGTCGCACGGTGCATATCGACACCTATTACGAGGACGAACCGGCGTTTCGCGACCGTCTTAAGCGTGTGGGCCGTTCCGCCGCGTTTAAGGGCGCGACGCCCGGTGACTTTGAGGCATGGCAGATTGCGACGAGGGCTCGGTTGTTTGACCTGTTGGGCTTATCGCTTATGGATCGCGCACCGATTAAGGTACGCGAGCTCGATCGGGTGCGGATTGCCGGCGGTATCGTGCGCACCCATGCGATGCTGCAGGTGGAGCGTGACGTTTGGATGCCGTTCTATCTGCTGGAGCCGCAGGCGCCCAAGCTCGATGCGCACGGCCGCAAGCGTTGCTATATCTGCCCCCACGGCCACCAGGGCGCCGGCGCCGCAAGTGTTGCGGGTGTGACGGGCGTGCCGGCGGTCGACGACGCCGTACGCAAGTTCAACTACGACTACGGTCTGCGCCTGGCACGCATGGGCTATGTGGCCGTCTGCCCCGATGCTCGCGGTTGGGGATACCGTCGCGACTGGAAGGGCCAGGGCGATGACGAGAGCAGTTTCCTGCGCGGGACGTGCCTGAATCAGGCGCGCATGGCCGAGCCGCTGGGTCTTACCGTTGCGGGCCTCAACGCCTGGGACAACATGCGTCTGATCGACTACCTGGAGGCACGCGGCGACATTGCCATGGACGACCTGGGCTGCTTTGGCTTTTCGGGCGGTGGATACATGACGCTGTATCTGGCGGCACTCGACCCGCGCGTGCGCAAGGCGTTTGTCTCGGGATATCTGTACGGTGTCGACGATTCGCTGCTGCACCTCAACGGCAACTGCAGCTGCAACTATGTGCCGGGGCTGTGGCGCCTGCTCGATATGGGCGATATCGCCTCGCTCATTGCGCCGCGCCCGCTGTTGGTACAGAGCTGCGAGGGCGATCATCTTAACGGTGCCCGTGGGCTTGCGAACGTGGACGAGCAGCTCGATATCGTTCGCGATGCCTACGAGCTGCTGGGCTGTGGCGAGGGCTTGCGCCACGAGGTCTGCCCGGGCGGCCACCATCTGGGCATCGCACATCTGGCGGAGGACATTGACTGGTTGATGAAATGAGGCAAAGGAGCTGCCTCTTTGTCCCATCAGCGATGGGAGTCGGTGAGATTTTCGCCGACATTTTGAGAGAGGAAACGATATGACGATCAAGAGCTTGAAGGATTCGACGACCCACCGTTCCGACGATTATGCCTCGTCCCCGGTCGTATCGACGGAGCCGTCGTATTTCGCCAACCCGGTGCTCCCGGGATTCCATCCCGATCCATGCCTCTGCCGTGCGGGAGAAGATTACTACCTCGTCACCTCGACGTTCAATTGGTTGCCGGGGGTGAGTCTCTACCATTCTCGCGATCTTGTCCTTTGGGAGAGCCTGGGCGGGATCCTCGACAAACTCGACCTGCGGGGAATCCCCGAGTCGGGCGGCGTGTGGGCTCCGGACCTCACCCACGCGAATGGCGAGTTCTGGCTTGTCTATTCCGTCGCCAAGACGTTGAGCGGTGCGTTCAAGGACGTTGACAACTATCTGGTGCGCGCCCGTGATATCGAGGGGCCGTGGTCCGAGCCGGTGCTGCTGGGCGCCAAGGGTTTCGATCCCTGCCTTGTGCATGCCCAGGACGGATGCCGCCTGGTCCTGCCGCAGTGGGACTGGCGCCCGCTCGAGGGGCATTACAAGTTTAACGGGCTGCTCATTTACGATCTCGATGTCAATACGGGCAAGACAGGAGATCCGGTTCGTATTTTCGATCACACCGGCGACACGCCCTGTGTATGCGAAGGCCCGCACATCATGGAGCACGACGGATGGTTTTATCTCTTGGCAGCCGAGGGCGGCACTGGCGTCAACCACCGCACAGTCGTCGCCCGCTCCCGCACGGTCGACGGCTATTACGAGCCCATGCCGGGAAACCCACTCGTCTCGGCTGCCAGAGCGGTCACGGCAACCTGGTCGAGGGGCCGGACGGCGCTTGGTACGCCTGTCATCTCTGTGCTCGCCGCCTGCCGGGGGCCGAGACCTGTCCGCTCGGTCGCGAGTCCGCGCTCGAGCGCATCGAGTGGATCGACGGATGGCCGTGTCTGGCGGGCGGCGGCAACGAACCGCGTGCCGTCGTACCCGCGCCGATGGGCGTCGTGGCGGGAACGGTGACCGAGCCGTACCGGCTGGATACGTCGTATGCCACGTCGTTCGCGCCCGGTAGCGATCTCTGGCGCGAGGAATGGTTCGTGCCCCATGCGATCGCGCCCGACCGGGTACGGATCGCGCCGACGGGTGGCCTGCTGCTTGCCGGTGGCGACTCTCCGAGTTCGCTGTTCGACCAGACGCTCGTCGCCCGACGTATACAGGACTTCTCGTTTGAGGCATCGACGCGGCTCGATTTTTCGCCCGCGAACTACAACCAGGCGGCCGGTCTCGTCGTCATGTACGATTCACGCTGCTATGCGACGCTGTGGGTCGGCTTTGACGAGGCCCGTGGAGTGCGCGTCGCCGACGTGCTTATCTGCGATAACGGTTCGTTCTTGATGCCGCTTGGCGATGCGGGTCGCTTGGTACTGCCGTCCGAAGGCGCCGTGGGGCTTAGGGTTTTCGCGACGCACGGCACGGTTCATTTCTCGGTCGACACCGGTGAGGGCTGGCGGGAGCTCGATTGCGCGGTCGCCGAGGAGATGTTTGGTGACGAACATGTCAAGGGCCCGCATTTCACCGGCTGCATGGTTGGCATCGATGCCGTCGACCTGACGGGTGCCGGCCGCGAGGCGACGTTCCATGATTTCGCGTACCGCGCGATCTGATAAGACAAAGGGGCTGTTCTTTTGTCTTGTTTTGGAGAAATAGAGAGAGGAAACGATATGACGATTAAATGCTTGAAGGATTCGACGATCTGCTGCTTTGGCGACTCGACCACGTGGGGCGACAACGGCTGCGGCGGGGGAGGCAACGACATTTCGTGGACCTCGCACCTGGGCGCGCTGCTCGGTGGCGCTACGGTCGAGAACTTTGGCATTAAGGGCTCGCGTATTGCCATCAAGGCCGACCGCGCCGATTCCTTTGTGGAGCGCTTGGATGGCATCGACGACGCGACCGATATCTACATCGTCTTTGGCGGCGTGAACGACTTTAGCCGCAACGTGCCGCTGGGAGAGTTGGGCAGCACGGATGTGCACGAGTTCTACGGTGCGCTCGACTACCTCATTCGCACCATCACCGCGCGCTCGCCCCAGGCGAAGGTGGTGTTTATGACCCCGTGCAAGACGAGCGGTAAGCACGAGAAGGATATCCCGGCAAGCGACGAGCTCAACCACCTGGGCCTGACGCAGGTCGCCTACGTAAAGGCGATGCTCGAGGTCTGCGACCGTTACTCGGTGCCGGTGATCGACCTGTATGCGCAAAGCGGCATCAGCCCGTTTTTGCCCGAGCACCGAGAGCTCTATATGCCGGACGGTCTGCACTACAGCCCAGCCGGCTATGAGCGCCTGGCACATCGCATTGCCGCGGGCCTCACCGCCGTTTGCCGCTAAAAGCCTGCCGTTCGCGGGGGATGTAGGGTTAACGTTCACCCTACATCCCCGTTCGCGTTACACTGGGGGAACGTTCACCCATCATTTACGTCAGAGGGGACAGCAATGGGTTGCAATCAGATCCTAGACCGTTATATCGAGCAGTTGATCGAGACGTCTACGCCGCAGGCGCCCGCCTGGAACATCGAAAAGCTCCGTGCCGGCAAGGAGAACACCTGGAACTACATCGACGGCTGCATGATCAAGGCCCTCATCGAGCTGTACGAGATTACGGGCGAGCAGCGCTATCTGACGTTTGCTGATGACTATATCGATTTCTTTGTCCAGGACGACGGCACCATTAAGCATTACAAACCCGAGGAGTACAACCTCGACAACGTCAATGCGGGCAAGACCCTCTACAAGCTCTATGACCTGGTCGGCAAGCCCAAGTACCGTGCCGCCATGGACACCATCTACCGCCAGCTCGAGACCCAGCCGCGCACCAAAGAGGGCGTGTTTTGGCACAAGGCCGTCTATCCCAACCAGATCTGGCTAGACGGTATGTACATGGCGCAACCGTTCTACATGCAGTACGAGCTGAGCTTCCATAACCGTCGTGCCTGTTCGGACAGCTTCCATATGTTCCAGGTCGTGCACGACCTAATGCGCAACCCGCTTAACGGTTTGTACTATCACGCATACGACGCAAGCCGCAAGCAGTTCTGGTGCGATCCGGTCACCGGCCTTTCGGCCAACTTCTGGCTGCGTGCCGAGGGTTGGTTTGCCATGGCGCTCATTGATACCTGGGAGCTCATGCCGCCTTCGATGTCGGCCGAGAAGGACGAGATCCGCAAGATGTTCCACGACCTGATCGACGCCATGCTGCCGTATCAGGACGAAAAGACCGGCATGTGGCATCAGGTCATCAACCTGCCCAACATCGCCCCCAACTACCTGGAGGAGAGCGGCAGCGCCATCTTTGCCAACGCCGTCATGAAGGGCGTGCGCCTGGGTGTGCTGGGCGAGCGCTACTACCAGTATGGTCGCCGCGCCTTCGACGGCATCTGCGAGACCTGCCTGTCCGAGCACGATGGCCAGCTGGCGCTGGACAACATCTGCCTGGTCGCCGGCCTGGGCAATACTGCGCACCGCGAGGGCACGTTTGGCTACTACATGAGCGAGCCCATCGTTAAAAACGACGCGAAGGGCGTGGCGCCGCTCGTGCTCGCCTATATCGAGACCATGCACCACGACAAGCTGGCCGGCAAACGCGACCCGCTCGCTCCTTCGGGCGTCTGCTCCATCGAGGACCCGTTTGGCGGATACACCCCGGGCATCAACGCTTGCAAGGGATGTGAATAGCGTGGGGGCCATTACGCCGGGCGTGCGCCTGCACGACCTTCCGCAGGGGACGGTCGAGGAGCGCATTCGCATGGCAGGCGAGCTGGGCTTTTCGTGCATCCAACTCCCGAGCAAGGTGCTCTATAAGTCGATGGGCATCAACCGCTTGGGCCTGACGCGCGAGCTTGCCGACCACCTGCGTGCGGTGCTCGATGAGGCAGGCGTCTCGGTCGCCGTGTTCGGCTGCTATAAAAACCTGGCAACCCCCGATTGCCAGCAGCTCATGGATAACTTTGCCGAGTATGAGGCATGCCTGAACTTTGCCAAGATGCTCGGCGGCTGCCCGGTGGGCACCGAGACCGGTCGTCCCAACGTGCAGAACGCCGTGGCGGACGACCGCATGACCGACGAGGCTCTCGATGCGTTTGCGGAGGGTCTCAAATATGTCTGCACTCGTGCCGAGGCCATGGGCGGTCAGATTTTGATTGAGCCCGGCTGGAACGAGACGGTTAATACGCCGGAGCGCTGCCGTGAGGTGCTCGAGCGCGTGCCGAGCTCGGCGCTCGGCGTGATTTACGACCCAGTGTCGCTGCTACACCCCAGCGTTGTCGGCGAGGCGCAGGAGATCACGTTGCGTATGCTCTACCTGTGCGGCAGCAAGATCCGCGTGCTGCACGCCAAGGATTTTGAGGTCGTGGACAACGAGGATGAGGCCGGCTGGTGCGACGGCACGGGCTCGCGCCTGGTGTGCCACGGCGTAGGCGAGACGGGTCGCTACGACTTTGAACCCGTGGTGGCGTGGGCCGCCGCTGCCAATCCGGGCATTCCGTGTGTGATCGAGAACAGCACGCCCGCAACGGTAAAAGCTTCGCGTGACATGCTGCTGAACATGTCTTCTCGTATGACGAGGGCTCATCAGGTCATATAATCGAGCTGTTTGGTTTAAGAAACCGATTTCGTAAAGGTTAATAGAGGGGAATCTATGGCCATTCATATCGTCGAGGAAGCAAATCGTTGTCTGGGCTGCAAGCGTGCATTCTGCCAGATCAAGGGCTGTCCGGTGCAGACGCCTATCCCGCAGGTCATCGATCTGTTTAAGCAGCGTCGTCTGGAGAAGGCGGGCGAGCTGCTGTTCCAGAACAACCCTATGAGTGCGGTCTGCTCCATGGTGTGTAACCATTCGGGCCAGTGCGAGGGTGCGTGCATCCAGGGCCGCAAGGGTGCGCCGGTGCATTTCTCGAGTATCGAGAACTATATCTCCACGGCGTACCTCGATCGCAAGGAGTGGAAGCCTGCGCCGTCATGCGGCAAGCAGGTCGCCGTGGTCGGTTCTGGCCCTGCCGGTATTACCGTGGCCATTAAGATGGCCCAGCTGGGTTGCGCCGTCACCGTGTTTGAGCAGCGTCCCGAGATCGGTGGTGTGCTGGAGTACGGCATTCCCGAGTTCCGTCTGCCGCGTTCGCTGGTGCAAAAGTATCGTCATGTGATGTGCTCGCTTGGCGTGCGCGTGCGCCCCTCGACCACCATCGGCGGCGCGCTGCATATTGATGATCTACTGCGCGACGGTTACGACGCGGTCTTTGTGGGCACCGGTACTTGGCGTGCTCGCAAGCTGGGTATTCCCGGCGAGTCGCGCGGCAATGTGCTGTTTGGCATCGACTATCTGGTCGATCCCACGAGTGTGGCGATCGGACAGAACGTGGCGGTTATCGGTGCCGGCAACGTGGCCATGGATGTGGCCCGCACGGCGCTGCGCTCGGGTGCTCGCAAGGTCACCGTGTATGCCCGCTCGCGCCACATCTCTGCCATCGATGATGAGGTCGAGCTGACCGAACTCGACGGTGCCGAGATCGTGTGCGGTAAGGCCATCTGCGCTATCGACGATAACGGCCCGGTGTTCGAGACGGCCATCTTCGACGAGGACAACAACGTGGTGGGCTACGAGGAAGAGCTCGATCACGTCGCGGCCGATACCAGCGTCATCGCGGCCTCGCAGGTGCCCAAGGACAAGCTCGTGCTTACGACGGGCGGTCTGGAGACCGACCATCGCGGTCTGCTTTCGGTCGATGGGCACGGCATGACCACTGTGCCGGGCGTCTTTGCCGCCGGCGACGTGGTCAACGGCCCGTTGACGGTCGTCCATGCCGTGGCCGGCGCCAAGCTCGCCGTCGAAGGCATGACATCCTACCTGGGCCTCTAATCCATCCCACCCTTATCAGTTGCGGTGAAATAGTTCCTGTTTGGTGCGCCAAGAAGCCCATTCAGGAACTATTCCACCGCAACTTTTTTATGGGTCGAGCAAAAGGTGGGGGAGCGTGTGAGGTCGCGCGCCGGGCGGGTGCTGATACGATAGGGGAATCAGCAAGTGCCGCCACGCGGCCCAAACGAAAGGAAGCCTGTATGGAGTCCTCCGCCTATCCGATGCTCTTTAGCCCCATCAAGGTTGGTACGACCGAGGTCAAGAACCGTGTCTTTATGCCGCCGGTGTCCACCAACCTGGCCGACCACGGCTATGTGACCGACGACCTGGTCGATCACTACCGCGCTCGTGCCAAGGGCGGCGTGGGCCTCATCATCACCGAGGTCGTGACCGTCGAGCCCACCTATACCTATCTGCCGGGCGACATGTGCTGCTACGATGACACGTTCATCCCCGGTTGGGAAAAGCTCGCCGCCGCCGTGCACGAGTACGGCTGCAAGATCATGCCGCAGCTCTTCCACCCCGCCTACATGGCCTTTAACATCCCGGGCACGCCGCGACTGATCGCCCCTTCCTTCGTGGGCCCGTCCTATGCTCGCGAGGCACCGCGCCCCATTACAGTTGACGAGATTCACGAGCTCACGCACCAGTTTGGCGATGCCGCTGTGCGTATGCAGAAGGCCGGCGTCGATGGCGTCGAGGTTCATGCGGCGCACGCCCACGGTATGCTCGGTGGCTTCTTGACCCCGCTCTATAACAAGCGTACCGACGAGTACGGCGGCTCGCTTGACGCGCGCATGCGCTTCTTGCTCGAGGTCATCGCCGAGATTCGCGAGCGCTGCGGCAAGGACTTCATCATCGACGTTCGTATTTCGGGCGACGAGTACACCGATGGCGGCCTGACCCTCAACGACATGATCTATGTCTCGCGTCGCCTGGAGAAGGCCGGCGTCGATATGATCCACGTGTCGGGCGGCACCACCATCAAGCGCGGTTCCGCGATTCCCGCCGCCGGCACCCAGCAGGCCTCGCACGCCGCCTGCTCGCGCGAGATCAAAAAGCACGTCAACATTCCCGTCGCCACGGTCGGCCGCATTAACGAGGCATGGATTGCCGAGGAACTGATCGAGGACGGCGCCGCCGACATCTGCATGATGGGCCGCGCCAACCTGTGCGATGCCGAGTTCTGCAACAAGGCGGCTGCCGGCAACGCCGACGAGATTCGCCCCTGCATCGGCTGCCTGCGCTGCCTGAACGGCATCATGTTCGGCAAGCGCATCTCCTGCACCGTCAACCCGGACGTGGAGCGCGACGAGGCCGGCTACGAGCCTGCCACCGAGGCTAAGAACGTGCTTGTCGTGGGTGCCGGTCCTGCGGGTATGGAGGCTGCCTACATTGCCGCCAGGCGCGGCCACAACGTAGTGCTGGTGGATAAGCAGGACGAGCCGGGCGGCGAGATGCGCATCGCGTCTGTTCCGCCGGCAAAGCAGGAGCTCACCCGCGTGATCAAGTATCAGTACCGTCGCCTTGCCGAGGCCGGCGTCACGTGCGTCTTCGGTACCGAGCTGATCGCCGAGGACATTCAGCGCGACTACGCGGGCTACGAGGTCGTCCTGGCCTATGGCGCCGAGCCCATCGCTCCGGCCTTTATACAGAACTTTAAGCAGGTTATGACGGCCGACGACCTGCTGGGCGGCAAGGCATTCCCGGGCAAGAAGATCGTCATCGTGGGCGGCGGCACCGTTGGCTGCGAGACGGCCGATTACCTGGCCCCGCTGGTCAACGACCTGTCGCCGGCCAACCGCGACGTCACTGTCATCGAGATGACCAAGACGCTCGCCGCCAACGAGGGCGGCGCTGGCCGCGCGGTGCTCATCACGCGTATGCTCTCTAAGGGCGTTCACGTGCTGACCGAGGCCAAGGTGACCGAGATCACTGAGGACGCCATCAGCTACGAAAAGGACGGTGAGATCCACACCATCGCCGATGCCGATACGCTGGTGCTTGCCATGGGCTATCGTCCCAATACCAAGCTGGCTGATGACCTTGCCGCTGCCGGCGTTGCCACCCACGTGCTGGGCGATGCCCAGAAGTGCGGCAACATCCGCGACGCCATCGGCGACGGCTACAAGGTTGCCTGCGAGCTCTAGTCAGCCCCTCGGTGCATCGGGGACAGGTTACTTTGCACCAAGTTGGTGCATGTGAACCTGACGCCGATGCACTGCGTGTTGCTCGTTGGAGATGCCCCGTCTGCGTTTTGCGGATGGGGCGTTTTCCCTCTGTTCTGATCTGGCTTTATTCTGTGTATGATAATGTATAGATAACGTCATACAGGAGGCTGAAAATGAGTGCGTCAGTTTTGAGCGTTCGAGTAGATGCGGCAATTAAGGAATCGTTTGCCGAGCTTTGCGAAGAACTCGGCATGACGTCCTCCGTAGCGGTCAACATGTTTATGCGCCAGATGCTACGGGAGCGTTCGCTTCCATTTGTTCCTTCACTTTCGGCGGACAGGAAAGAAGAGAAGACTGGCGTTCTGACTATTGAAGAAATCAAAACCGCTGTCAGCTCGGCTGCGCACAGTCGGAAGGCGATTCAATCGGTTACGTTGTTTGGCTCGTACGCCAGGTGCGATGCGCATACCGACAGCGATATTGACCTGCGTATAGAGCTTGACCCGGCGATGACATTTGGCTTGTTTGCCCTCTCTTCTTTTGGAGAGGAAATCAAAGAGGCTACGGGCAAAAACGTTGACGTAGTTTCGAGTGAGCAGCTACGCGAAGATATCGCGCAAGCAATCGCTAAGGAGGGCGTGGTGCTCTATGTTCGCCCGTAAATCAGACGCGCAGCGCGCCCGAGAGATCCTTGAAGCGATTGATGAGACGAACGAAAGAATTAAGGCGTTCGACGTCACGGAAGCCGACTTTCTTCATGGTGACGACATCAAGGCTCGAACGCTTGCTGATTCACTTCTTATGTGTGCTCTTAGGGTGACGGAAGATGCGGGCAAGTTATCCGAGAAGACACAGCGGCTTCACCCTGAAATCGAGTGGCGCGGTATTGTTGGAATGAGAAATTACCTGGCCCACGATTACGGCAATGTTGATCGAGCCGTTGTGTGGGATGCGGTGGCTTCCGAGTTCCCGACACTGGCAACGGTATGTCACCAGATTATTGACGAGGCTTAAAACGGGCGATTCTCCCATGGTGCAAAGGGGTCAGGTTACTTTGCACCAAGTTGGCGCAGATAAACCTGACACCTTTGCACCACACCTCTGCACCATCCGATAGATAGCAAAAAGCGGCGGCTGCCCTGCGTGTGTTGGGGCAGCCGCCGCTTGCGCTCGACGGGAAAGGGCCGTGGGTCGATTACAGCCCCAGGAGCTCCTTGACCTTGGCGATGATGGCCTCGTCGGTGGCGTTGGCGAAGAAGTACTCCTGGAAGTGCTCGCCGGCGAGTGCACCCTTCACCAGATCCTGGTCGATCTCGCCCAGGACGTCGACGAGCGGACGCATGGTCACAGCGCGGACGCCGTCGAGGATCTTCTTGTTGCGCTGCTCGGGCTCAACACGCTCGGCCGGATAGCCATTGCCCGAGCCGAAACCGAAGAGCTTCTCGAAGGTGTACTCGAGGTTGAGCTCCTGGCCCCAGCCGTTCTTGAGGGCGAAGGGCATGGCGACGGCGTTACCGTCGTTGACCTGGGCGAAGGTGTAGGCGTCCAGCGGGTCGGCGACATGGCCGCAGAGCACGCCAGGGAAAGAGTTGCAAGCGAGCATGGCGCCCTCGCCGGTGCCGCAGCCGGTCACGACATAGTCGGCAGCGCCGGAGTTGAGCAGCACGGCGGCCAGGATGCCGTTCTGAACATAGGTGAGCGGCTTGGAGCCGGCGTCGGCGTACATGCCATAGTTAAAGACGGTGTGACCCATGGGCTCGACAACCTTCTTAAGGGCAGCCTCGATCATGGGGTTCTTAGAATTCTGAGAGTTCTCGTTGATCAGAGCGATCTTCATTGCGAATTACCTTTCCAATTTCTAACTTGCGGTGGAATAGTTCCTGTTTTTGCTGATAGATGCCAAATTCAGGAACTATTCCACCGCAACTACTAAATGAACCTTAATGTGGGAGCGCGGTGAGCGAGCGGGCTTGAGGCGGAGCAGGTTGCCTTGAAAGAGGAGGAAAGCGTACTTGGGTACGCGACCGACGATTGAAAGGCAAGATGCCCGTCTCATGCCCGCGCAGCGCCTAAGCAGGTTGCTTGCCGATATAAGCCAGAATGCCGCCGTCGACGTAGAGGATGTGGCCGTTGACGAAGTTCGATGCGTCGGAGGCCAGGAATACGGCAGGACCCTTCAGGTCCTCGGGCGTGCCCCAACGGGCGGCCGGCGTCTTGGCGATGATGAACTGGTCAAACGGGTGACGGCTGCCGTCGAGCTGCGTCTCGCGCAGCGGCGCGGTCTGCGGTGTGGCAATATAGCCGGGCCCAATGCCGTTGCACTGGATGTTGGCCTCGCCAAACTCGGAGCAGATGTTCTTGGTGAGCATCTTCAGACCGCCCTTGGCGGCGGCATAACCGGCGATAGTCTCGCGGCCAAGCTCGCTCATCATCGAGCAGATGTTGATGATCTTGCCGTGACCCTTGGCGATCATGCCGGGCAGGCACGCCTTGGACACGATGAACGGCGCGTTAAGGTCGATGTCGACGACGCGACGGAAGTCCTCGGCGCTCATGTCGAGCATCGGGGTGCGCTGGATAACGCCGGCGTTGTTGACGAGGATGTCGGGCGTGGTGCCAAAGTCGGTCTCGATCTTGGCGACGAGCTCGGCGACAACGGCCTCATCGGTGACGTCGGCCACGTAGCCGTGAGTCTCAAAGCCCAGCTCGCGGTAGTGCTTCTCGGCCTCGGCGACCTTGTCTGCGTGACGTGCGTTAAAGGCGATCTTGGCGCCGGCCTGGCCGAGCGCCTCGGCAATGGCCATGCCGATGCCATAGGTGGCGCCGGTCACAAGCGCGACCTTGCCATCCAGGCGGAAGCTGTCCATGCCAAACGAAAAGTTGTCAGAGTTCTTATCGGTCATCTTGCTCCAATCGTTGTGGAATGACTGACAAGGCAAGTGTCGGCTAGTAAACCGGTTTTGTCAATGATGGTCTTGAAGTTATCACTTTACGTGGTAAATCAGTGAACGAAAGAAAGCAGCTCTAGGTAAATTGGTTTTTCAAATGGGGACACGATGATTTTGTTCAAGAAGGAAACAACTTGCTTCTACAGCGTGCTCTCGTTCCAGCGAATGGAACAATCGAGCACCTGATGTGTCTCGACCTGCTCTTTCTCTGCAATTAAATCGAGTAGGATGCGTGCGGCGGTCTGGCCTTCCTCGCGTGCGGGCTGTTCGACTACCGAGACCGAGGGAGAAGCGACGCTGACCCATTCGGTGTTATCGAAGCCCAGAAGACCCACGGTGTTGGGCATGAGGGGATAGTAGGCCTTGCAGCATTTATAGATGTCGGGCAGTGCCCAGCAATTGGGGGCAAAGATGAGCGTCGGCGTTGAGCCGTCGATGTTCGCGGCCAGGAAGCTCTCGAGCTTCTCATTATTGACCTGGTCATTTTCAATCAAGAACTGCGTAAATCCCAAATCGTGAGCCTCGAGCGCATCGACAAAACCGCTAAAGCGCTCGATGCGGCTGGAGATGAGTCCCGGAGTGGCGGTGACAACTAAAAATCGCTTATAACCCTTTTCGATGCACGCCTCGACAGCTTGGTAAGAGGCCTCGTAGTTATCGGTCTTGACCCAATTAGAGCTAAAGTCATAGAGCTTCGAGTCAATAAAAACGAGCGGCTTGCCAGCATCGCTGATCGACTTGCTGATCTCCTTAAAGCGAGCGGTCGGCTGCACGATAAAGCCGTCCACGCCTAGCGCGATCAGGCGGTCAATATATGCGAGCTCGCCTTGCCTATCAAAATTCGAGGCGCATACCAACATACGGTAGCCCTCGGCGCTGGTAACGGTGTCGATGCCCTTGACCAGCTGATTCGCAAACGTATTGGTAATATCGCCGATGATGACGCCGATCATCTGACTGCTTTTGGCGTTCATGCCGCGGGCAAGGGGGCTCGGCTCGTAGCCGGTATCATGAATAGCCTTGCGGATGCGCGCCTGTGTCTCGTCGCTCATGCGGTCGGTCTTGCCGTTGAGGTAGAACGAAACCGTCGTCTTGGACGTGCCGGCCATGGCCGCGATCTCTTTGATCGTCACGCGCTTCTTTGCATTGTTTTGGCTGGCCATAGGACGGCTTCTTTCTACGGTACATCGATAGGGGTATTGTAAATTAGTTTACTATCGATTGTCGAATGCCGTGCCCCCGATTCGTTTCGAGCTATTGTGCTCATGTTCGGATATGGCGTTTGGGCGGTCTTTGCTATGTATGGCAACTAATTCGATTGCTCACATTGCGTTTAAACCCGCGCTCTACGACTAGCACAATCAGTATGGCGACCTGCGTGAGCACGATGGTGCCACCGGGCTTTAGGCCCCACAGGTACGAGGTAGTGAGTCCCGCCAGTACGGATACGAGTCCCACGGACGAGCTCACAATGCATGTCTGCCGCCAGCTGCGAGCAACGGTAAGTGCACAGGCGACCGGCACCGTCATCATGGAGCTCACGATCAGGGCGCCTACGGTGCGTGCTGCGATGGAAATGGCGAGTGCGCAGATAAAGATAAAGCTCACATTGATAATACGCGTGTGCACACCGGCAATGCGCGCCGCGCGCTCATCGAGCGCGACCCAAAAGAGCTCGCGCGAAAACATCAGGCAATAGACGATAATCCCTAAGCCGACGACCATGACGCCCGCAAGCTCGGAGTTGTCGACCGTGACGATACTGCCAAAGAGAAAACTCGAGAACGTCGACGAGTTCGGTACAAATCCGGATAGCACGCCGGCAAGTCCGACCCCGGCGGCCATGACAATGGCGATGGCGAGGTCTCCGCGGGTTTCGAGGCGCTTGCGGATCGCTTCGACAAAACAGGCTGCCGCGAGACATGCCACGGTGGCTCCCGCCACGGGGTTTATGCCGGCGATCAGGCCGCCTGCCACGCCGGCAAGCGAGGCGTGGCTCAATGTGTCGCCGATCATCGAGAGGCGCTTGAGCACTACGATGACACCCACGAGCGGGATGGCGACGCCCAGTACGATGCCGCTCAAGAACGCACGCTGCATAAAGGCATACTGAAACATGTCAAGCATGGTGGATGGCTCCTTGGGATAAGACGATGCGGTCGGCCTCTAGGCTTTCGAGACGTTCAAGATCGTGGCTCACCATAAGAATGGTGCGATTCGGGTCGCGCATAAGGGCGTCCATGACCTCGATAAACTCGCTGACGCTCGAACGGTCGAGTCCGCTGGTGGGTTCATCGAGCACGAGGAGTTCTGGATTATTCACCAGCGCGCGAGCCAAAAGCGCCCGCTGTTGCTGGCCGCCCGAAAGCTCGCCAATGAGCGAGTCAGCATGGTCGGTGAGCCCCACAAGCTCGAGGGCTCGCAGCGCGGCGGTGTGCGATTCTCGACGCTGGCTGCGCCCGAGTGCATAGCGGTTGGCGGCGACAATCTCGGCCACCGTCGCGGGAAACCGGTCGTAGGAACCGCCGGCGCGCTGGGGGACGTAGCCAACGCGATGCCAATCGGTAAACGAGTGCGCGGGTGTTCCAAAGAGGAGGGCATCGCCTTGCTGGGGGGCCAATTCGCCAAGCGCCAATTTGAGGAGCGTGGACTTGCCGGCCCCATTCTCTCCCGAGAGAATCACGGCTTGACCAGGGGCAATGATCAATGAGCAATGGGCAAGAACGGGGGCAGGGCCATACGAAAACGAAAGATCGCGAATCTCAATGGGCGTTTCCATAGTTAGGCCCTCGCGCCTGGCGTTGCATTGGGGTCGGTCTCGTTTGCGGCGGTTTGCTTGTGCGCCGTAAAGACGGAGCTACCGTGGTCGAAGAGCTTGCGGTACTGCATACGCTCCAGGCGATCGTCGGCTTCGTGCAGTTTGCTCGGCATGTTCTCGGCTTCGGGGACATGCCACGTGCCGTTCGCATCCTGTTTGCCGACCACATTGATGCTTGGCATGTTCTTGCGATTCTGCAGGCGCGCGCGTTGATAGGCTGTGAGTGGAGCTCCTATGGCGTTGAGGGTGAGAGCCCCCACGTTATCGATGCTTGTATCCAGTGTTTCGCTGGTCTGGGCATTGCCGGCCACGTCGTAATTGGCCCATACCACGTAGCGCGTCTGCCAAATGCGCTCGGTGTGCGTCGCCTCGTCCTCGTCGGTGAAGTAGAGGTCGTTATAGCGGTCGGTAAAGAACGGCTGGTGGTCACCGTACATCACCACGACCACAGGGCGGTCGAGCTCGCGCAGCTGGTCCAAAAAGTCGGCGAACGCTTTATCCGAGGCATCCATAAGGGAGCAATACTCGTTTGTCCACGTGACGACCTTATCCTCGATGCCGTTTAGGTTTAGATGCACTTGCTGGTCGGCGGGCACCAGTCCGGTGTCGTAGGCCGAGTGATTCTGCATGGTTACGTCATGGATAAAGATGGGCTCGTTGTTCTGTCGCAGCACCTCGAGGCACTTGTCATATGTCGCCGCATCGGTTACCTTGCGGCAGAGCTGAGGTGCGCCAGCGAAATCCTCGATGGAAAGAAACTCATCAAAGCCCATGTCGGTAAAGACGTTCTCTCGGTTCCAGTTGGTGGCGTGGTTGGGGTGC
>CWHC01000005.1_pt1 | contig 22221 bp, 17 predicted proteins | sample 693371 | NCBI WGS metagenome assembly CWHC01 (sample SAMEA3735914, study PRJEB9488) | human gut metagenome | biome: ENVO:mammalia-associated habitat; material: ENVO:feces | place: Malawi | collected 2009-02-27 | reverse complement strand
CATTGGGGACGTTCTTAAACGACTAGTCGTCGGGGACACTCTTTGCAAGCGACAGAAAAGGACCGTCCCAAACTGCCGGCAAAAAAGGAACGTCCCCAAGTGCCGAGTTTTCGCAAGACTGTCCCACATGGCTAGTCGTTTAAGCACGTCCCCGATGCCTACTCTGTGGTGTCGTCGTCCTTGGGGAGTTGGGGGAACACGGCGTTTTTGGGCATGGAAACCTTGGTGAGCGAGGTGAGCTTTTTGCTCAATGCCGTGTCCGTCTTGACCAGGTCGCTGAGCGTCACGATCTTGTAGCCGTCGGCGACAAGGCCATCGATAATCTGCGGCAGCGCCTCGAGCGTCTGCCCGGCATACTCATCGCTATCGGTGAGCAGCACAATATTGCCCGGCGTCACCGAGTCGAGCACGGTCGATACTTGCTCGTCGGCGCCGTTGAGCAGCCAGTCGCCCGAATCGATATTCCACGAAACCACGGCGGACACCAGGTCCATCGAGTCGATCCAGTTTTGCTCGTCAAACGCGGCGTAGGGGGCACGCAGCAACATCGTCTCGACGCCGGTCGCCGACTTAATCGCTTCGGTGCCCTTCGTGATCTGCTTGCGCACCGTCTCGCGATCCTCACCCTTGAGCGAATCATCGCTGTAGCTGTTGGAGCCGATCTCGCACCCGGCATCGACAATCGCTTTGGCAGTAGCGGGCGAGGCTTCCGCGGCATCGCCCGAAAGGAAGAATGTCGCGGTGACGCCCTTTTCCTTGAGCACCTGCAAGATCTGCTTGGTCGCGCCGCTCGGACCCTCGTCAAATGTCAGGGCCACGTACTTTTCGTTGCCCTTGGGCGCTACGCTTGCGCACTCGACTACGCAGTCGGTGGCGGGCACGACCTCGCCGCGGTCCTGCGTCTTGCCCGACTGCTCGCCGACCCATACCTCAGAGCGGCCCCGAACACCCCAGGTTTTGACGTACTCAATGGCACCCGTGCCCTCGACCTTAAGCTTTGGCTCGACAGTCTTGGCCTGGACCTCGTGCTTTTCGTACGCGTTGCGGCCGTCCTTAACCGTCACCTTCTCGCCACCCGTAAGCTCGCGACTATTCCATTTGCCTTGCTTCACGCGTTTGCCGTCGACCTTCACCGACAGCTTTTCGCCGCCATGGCGCTTGAGCACGCTGTCGTCGACGGCCAGCAGATCGCCGGCATCGTACGTTTCGGTCAGACTTTGATCGTCGATAAGATTCTGCAACGTAGAGCCCACGCGCACCGCGGTCTTTTGCCCGTTGAGTTCCACGTCCACGCTGCGGTTGACGTAGCCCACGACGGCAGCGATAAACAGCACGAGCGCGCAGCCCACGGCGATGAGCGCATAGGGCAGGTGGGACGGTCGGCGCGGCGAGCGCCCGTTGCCGATGCGCGCACTGCGATCGCTAAACCCACGGCTATGGTTGAGGTACATCGCGCCGGGCCTACGGCGATGTTGACGCTGACCGCTGGGCAGCTGCCCCAGGTCGCGGCGCGCCGTCGGACGCGCACCCGAGCGCCCGTTTAAGTTAGATCCGTTTTGGCGCATGTGCGCTCCCCCATAAACGCAGCGAGCCGGAGCAACATGTCTCCGGCTCGCCTCCCATCATTTGGTACGTCGCTATTTGCTAGCTTTTGACGAGTTCCCACTCGCCTTTTGATATTCGTCCTTAAAGGCCTTGAACATACCGCGCGTCTTGCCGAGCTGCTTACCCAGTGCACGGCTGCCCTTGTCCACGGCAACCGATCCCTTGTCATCGAGCACCTTGGCGCCCTTCTTGACCTTATCGCCCACCACGACACCGGCCTCGGCAGCCCTGGCGGCCACGCCGCCCGAATACCCGAGCGCCTTGACCTCGTCCGAGACAATCATCGCGCCGTTCTCGTAGCCGCGCAACATCGTCGGCGGCACCTGCGTGTCGCCCACCAGCACGCTCGAAGCGGCACCGGCGGTCACGTAGAACATCTGCACAATACCCGATCGCGGCTTGAACTCAACGTCCGAGCAGTAGCCCACGACATCGCCCGATTCCGTGCGCACATCCATACCAACCCAGATGATGCAATCGTCCAGGTTGATATCGAGGCGCTTGGCCGCGGCGGCATCGTAGGTGCCCTTGACGTCGTCGACCGCGACAGCGCCCTCATAGACGCCGATGGCATCGAGCGCCACAAAGCGGTCGGGGCGCTCGATCATACCCGCGATATCGGACTGGCGGACCATAAAGCCCACCACGCGCGTGCCGCCCGGGGTAAAGACGGGAAAGTGAATCTTGCCGAGCTTTTTAGGGCTGCGCGGCGTGCCGTCCTTTTTGGTGCGCTTGTCTTCGGCAGGCTTGCGATAAACCTTGACGCCGACAAAATCCCCTGCGCGCATTATGCCTCGGTCGAGGGCTCCGTGGCCTCGGTGTCGGCCTCAGTGACGTTCTCGACCACGACGTCGGCAGCGGGCGTCACGTTGCCGCCCGAGATGGCGTTGTTGAGCTGCTCGCGAAGCTGGTCCATGCGCTCGCGGGCCAGGTCGACCTTGGCGCGCAGGTCATCGGTCTTGGCGTCGACCATCGGACCAAAGTCGTTGACCGCGGCGCGGGCCTCCTCGGCACCGTGCTCGTAGGTGTCACGCATGTTGTCCCAGGCATCGTTGGCGATATCGGCGGCCATGGCGCGAGTCTCGGCACCCGAGCGCGGGGCCAGAGCAACGCCGATGATAGCGCCGGCGGCAGCACCAAAGAGCGCACCGGAGACAAAGCTGAAAGTCTTTCCCATGATCATTCCTCTCCTGCGGGCACCTCGATGCCCACCGTTTGAATGCTGTCCATTATACCCGCAGCGCAACACTTGCCGTCGCGCTCATCTGCGTACGGTAAAAGCGCAGGAACATGATGGTGATAAGCGAGCGAACCTACTCCTGCGGCATGGCCGGCATGGCCACCGTGACGGCCGGGTCTTCGCCAGCGCCGTCAACGAGCGGCAGCGTTCCCTCGTGCGCCGAGCCGGACGGAGCCGTTGCCGCACCACCGAAGACGGCCGCGGGGGCCTCGTGGTTCTCGGCGACCGCACCCTCGGTATCGATGGGCATCTGCGGCTCGTCGTCAAAGCTCGGGACGCCTTGGGGCTCCGCAGACTCGGGCTCAGCAGGCGCCTCGGCAACAGGCTCAGTGTCGGCGTCGGCAGGAGCGTCGCCCTCGGGCGCATCCTCGGCCACGTCCTCGCCGTTCGCAGCGGCGACGGCCTCGTGCGGGTCCTTGCCCTCGGCCTCGGCGCGCATGCCCAGCACCAGGTTGCGCAGGCCCGCGACCGTGCCTTCCACGTCGGGGGCCGGCTGGTCGGCGTGCAGGTACGCCCAGTCCATCATAAAGGTCGCCGACGACAGCGCGCCAATGGCCAGCGCGTCATCGGGACACGAAAGCTCGACCTCAAAGACACGCTCGTCATGCTCGCTCACGCGCGTGCGACCGCACGAGATGCTGCCGGCAAGACCGGTCTCGTTCATGAGCTCGACCGTCACGTGCTCCAGCAGGTGGCAAAGCTCGGTCTGGCCCATGCAGTCCTGGAACTCGCGACCCGAATCGCCCAGGCACAGATGCTTGGCAATCGCGGGTACCAGGTAGTACACGCGCGCCGTGGCCTCGATATCCTCCGAGGTCATGAGCGGCATGCCGGGGTTCACCAGCACGTGCGCGCAAATCTTGTCCTCGCTGACGGTGACCTTAAGGATGTTGAACAGGCCTGCCATAACTCTCCCCTACTCGTCCTTGCCCTACTCGTCGCCGTCGTGCGGATCCGCAGAGCCCGCACCCGACGCCGCCGGCTTCTCTGCCGCGGGCTCGGAATCCTTCTTATCGGTTTCGGCCGGAGCGATCACGCGAATGAGCGAGATGCGCTGGCCACGCATCGACTGTACCTTGAACTTGTACCCTGCGACCTCAAACACCTCTCCGATGTCGGGCACCGAGTCGCAAAGCTCCAAAATCCAGCCGGCGATGGTCTCATAATCATCGCTTTCCTCGAGCGGCCAACCAAGCTCAATCGCGTCATCGCACGAAAAACGCCCATCGACGAGCCACTCACGGCGCGAGAGGCGCGTGAGATACTTGTTGTCGGGGTCGAACTCGTCCTCGATCTCTCCGACGATCTCCTCGACGATGTCCTCGATGGTGATAATGCCGGCCGTGCCACCGTACTCGTCCACGACGACCACAATCTGGTCGTGCGAGGTCTGCATCTCGGACAGCAACGGCAGGATATCCTTGGTGTCGGGCACAAAGGTGGCGTCGCGCAGATAATCGGCGATGGGCTGGTCGCCCTTGCCGTCGAGCGCGGGCTGGATCAGGTCCTTGATGTGCGCGATGCCCGCGACGTTGTCGGGGTCCTCGTGATACACCGGGATGCGGCTGAAGCCGGTCTGGCGCATGGTGGACAGCACGTCGGCGACCGTCTCGTCGTCCTCGCACATGGTGGTGTCCACGCGCGGCACCATGACCTCGCGGGCAACGGTGTCGCCCAGGTCGAAGATCTCGTGGATCATGCGCTTTTCCTCGTCGAGCAGGTCGTCCTGCTCCGAGACCATGTACTTGATCTCTTCCTCCGAGACGTTCTGACGGTCATCGGCGCTCTTGATGCGCAGGATGCGGGCCAGGCCATCGGAGCAAGCGCCGGTCAGCCACACGAGCGGATGGGCGATCTTTTGGAACACGGAGAGCGGTCCCACGACCTGCTTGGATACGCCCTCGGCGTTAGCGAGACCGATGCGCTTGGGCACGAGCTCGCCGATCACGATGGACACAAAAGCGACGGCGACGGTGATGATGACCGGCGCCAGGCCGCGCGCGATGGCGGAAAGCGGTGCGATGCCAAAGCTCATGATCCACGCGGCAAGAGGGTCGGACAGGCTCGTCGACGCGACGGCGGACGAGGCAAAGCCCACGAGCGTGATGGCGACCTGGATGGTGGCCAACAGCTGATCGGAATCGGCGGCGAGCTGGACGGCACGCTCGGCGCGCTTATCGCCCTCCTCGGCATCGTGCTCCAACACGGCGCGCTTGGCCGTGGTGAGCGCCATCTCGGACATGGAGAAGTAGCCGTTGATAAGCGTCAGGACGAGCGTGGTAATGAGGGAGATGGTTATGTCCATCGGGAGTTTCTCGAACCTCCAAGATTCGGGACGTTAGGTAGTAAGCATAGGCGACGGATGGGGCAATTGCGCTCGGCGGCCGCCTGGATGGGTCCGCGGGCACAGGCGCGATCGCTAGATTACGAAGAGGATCACTGCCATGAACTGGAAGATGCTGCCGGCGAGCACCCACAAGTGGAAAACACTGTGCAGATAGCGCACGTTTTTGGCGATATAGAACGGCACGCCCACGGTATAGCACACGCCGCCGACGGCGAGCAGGGCAAGCGCGACGGGGTTCAGCAGCGCCACAAGCGCGGGCAACTTAAAGACGACAAGCCAGCCCATCAGCAGATAGACCAGACCGCTTACCCAGTGCGGCTGACGCTCGCGCAAAAAGCACTCGAGTGCGATGCCGACGATGGCAATGGCCCACACGGCAAAGAACAGCACGGCACCGCCGTCGTTTGCGAGCGTAATGAGGCAAAACGGGGTATAGCTACCCGCAATGAGCAGGTAGATGCAGCTATGGTCGATGATGCGGAATACGCGCTTGGCGCCCGCGGGCTGAATCGCGTGGTAAAGCGTGGAAGCCAGGTATTCGAGGATGATGCTGACGCCGTAGACGATGGCCGCGGCCATGTGTGTCGGCCCACCACCGCGTAGGGCGGCGAATACGATCAAAAGTACGAGGCCTGCGATACCCAGCAGGCATCCGACACCATGGGTGACGGAGTTCATAATCTCCTCGCCCACCGTGTACTGCGGAACGGCCGCGGCCTTAGGTCGCGGCTTGGAACTGTCGCTCGAATCGGACATGCCGGTTACATCCTCCAACGTAAATAGTTCTCAACACTATATCAAAGCGTCTGGATACGTGCGAAATTTGCACCTGACGTGACCCTTTGTTTACCCATTCTTTGCTTGTTGACGCATCAACGATGAACATCCATAATGCGCTTGCATTGAATGTTGACATATAAGCATCTTAAAGGAGAGCGGTTTATGGCTCAAAATACACGCACCCACCGAGGGCTCAAGATCGGTCTGGCCATTGCCGTGGTGCTCGTTGTCGCGGTGCTCGGGTTTGCCGGCAACTTTTTGTTTGATTTTGCCCTGAACCCGCGTGCTCCGTACACCATGAAGATGATGCAGGACGGCAAAGACGCCAAAAAGGGCGAGCAGATGGACGTCGAGGAGACCGAGGCGCGGGCGTGGTTTAAGGAAAACCGCGAGAGCAGCAGCCTCACCGCGGACGACGGGACCGAGCTTGCCGCCTGGTATTTTGCTGCGTCGGAGAGCACGCACGACTACGCCGTCTGTCTGCATGGATATACCAACGAGCCCATCGGCATGGCCCGATACGTCAAACGATTCCATGACCGCGGCATGAACGTCCTCGCACCCGCCGCCCGCGCCCACGAGCGCTCCGGCGGCGACTATATCGGCATGGGCTGGCCCGAGCGCCTCGATGTTATCGCATGAATCGGGCGAGTTGTTCAGGCCGACCTCGAACTCTATTGGAACACGGTCGACAGCTCCCTCGACGAGGATTTCTAGGACATTTTTTGAGCCTTGCGATTAGGCTGCGCCGCGCGGGAGCGGCGCAGCCTGCGAGGAGGTTGCCATGGTCAGGGTTCGTCTCGAAGGTCTGCCCGATGAGGTTCACCGCACCGCCAATGCGATGCAGGCGGCGGGGTGCGTGCTTGAGCGCTCTCGCGAGTACCCGAACCGCGGCGAAAGCCGCTATGTGCGGGTATATCTCGAATGTTACATTCCTGAAGGTTTGGAGGTGAGCCGCCATGATTGAAATTGATGGCATCGAGTACCGCACCTCAGTGCAATGGGAAAAGAAGCATCGCCATGTGAAAAAAGCCAGCTCGGGAAGGGTGTGGAGCACACTTGGCGCTCGCTTTGGAGGCGCAAAGCCGGGCTGGTCGTTCAGCGGGTCGTGGACCACGTACCAGCTGTCTTTGTAATGGCAGATCTCGCGGGCGGTGTCGTTCTCGAGAACGACTCGCCAGGATTCGCAAACGCGATTGTTGCCGAGAACCCAAGAGCGTGGCCTGTACGATTCGATCTCTTTGAATTGATAGACGGTGCCGTCGTACCACTTGATTCCCCAAGGGACGTACTCACCGTCGGGGCGGCACTCGACTAGGGCCGTGACTAGGCGGATGGATTTAGAGTCTGCGGACAAAGACGCCTCCCGTGCAATGCGAACTTATGTTCTATTATTGCACGGGAGGCTTGTCGTGGCTGCGGGCTCTTCGGCGTACCGCGGTAATCTGGAGGTCCTGAATCAGATCGGGCAGGGAATGGTTACGCGAAGCCAGGCCGAAGAAATTCACAAGGTATCGGTGATAAGGTCATCACCGGCTCTAGTCAATAGTGCTTGCGATCTCCTTCGACCATAGGGCACTCTTCTTGATGACACGACGCTGTGTCTCGAAATCGATATAGAAAAGGCCGTAGCGTTTGTTGTATCCATTCGACCAAGAGAATTGATCCTGGAGAGACCAAACGAAATAACCTCTCACGTCTACGCCGTCTTCACGAGCTTTCAGGAGAGCATCCAAATGCTGATCGATGAAGTCGATCCTATCATCGTCATCGACAAAGTCGCCGGCTGCGTTCAGCGCGTCTTTGCTTCCAAGGCCGTTTTCCGTGATGTAAATCGCGGGATGGGCGGGATAGTTCGCATCGACCTGTCGAAGAATGTCGTACAGACCTTGCGGGTAGATATTCCAATCCCAGTCGGTTGTCGGAACATCAGGGTTCTTGACGAGTTCCGCTATGCCCTTCATGCGGAGGGTCGTCGTTCCCTTTTCGCCGGTCGCGTTGTACTTGGAACGATTTTCACCTGCATAGGCCTGTACGAACTGCGGCTGATAGTAATTGATGCCGAGGTAGTCGTTGAGACCAACAGCCGCCTGCATCTCATCGTAATCTCCGTCTTCTACTGAGAACGAAGCCTCCTGCACCCCACATATCTCCTCAATGAGTGCGCTGGTGCGATCCGTGAGTTTGCCGAAGAACGTTAAATCAAGCAGGAACCTATTCAGATAGGCATCCCAAAGCTCGGCGGCATGTCGGTTGTCGGGTGTATCACCGATTGGATACACGGGTTTAAGCGCGTGTATGACTCCAATGCGTCCTTGATGTCCGCCTTCCTTGAAAACCTTGACAACGCGAGCATGGGCAAGCGCCATGTTATGCATAGCCTGGAAAGACGACGAGAAATTGAACAGATCGGCTGGGGGGAATTCAGCTACAACATATTGGAAAAACGCCAGGCTAATCGGTTCATTGATCGTGAACCACTGGGAGACCTCTGTGAACTCCTCGAAGCAGAACTGTGCGTAGTTTACGAAGGAATCGATATTGGCGCGATTCAGCCAATCTCCCCGACTGAACATTCCGATTGGGGAATCGAGGTGATGTAGCGTTACGTACGGCTCGATTCCATGTTTGCGGCATTCAGCGAACAACTCGTGATAATACTTGACGCCCACGGGATTCGGGTCACCATCAGTATTCGGAAACACGCGAGCCCAGGAAATCGAGATGCGCAGCGCTTTGATGCCATGCTCGGCAGCGAGGCGGATATCTTCTGGGTATCGGTGATAGAAGTCGCTTGCGGGATCAGGCAGGAAACGACCCTTCGAAACGAGAAAATCGTCCCACATGGTCTTCCCCATGCCGTCTTTGCCCGTCGACCCCTCTACCTGGTAGGCGGCAGTGGCGGCCCCCCATACAAACCCCTCGGGCAACCGCTTGACGCGCTTGAGCAGTGTCATCGTTCATCTCCTCCATCCTCAGAGAACAAGCTGGCACCGTTTGTCTCGATCACTTTCCGATACCAGTAAAAGCTCTTCTTCCTGGTGCGATCGTAGGTACCTTTTCCGTCATCATCTAGATCGACATAGATGAAGCCGTAGCGCTTTGACATCTGATTCGTCGACGTCGACACGACGTCTATGCAACCCCATGAGGTGTATCCCATGACCTCGACCCCATCGTCAATCGCCTCCGCGATAGCCCGGATATGACGGCGGAAATAATCGATGCGGTAGTCGTCGTCGATAGAGCCGTCGTGGTTGACGACGTCACGGGCACCCAGGCCGTTCTCGACTATGAACAGCGGCTTTTGGTACCGATCGTACATATCGACAAGGGCGTAGCGCAGGCCATCGGGATCGATCTGCCAACCCCATTCGGAAACATCGAGATAGGGGTTCTTAACGCCCGTAGCCAGATTGCCGCATACCTTTTCTCGGTCATCCGCATCAACAGAATCGACGAGCGACATGTAGTAGCTGAAGGAGACGAAGTCCGCCGGGTAGCACCGTAGAATCTCTTCATCACCCTGCTCGAATCTGACATCGATGCCATGCTTGTCCCAGTAGTCGAATATGAATGCTGGATACGCTCCACGGACCTGAACATCGGAGTAAAAGTAGTTCTCGCGATTCGATCTCTGGGAAAGCAACATGTTCTTCGGATTGCAATTCTCAGGATAGGTTAGGGTCCGCGTGATCATGCATCCCATCAAGGCATCAGGATCGATCTCGTGTAGCTCTTTCGTCGCGAGTGCGGCTGCGACAAATTGATGGTGGACGGCTTGGTATATCACCTCTTCGAGGTTGGCATCGGCGAAACGGTCTGGAACGATCCCCGCGGTCACGTAAGGATGCCTGAAGATCGAGTCGATCTCGTTGAACGTGATCCAATACTTCACAAGGCCCTTATATCGCTCGAAGCACACGCGCGCGAAACGGGCGAAAAGGTCGACAAGACAGCGGTCATACCACCCTTGATAGTGGTTTGAAAGATACAGTGGCATCTCATAATGATGGAGCGTTACAAGCGGCTCGATTCCATGTTCGCGCATTGTTCTGAACACGTTCTCGTAGAACGAAAGCCCGGCCTCGTTCGGCTCTTCCTCATCGCCCATGGGAAAGATTCGAGCCCATTGAATGGACACGCGCAGGCACTTGAAGCCCATCTCGGCGAATAGAGCGATGTCCTCGCGATAGCGATGGTAAAAATCAATGCCGTGTCGTTTCGGATACATAAGCTCGTCATCCGTTTGCATCGCCTGGGCGATCTCCTCGGATGTAATTCCATGCTGGGCGCTGTAATCCCTTGGGTCGATGCCGGGTTTATAGCGGGAAACATCCGCAACGGTAGGGCCCTTGCCCCCTTCTCGCCAAGCGCCCTCGCATTGGTTCCCGGCGATGGCCCCGCCCCAAAGGAAACCTTCGGGAAAGGGAGACTCGAGATGATGGAAAGCGATACTGGTGTCCATGGCTAATTGACTCCGTAGGTAGCGTCGACTTCTGCTTCCTCGAGGGTAGCAGCCTCCTGTTCTTTCTCCTTCTCCTGCTGCAGTTTGGCCTGGCGGTTGGAGATGAGCACAAATGGGGTCCAAATCGCAGTCGTGACGGCGATGCAGATGATTTGTACCACAACGCCCTGCCAACCGTGGCTGATGAAGGGAGAGATCAGAACTGGGAGACCCAAGGGCACGTCAACGGTGTTGCACGGCAGGAATCCGATGTTCGTGGCGAACATGGCAATCGCGGTCGAGATGGGCGATGTGATGGCAAGGGGAATCGCGAACGTCGGATTAAGCACGACGGGCAGGCCGAAGTAGACGGGCTCGGGGATACCGCAAACGGTCGAGGGAAGTCCGAACTTCGCGACCTCACGATAATCGTCGCGTTTTGAGAACAGCATGATCGCGATGATGAGGGAAAGGATGCAGCCCGCTCCTCCGGGGACCACGAAGTTCATCCAGAAGCCGTAGGTGACCGGCTGATCGGGCACTGTGCCAGAGCTGGCGGCAGCGATATTCGCCGCGATGGCGGCGGCCATCAGGGGATTGCGGATGGGCGAAATGACCAAGCCGCCGTGAATTCCCAACACCCAGAAGAGCTGCGAGATGAGAACCACGAGAACGATACCGACGGGGCTCTGGAACATGATCTCCAGAGGGGTCTGCAGGAACGTATAGATAAAATCGTTTACATACGTACCCGTCAGGCTCTTGAATGCGATTCCGAAAATCGAAGAGCAGAGCAGCGTAATCAAAATCGGAAGCAGGACGTTGAAGGAAGTCGCGATCGCGGGAGGCACCGAGTCAGGCATCTTGATCTTGATGCGATCGATCTTCGTCAGCTTGCCGAACAGCTGAGAGTAGACGACGGCGCTGATCATGCCGATGAACAGACCCTGAGCGCCCAAGATGCCCGTTACCAGTCCAGACACCGTCGTTCCATCGGGACCCGGTATGACGTTGGGCACCATGCTGATGTATGCTGCGATGCACACGATACCCGTGATATGCTCGGGGACTTTGTCTCGGCGGGCGAGATTGGTCGCTACCAAAAAAATGATAGGAACCGTCATAAACGACATCGTGCAGTAATTCAGAAGCGTGAACGCCGGACCGAGAGCCGTCAGTGACGGAATCCACTGAGCGAGCCCGCTTGTCGGTGATGAGATCAGGTTATTCAGCAGTGATCCGAGAGATCCGACGATTACAAAAGGCAGAAAAGTTGTAAACGCGTTCTTAATGCTTGCAAGATACTTGTTGTCATCAACCTTTTCCGCAACAATAAGAATTGCATCCTCAAATTTGTGCGACTTTGCCACAGAAAGCACCCTCTTTCACAAAATGGCTTGTTGCGTCCGCCGGCAGTGCCAGCTGCCGGCGGATTATTTTTAAACTACTTGGACGACGCCACCAGATCCTCAGCTTGCTTGAGAACCGCAGCTCCGTCACAGCGTCCATAGGAGACGGGATCGATAACGCCAATCGGAGCACGCCCTTCAACAATCTTCGTCACCTTGCGTAAAATATGACGTACCTGCGGACCAAGCAGCAAGACATCGAAATTACCCAGCTCATCGGAAATCTGGCCCTGCTCAACAGCCCAGATTTTATAGTCCTTACCCTGGGCCTTAGCAGCCTCCTGCATCTTGGTCACAACGAGTGATGTGCTCATTCCCGCACAGCAGGCAAGCATGATATTCATAGTCTCTCTCCCTTGTTCTCACGCACTTGCGCACTTATGGACAAAATGCTTAGTTAGTACCGTTCTTGTACAGATCGATGAATCGCTCGGCAAGATCGCTTGCGAGTATCGCCATCGTTAGATGGTCCTCTGCGTGCACCAAGATGATGTTCACCTCAACAGAGTTGCCGTTTGCTTCATCGTGTATCAGGTTGAACTGCACTTCATGAGCTGCATGCATCTCGTCTCGAGCCTCTTTAAGCTGAGCGTCGGCAGCTTCAAAATCGCCGTCGGCGGCAGAGTCGATCGCCATAAGGGCGGAAGACTTTGCGTTGCCGGCATGCAAGATAATCTGCATCGCATCCAAATATTTATCCTCGTCCATTCTCCCTCCTCCTATAGATCGTAGTGCCCGTGCAATAGCCCCATCAGTGTCGAAAGACTCTGATGGCTGATCAGCATGTCGATGTCGTGTTCACTGGTAAGCAGCTTGGCCGCGCGCTGATAAAAGCCTTGGAGATTTTTATCGCGCTTCTTGGATATGCTCAACAGGAAAACAACCTGAACATCATGAGTGTTCCAGGAAACAGGTTTATCAAGGATTCCGATGCATACGAAGGTCTCATCCGTCACCGCCTCAAAGGGATGAGGGATGGCCACACGATTTCCGAAAGATGTCTCAGCCAGTGATTCGCGCCTCAGTACCGAGGACTCAAATGCATCCGGGATCGGTTTAACGTCGGCGACTCGTTGACAGAGTTCAGAAATGACCTCTTCCTTGCTCTCGCAGTGCATATGGGTGAAAAACAGATCATCAGAAAAGAACGAGTCGATGACGTCATCCTGAATGTCGCTGTTCAGAATGTGCTGAACATTACCGATTTCATTCTCGTCGAGAAAAGAGCTCACGTGGAAAACAGGCATATCGAGCTTCTGTCGAATCGGTACAGTGGTAAAGACATAGTCGATACTGTGCAGGCTTTCCGCGTTGAGACTTCCGGCGTCACAGGTCCTAATCGTTCCGAGCATGCCTCCGAAAGCACTTCGGTATTGATACTCCAGCAGATGCGCGCTACCGGCACCAGATGCGCAAACAATCAAGATGTTCTTCTTGCTCTGTCCGTTTTTCTGTCGCTCAAGTGCGAGAGCGAACGCAAGAGCGATATACCCTATCTCCTCCTCAGAAGGTTTTTGCCGATACTTATCGGCCAGCACGGAAGAGCTGTCCAACGCCATGGTATACGCCAATGGAAACCGTCTTTTTATATCGCTCAGCAGAGGATTGTCGAGATTCATATGGCACTTCAGTCGCACGGAAAGAGGAACGATATGACGAGCCAGATTGAGACAAAGTTCGAAGTCTTCGCGAAAATCGAAACGGAATGACTCCCATACACGCTCAATCATCCGTGCGGCAACACCCCAGGCTTCGCCTAAGATTTCGAAACCTTCATCATCCTTCCCGTCCGTATCGACAGTCTGTTTGCCAGCGAGATGAATTGCGATGTAGGCCACTTCTTCAACCGGCATCCCAATATCAAATTGAGCTGCCACTTTTCTCGCGATGGTCTCGGCTATGGCGTATTCGCGCCGCGTCTTAATATCCTTAATCTGAAGTTGCTCCATTGGCACATAGCAGTTGTTTCTTATGCGTTCGATTGCTACGGCGATATGAACAAGAAGATTCTGGTATGCGACCGCATTGATATGGAATTCGCTTTGCACAAGAGCTTGATCGACACACTCTGCGATTTCAACGAGGTCATCCCCAAAAGGGACATCCATTGCAAGGCTTGCCAAGCAAAGACGGTGCATAAACTCGGGACCGATGACCCGAACCCCATGTCTTGGTTTTCTTTCGATCTGCAGCCCGAAACGACCGATATAGTCCTCGGCGGCCTTGAGATCATTCGAAATCGTCACCCTTGAAACATATAAGGTGTCGGCAAGGCGGTCTAGTGTGACCCACCCGTTTCGATAGAGCAGTTCATTTAAAATGAAACGAATTCGACCCTTAGACGTGTCTGGCAGGACATGGGTACTATCGGCATCAGCTTTGAAGATCACGTTGAACGCGTCGTTATCGAGAATCGATAACTCATATCCCTCTCCGCGTTTCATGTCTATGCGCGCCGTATCATGGAAAAGCTGATTCAGCTGAGAGATGTACGTACGGATGGTACGAGTGCTCACCCCAAGCATCCGGGATAAATCACTTGCAGGAACCGACGGGCTACGCCTGAGCTCCTGAATGATGCGCAACAACTTATCGTCCACGGTTCCTCCTCTCGCTATTGATAATAGGAAGGAACGTTACGCGATACCACAAAGGATATTTCCTTCCAAATGGAAGATGTCCTTATGATTGAGTAGGTGCGTATGCAGGACAAAATGCCCAAGCAGCTCTCCAGCACGGTACATCCAGTTATACGCCGTACCCAAGCCTTGCACGAAAGCGCGCCACCAAATCCGCCAACATAGGTGCCGCCTTGTCGATATCCCCGGAAGGAGGGATCGTCCCCGGCTGTTAAACCTGATGTTTTGTACGGTATGCGTCAGTATGTCTAGCGCGCAACAGCTTTCCGTGCATAGGCCGGAGGTACCTTGATGCCGTCCGGAAGATCGGACTGATGGGCAGATATCGGGAATTGATATTCGGGGATCACTTTGACGATCCCTAATTAATTGACAAATGCCTAAAAGATAATGCAACAGAGTTCGATTTAAGGTGCTTGAAAGCAGGTAACCCCAGCAAGTGTCCAGAGATGCCTTTATCAATCCGTGTCCGGGATTGTGTTAAATCGTCTACCCGGGTATTTAGTTTTAGATGGGCTTTTTTGCTATCTTTGGAGGTGTGATATCCGGCTGATCGTTTTGTGGGTCGTGCACTACATACCAGCTGTCTTTGTAGTGGCAGATTTCGCGAGCCTTGTTGTCGGCGAGGACCACGCGCCAGGATTCGCAAGCGCGATCGTTTCCCAACGCCCAGGAGCGGGGTTTGTATGACTCGACCTCTTTGAAGGGATAGACAGTACCGTCGTACCACTTGATGCCCCAGGGAACGTATTCGCCGTCGGGGCGGCGCTCCACGATGGCAGTGACCAAGCGGATTGATTTGGAATCTGTAGACAACAGCGCCTCCTGTGCTATGCGAACTTATGTTCTATTATTGTACGGGAGGCTTGTCTTAGTCCTCGGGAAGCTCGATGGGGTAGCGGACGGTCAGACTGCGGTACTTCCGGCAGAACCCCGACAGCAGGTCGGTCACGCGGTGGCGCTGCCTGTCCCTCGCCTCAGCCTTGATGATGCCCGACATCTCGTCCTCCATGGAATCAGCCACGAACTTGCGCCAGTTGCGCTCGGACTCGGGCGCGGCCGAGTCGATGTCGAACTGGGCGTCCGCCTCCCCGAAGCCGGCGATCTCGAGGAACCGCTCGATGAGTTCGGACTTGTCGCGCAGCTCCGGCGATGCTGCCACCGAGAACATGATCCGCGCGGCGATTTCCACCGTTCCTTCAACTGAGAAAACGGCGCCCCCGGGGCCCCGGAAGGGGCCGCGGGGGCGTTCGGCTAGGTGTGGGAACGGCCTATTTGCTCAATGTGTTCGGCTGAGATCGGAAATCAACCCTAGCTATCAAAGTTCATTCATTCAGCGTTCACGCGATGTGAAGCACGGCGACAGAAGCCGCTCGGGACAGTTTTCTGAGAATCGAATAAATCGCCGTTGTCGAGCGAACGCCAGTTGGTTATCCGCCGATCGCGGTTCCAAACTGACCACTCACAGTGGACGGCGGCAGCGCCGAAAAAATCTTTTTGAACCCTCGCACGATAGCTCGTTTTAGCTGGGAAAACTGGACGTTTTAGGCGAATAGTACGGTTTACTGGTCTATCTGACCCCCCGTTTTCGGAAGTGCGGGGAAAATCGCGTGAAGCCCGACCAGACCGCAGTTTTACCAACAATTTATCAGGGGTTTTGTTGCCAAGAATCGGTTTGCGGTCGGCGGTATTCGATTTTTCACCGCACTTCCGAAAAGCCGTCCGTGGGAGCTGTGCTCACGGGCGGCTTTTGCTCGACTTACGCCACAAAATCGCTTGTTTTTTCCAATATCTAGTCGCTACTTGACCTCGATGAGCTCGTACTCGCTCGTGCCCAGGCCGATCTTCTCGGCATGGCCCGACACGTCAAGCGCTTCCACGCCCGCGGCATGAACGTACTCACGCCCGCCGCCCGCGCCCACGAGCGCTCCGGCGGCGACTATATCGGCATGGGCTGGCCCGAGCGCCTCGATGTCGTCGCGTGGATCGGGCGAATTGTTCAGGCCGACCCCGAGGCGCGCATCCTGGTCTTTGGCGAGTCGATGGGTGCGGCAACCGCCATGAACGTCGCGGGGGAATCTCTGCCCGCAAACGTGAAATGCATTATCGAGGACTGCGGTTATACGAGTGTTTGGGACGAGTTTTCTCTGCAGCTCAAGGACGTGTTCGGCCTGCCCAGCTTTCCCTTGCTCGATGTAGCAAACTTGGTGTGCAACGTGCGTGCGGGCTACGACTTTCATAAGGCAAGCAGTGTGGAGCAACTCAAACACGCGACGGTTCCCATGCTGTTTATCCACGGCGACCAGGACACCTTTGTGCCGTACGGCATGCTCGACCAAAACTACGACGCGTGCGCCAGCAAGGTCAAGCAAAAGCTCACCATTCATGGCGCCACCCACGCCAAGAGTGCGCAGGTCGACCCCGAACTCTACTGGAGCACGGTCGACAACTTCCTCGACAAGAATTTTTAGGCAAAAAGCAACGTCTGGGGCTTTATCTGACCCTCTTTTTTCGGAAGTATGCGGCAAAATCTGGGACTGCCGACCAGACCGCAGTTTTACCAACAATTTATCAGGGGTTTTGTTGGCAAAAAATGCCGTGTGCTCGGTAGTCTCAGAATTTGCCGCATACTTCCGAAAAGCCGCCCGCAAGCGCTGTGCTCACGGGCGGCTTTTGCTCAGCCTACGCTACAAAGGCGCTTGTTTTGTCCAATAGCTAGGCGCTACTTGACCTCGATGAGCTCGTACTCGCTCGTGCCCAGGCCGATCTTCTCGGCATGCGCGATGCACGCGCGCCAGTCGGTGTCGGGATGTGTGATGCAGAAGGGGTCGCGCGCCTGCTCGCCCTCCAAATGCTCGTGGTTATGCTCCATCTTGGCCGCGCTATCGGTGAGCTCGGTGTTGGGCAGCGGCTCGGATGCCATGACGGCATCGGCACAGGCCTGGTCGAGGGCGACCGGGTCGAAGCTCGCGAACATGCCGATATCGTTGACGATAGGCGTGTCATTCTCGGGATGGCAATCGCAGTTGGGGCTGATATCCATGGCAAGCGAGATGTGGAAGCTCGGGCGGCCGTCGACGACGGCCTTCGTATACTCGGCGATCTTGTAGTTGAGCACGTCGGCCGCAGCGTCATAGCCGGGCTTGATGGCGTCCTGGTTGCACACGCCGATGCAGCGGCCACAGCCCACGCAGCGATCGTGGTCGATGGTAGCCACGTGCACCGTGCGAGTCGTGCCGCTGGCAAGCTTGCGCTCGCGGGTGTCGTCGAACGAGATAGCGTTGTGCGCGCAGATCTTTTCGCAGGCACGGCAGCCAATGCAGTGCTCGGTCGCGACGTTCGGCTTGCCGGCGGCATGCTGCTCCATCTTGCCGGCACGGCTGCCGCCTCCCATGCCCAGGTTCTTCATGGCGCCGCCAAAGCCGGCCTGCTCATGGCCCTTAAAGTGCGTGAGGCTGATGACGATGTCGGCGTCCATGAGTGCCTGGCCGATCTTGGCCTCGTGCACGTACTCGCCGCCCTCGACCGGAACGAGCGCCTCGTCGGTGCCCTTGAGTCCGTCGGCGATGATAATCTGGCAACCCGTGGCATACGGGGTAAAACCGTTCTGGTAGGCGGTGTCGATGTGCTCGAGCGCGTTTTTGCGGCTACCGACATAAAGCGTGTTGCAGTCGGTGAGAAAGGGCTTGCCGCCCAGCTCCTTCACGACATCCGCGACGGCACGGGCGTAGTTGGGGCGCAAAAAGCTCAGGTTGCCCAGCTCGCCAAAGTGAATCTTGATGGCGACGAACTTGTTCTCAAAGTCGATCTGCTCGATACCGGCGCGTCGGATGAGGCGCTTGAGCTTGTCGAGCTGGCTCTCGCGAGCATGCGTGCGCAGGTTGGTGAAGTACACCTTAGCGGGCGCCGCGGGTGCAGTTGCGGTCATAGATCTATCCCCTCGGTCTATATGGCGTTACAGACATGAGAGGATGGTACCCGTTGAAGTAGGGTCAAAGTCAAGCGCAACACCGAGTCGTTAGGCACTCATTGGGGACGTACTTAAATGACTGAAACTACTCATTGGGGACAGACTTAAATGAGTACCACTAGGGACGCTCTTTCGCTACCCGTCACCCGGCAGTTGGGGACGTTCCCTTTCTGCCGGCAGCTGGGGACAGTCCTTGCCAGCCCGACCGGCGAGCCGGCGAGACGGCAAAGACTGTCCCCAATGGCTAGTCGTTTAAGAACGTCCCCGATGACTACTCTTGGACTTTGAGAGCTTCGGCCAGGCTCACGCGCTTGATGGAACGCATGTGCAGCAGCGCCACGATCAGGTAGGTCGCAAAGCCAATGCCCACGCATACCGCCATGGACCAAGCTGGCACGTAGATCTCGATATTGCCGCTATAGGCAAGCAGCATGGAGCGGAAGATGGCGGTGAGCGAACCGATGATCAATGGCAGGCTCAGCACGAGCGACGCCGCCACGCACAGCGTGATCGAGCGGATGTACAGGTGCGAGATCTCGCCATCGCGATAGCCAAAGACCTTCATGTAGCTAATCGACCGGGCGCTATGGTCGATAACAGCCTTGGTCAGCAGATACATAAACAGCAGGAAGATAAACACCGCGAGCCCGATCATCATTCCGATCATTTTGCTCATCATGCCGATGAACTGATCACCCACGGCGCGCATGTCGTCGGGCGTGGTGTCGCCGGCAAAGTAACGAGCATCGAGGTCGAGCTTCTCGTCGCTCACATAGCCGTTAAAGTAGGCGGCGTCGTTGTCGAACAGCTCGTTAAAGTCATCAATGCTCATATAGATATTCATGTCCGACTTTGAACCCCAGATGCAGTCCTTACCCGCGTACTCAAGGGAATAATCCCGAGCCTCGTACTTGTCGCGAAGCTCGACCTTCTGGCCCTCGCTCCAGCCAAACTTATCGAGCAGACCGCCGCCAAAGACGACGCGCCCATCGCCGACATCGAGGTTCTTCCAGTAGCGCGAGTTGGGCGAGATGCCGTAGACGGAAATGGCCTCCTCGCCGTTTCCCTCGCCGCGGTCGTATTGCAGCTGGTAGACAGCGTATTTCTCGGCCTGCGTAATCTTAGCCGCACCGTTGTCGGTCGTGTTAACCGGGTGAATGTCGTCGTTGTCAGCGTCAATCCTCGAAGCCTTATCAATCAGATCGATGACAGTGTCGCGGTCGCAGCCAAGGGCATCGGCCGCGTCATCGAGGCGCACATAGAGCGCATCCTTCTTGTCCTGGACCTTGGCAAGCGCATCCTGCGCTGCGGCCAGGCTCTCGGCAGACGGAAATGCGGTCGCGGCGTCGGCTGCTGCCTGCGCGGCATCGGCCGCGTCATCAAGCTCGTCGCTGGCATTCTGAACGGCGGAGAGCAACGCGCCGTCCACTGGCTGCAAGCGCTCGAGCGCCGCCCACTGCCCGCGCTCCTCGGCGGTGCCCTTGAGCTCTAGCGGAGCCTTGAGCGTGTACTGATGTTCGGCGACCAGGCTCGTCTCCAGGTTGTCCGCATAGTGCGTCATCGTAGGCAGAATCGCCAGGCCAAAGAGCAAAAGTAGCGACCCAAACGCGATGCCCACGAAAAGCGTAGCGAAGTTGCCCAGGTTGCGCAGGAAGACGCGCAGGCGAAAGCGGGACACAAAACCCATGCGTTCCGGCAGCTGCAGACCGCGCTTAGTACCCGACTTGCCGCTCGCCTCGTGACGAAGGAACTGCAACGGAGTCTTGCCCATCTTGTGAAGCAGGCCCACGAGCGTAATGAGAATGAGTGCAGCGGCGGGAACCACGGCACACTTGACGAAGATTTCCCAGCTCCAGTACACCTGGAAGGGCGGCAGGCTGTACGAGCCGTAATACAGGCTGCGCATGGGCTCGGTAAAGAACGCAACGCCGAGCGCGGTGCCCAATAGCGCCGCGAACACGCCTACGACGGCGGGAAGCGCAAGATAGTGCAGCACGATCTCGCGTCGACGATAGCCGCTAGCGAGCAGCGTGCCGATGATGGCGCTCTCTTCCTCGATGGTGGCGTCGGTAAGGACCACAAAGACAAACGCCATGATCACGATGATGATGTCGAGCAACGTCGTCCACATCATAGAGTCGCCGTCCACGTCGTCGCGCGCATAGCCAATGCCCTGGTTGGAATCGGCATCGATAAGATCGTCAACGCGTGCATCGGCATCTGCCAGCGCCTCGACCATATCCTGTTCGGCATCGGTACGGTCCGCGGTGGAGAGGTCACGGTCGTTAAAGGTAAAGGAGTACGTATAGGCGGGCGCGCCGCCGGCATCCTCGAGCGCGGCAAAACCGGCATCGGTAACCTCGGCAACGCCATACGTAATGGTGTTCACCGTAAAGTCCGAATTGTTGAGGAACAATGCCTGGCTATCAGGCTGCGTCATGATGCCGCAGATGGTATAGGTGCGACCCTCGAGCTCGATCCTATCGCCCACGGCGAGGTCATTGTTGGTGGCAAAAACGCGGTCGATGGCCACCTCGTCGTCCGCCTTGGGCTGTCTACCTTCGCAGTAGGATGCGATATCGACCTTGGTGCGGTGCGCATAGGTGCGCAGCGTGCGCTTAGTGCCATCGTCGCCGGACGCCTTTTTGATGATGGCGTCGATAGAGAAGTTCTTGTAGAGCGTAACGCCGCCGACGTCCTCCGCCGCGTCTTCGGCAGCCTTGAGCTGCTCGCCGGTGGCCTCGAAGGAGGTAGTCACGCGGCCGTCCTCAATCGTGTAGTCGTCGCGCATGCCATCGATAAGGCAGCCAATGGAATGCGCTGCGAGCAAAAAGCCCGACGTGAGGGCGATACTTCCGCACATAAGCAAAAATATGCCCAGGTACTTGCCGATATTGCAGCGCAGCTCGCGCGGGAGACGTTTTGCGAGGGGTGTCATGGCGCCGCCTACCAATCGAGATCGGCGGCAGCGACGGGCGACTCGTTGAGCTCGTCCTCGACGATACGGCCGTCGCGCAGGCGCAGCACGCGGTTGGCCATGCGAGCGATGGCGGCGTTGTGCGTGACGATGATGATGGTGCAGCCGTAGGCGCGGTTGACATCCTCCATAAGCTGCAGGATTTCCTTGGACGTCTTATAGTCGAGCGCGCCCGTGGGCTCGTCGCACAGCAGCAGGCCCGGGTTTTTGACGAGCGCGCGGCCGATGGCACAGCGCTGCTGCTGGCCGCCCGAGACCTGGCGCGGAAACTTGTTGCGGTGCTCGTAGAGGCCCAGCGAACGCAGCAGGTCGTCGACATTGAGCGGGTTTTTGGACAGGTGCGCCGTGACCTCGATGTTCTCCTTGATGGTGAGGTCGGACACCAGGTTGTAGAACTGGAAGACAAAGCCCAGTTCGCGGCGTCGGTATTCGCCCAGGTCTCCGGCCTTGAGCACGGTAAGGTCGCAGCCGTCCACCAGAATAGAGCCGGCGTCGGCATCCTCCAAGCCGCCAATGAGGTTGAGGAAGGTCGACTTGCCCGAGCCCGAGGGTCCCAGCATGACGCAGATCTCGCCGCGATTGATGGACGCATCGATGCCGTCGAGCACCGTCAGACGCGCATCACCGTCGCCGTAGTGTTTCTTGAGCCCTTTGACCTGGACATAGGCTTGCTTTGTCGCCATTCTACCCCCAATTGTTAGACTGCTGATACTTTTATGAAGTAATAGTAAACCAAGGTGAACTATTTTTGGGCGAGAGCGGGGACTTGTTTCAAGACTAGTCGTTGGGGACGTTCTTAAACGACTA
>CWHC01000111.1_pt4 | contig 22530 bp, 24 predicted proteins | sample 693371 | NCBI WGS metagenome assembly CWHC01 (sample SAMEA3735914, study PRJEB9488) | human gut metagenome | biome: ENVO:mammalia-associated habitat; material: ENVO:feces | place: Malawi | collected 2009-02-27 | reverse complement strand
TCATCGCGAGGGTCTTCGAGGCTTGGCTCGGGTAGCCCCTCTTTCCAGCAGCGCGGGTATCACCGTTCACGATAAAGGCGTGTGCACCCAAATACCCGCGGGATTGACAATGGGGCGTTTAGCTGCATAATAGTTACTAGTTAGAAACCCTCGGGTTTGCGGGGCAGGATCGTGAAAGCGGTCTGCCCTATTTTTTCCTCCGTCTGCTCCAAATCAAGTAGTTCGAAGATAGCCCGTAGGTGTCCTCATGGGCGCCTCTTGTTTTCAGGGAATCAGTCGCTCGTTCGTGAACGCAGACATCGGCGCTTCATGAACGAGCGCATCGTACCACCAGCGGCCGGACAACGGAGCCAGGCTCTATTGTCCGAGAAGGAGGAGACATGGCATTCAATCCCAACGACATGATGTACGTCACGCTTTCCAACGGCCTGAAGATGCCGCAGCTCGGCTACGGCGTCTACCAGGTGACCCAGAACGAGTGCGAGCGCTGCGTCCGCGATGCGCTCGAGGTTGGCTACCGCCACATCGACACCGCCCAGAGCTACTTCAACGAGGAGCAGATCGGCGACGCCATCGCCAAGTCTGGCATCGATCGCAGCCAGGTCCGGCTCACCACCAAGGTCTGGATCGAGCACTTTGGCGAGGCCGCCACGCGCGCCTCGGTCGAGGACTCCCTGCGCAAGCTCAAGACCGACTACCTCGACCTCGTGCTTCTGCACCAGCCCTTCGGCGACGTCTTTAGTGCATGGCGAGGCCTCACGTCGCTCTATAACGAGGGCAAGATCCGCGCCATCGGCATCTCCAACTTCTACGTAGACCACATGGTCGAGTTCTGCGAGTTCTCGGGCACTGGCGTGCTGCCCATGGTCAACCAGATAGAGACCCACCCGCTCAACCAGCAGATCGAGCTCATGGAGTAGGAGAAGAAGTACGGCGTGCAGTCCGAGGCCTGGGCGCCCTTCGGCGAGGGTCGCGGCGGCCTCTTCGAGAACCCCGTCCTGTCCCAGATCGCCACGGCACACGGCAAGACCACCGCGCAGATCATGCTCCGCTGGAACCTCCAGCGCGGCGTCGTCGTAATTCCCAAGTCGGTCCACCGTGAGCGCATGGAGCAGAACCTCGACGTCTTTGACTTCTCGCTCACGGACGAGGAGATGGCGCAGATTGCCACGCTCGACACCAAGACCTCGAGCTTCTTCTCCCACGCCGACCCTGCCATGGTGCAGTGGTTCGCCAAGATGGTCGTCAGCATGACTGCACGCAGGAGAAGAAGAGCTGGTAGCACCCGCAGCCGAACAATAGAGCCAGGCTCTATTGTCCGGGCCTACAGGTCCTTTAGGTAGAAGTGGTCCATCGTGGCGTGACTGAGTGAGACGGGTTCGATGCGCTTGTATCCGAGCTTCTCGTAGAGATGGATGGCCGCTTTGAGGTTCGAGTGTGTCTCGCGATAGAGGTGCTTGTAACCCAGATCGCAGGCCCTGTTCTCGATAAGGCGGACAAAGCAGGCTCCCAGCCCGTGATCCTTCGCCGCGTCAGCCAGGTAGAGCTTCTGAAGCTCGGCCGTGTCCTCGAGTGGCTCGAATTCAGCCAGCCCGCCGCCACCGAGCACGCGCCCTTCGGCGTCCTCGACCACAAAGTACGCACGGCGCTCTGGCGCCAGCGCATTGTACGAGCTCAGAAACATGATTTCTGAGTCAAAATACGCCGTCCCGGGAATGTCGAGCCCAAACGCCCTGAGGTTCTCACGGGCAATGGTGCCCATGCGCTCGTCATCCGCCGCAGTTATCGGCCGCATCGTTATGTTGTCCGTTGCTACTCCCCACTTCAGTCGATTCAGGCTTTCATGATAGCGATGGACGCGCGACGAGAAGCACGTACCTCCAGTGGTTCAAGCTCGGCGCGCGTGAGGATCTCTGCAAGCAACCACCTGGTACGCTACTGTTTCCAGCGTGGCTTAGCGGACTGGCGAATCCCGCCCCGTGCGCGTCATCATCCAATCAGATGCCCTGGCAAGCAGCAGCACCGTCAATCACACTGCGTTCTTACGGCGCCCTTTGCGATAAAATTAGAGAATTGTGTTTTTACCTCGCAGCTACGGAGACATTAGATGATTACGCTGGACAATCTTCGCGACGCACTTAGGGCTCTGTGCTACGAGCCGTCGGGCGACGGCACCGTTTATCAGAAATCCTGGGAAGAGACCAGCGCACAAGTCACGGTCGATTTTTCCAAGAAACGCATCGGCTACCCGAAAGACCTGGGGTTCAAGGTCAACAAAGACACAACTTGTAACTTCTCCGATAACGAGAACTTCGTCGTACTCGCCTGCGTAACCATGCTCCTCGACAAAGGATATCGCCCCGAATCACTCGAGCTGGAGCGCGAATGGGCCCTTGGGCACGAACAAAAGAGCGGCCGCGCTGATATCTGCATTAATGACGTGAGGGGCGACACACTCGCAATCGTCGAATGCAAGACCCCTGGAACCGAGTTCAAAAACGAATTCAAGAACATGCAGTCAGACGGAGGGCAACTCCTCTCCTATTGGCAACAAGAGCGCGCGACTCGCTGGTTGGTACTCTTTGCATGCGATTTCATCAACAACGAAATCGTGCCAGACCAGGTTTCAATTAACTGCAGCGATGACGAGAACTTCATCGCGCTCGCCAAACGCGATGACACCATTGCGCTCTACCGCGACGCCCATACGGTGGAACAGCTCCATCAAGTTTGGACGGAAACGTACAACCAACAAGTCGAGGGAAACATCCTCTTTGGCGATAGGTCGACGGCATACCACCCGATGGTTCCTCCCCTTCTCAAGAAGGACCTTGTCGACTTCAGGGCCGAAGACAGCATTGTCAACCGCTTCGAGGAAATCCTCCGCCACAACAACGTCTCCGATAAAGAGAACGCCTTCAATCGCCTTATCGCGCTCTTTATCGCGAAGCTCCAAGACGAGCTCTCGAAAATGCCAACCCAGGAGATTGAGTTCCAATACCGCCAAGGACGCGACACCTACGAAACGCTCCAGGACAGGCTCCAGAGACTCCACTCAGACGGCATGAGAAAGCTCATGCGGGAAGAGGTCCTGTACGTTCCCAACGACTACGCCGAAAACCTCATAAGCAACTATACGGGCCAGCACCGCAAGAAGCTCATCGAGGAGCTGAACGGCACGCTGCGCAAGCTCAAGTTCTATACCAACAATGACTTTGCGTTCAAAGACGTCCACAACGAGGAACTCTTTCTTCAGAACGGCAAGGTACTCGTAGAGACGGTGCAACTTCTACAGCCGTATCGCATCGTAGGAACTCAAGACATTCAATTCTTGGGCGACCTCTTCGAACAGCTCCTTAATCAGGGCTTTAAGCAAAACGAGGGCCAATTCTTCACACCTGTGCCCATCACCCGTTTTATTTGGAAGTCACTCCCACTCGACAGCATCGTGCAGGACGAGGCTGGTGCCGTGCACTATCCACGCGTTATCGATTACGCCTGTGGCGCGGGGCACTTTCTCACAGAAGGGTTCGAAGAAATCTCCGACGCCGCATGCCAATATGATCCGACCATAGAGGATGACCTCGGAGACGCCGACTGGGTCAGAGACAATCTCGTCGGCATCGAGAAGGACTATCGACTCGCTCGCGTTTCCAAGGTCTCGTTCTACATGCATGGCGCAGGGCAGGGCAACGTGGTCTTCGGCGACGGACTTGAAAATTATCCCGACAAGGGAATCGACAGCCGAACCGACAGGGGACGCTTCGACATTCTTGTCGCCAATCCCCCGTACTCTGTCGCGGCCTTCAAACCGCATCTCAAGCTTCACAACAACGAACTCAAAGTGCTGGAAACCATCAGCGATAGCGGATCGGAAATCGAGACCCTCTTTGTCGAGCGTGCGGCACAGCTTGTTCGGCCCGGAGGCTACGCCGCCATCGTCCTCCCCACCTCGATCCTCGACAAAAGCACGAGCTCGAGTTTCATGGCCGCACGCGATGTGCTTTTGAGCTCGTTCGAGATCGTCTCCATCGCCAGGTTCGGATCAGGCACATTCGCGGCCACAGGAACAAACGTCGCAATTATGTTCCTACGTCGCTTTGACGAGATCCCGCCCCGCAATGCAAACGCACTTGATTTCGTTGACGCTGTTTTTGAGCGCAGGAAGCTCGCTGGTTGGAAAGACGAAAGCGCTTTCAACGCTTATCTCGGCACAATTAATGTAGACGGAGATACTTACCGGGCTTTTCTCGCAGGAGAGGCTGACTGGAACGAATGGGCAAACACTCGCCACTTCAACGTTTATTGCCATCTTTTCGAATCATCGAAGGAGCTCAAGACCCTTCGAAAGAGAAAGACTTGGAAGGCGGCCGACAAGAACTCACAGCTCAAAGCAGAGAACGAGCTGTTCTATCGCTATGCGCACAAGGAAGAGCGCAAACGCCTGCGCGTTTGGGGTCTCGTCTGCGGCGAACAGACGCTCATCATCAACTCACCTAACACGACCAAGGAAATCGCCTCTTTCCTTGGCTACAAATGGAGCAATCGCAAAGGCAACGAGGGGATACAGCCCATCGACGGTGAGGGTGTGCTCTATTCGGACGACGAATCGGACGACACGAACTCGCTAAGCGGCATCATCAGAGCATGGTTCTCCGGCGAGCAGGTTGAGCCCGGCGACCTTGCCCAGTACTACTACTATGCCAAGACCGCCGATTTCATCGACTTTGATGCCGAGAAGTTCGACGAGACTCTTACGATTCCCCGCTCTTTCTACAAGCCCCGCTCGTTCGCCCAGGGCACCGTAGTCAAGACGCTTGGAGACATCACATCCTACGTTACCAACAGCGTGGCCCAGAGTTCCATCACCACCGACACTTACGTAACAACCGAGAACATGGTCAAGGACCGTGGCGGCATAACTGCCTATAGCGGAGAGCTTCCGGCAAGTACTGGCACCGCATACAAGAAGGGAGACACGCTCGTCTCCAATATTCGCCCTTATCTGCAGAAGATTTGGCTCGCAGACCGCGATGGGGCGTGCTCCAAGGACGTTTTGGTATTCCGAAGCATAAATACCGACAGCCTATTGCCCGAGTTCCTCCATCTGCTCCTGTGGCAGAAGGACTTCTTCGACTACGATATGTCCACCTTCACGGGAACCGGCAGGCCTCGCGGAGACAAGGATGAGCTGCTCAAATACCCCATCCCAGTCCCGACGCTCTCCGAGCAGAGAGCCCTCATCGACGATTTCAATCGCTTAACAGATGAAATCAGTAGCAAAAGACAGAAAATCGCCGCTCTCAAGGAGAGCGTCAAATCACGGTTTGTCGAGATGTTTGGAACCAAGACACACGCATCATGGCCAATCGAAACAATCGGCAACTACAGCATAGAAATGCACTACGGCACTTCAGCAAAAGCCGGCGCCGACGGCGATTATGTCTACATCCGAATGAACAATATCACCGACGACGGCATCCTTGACCTAACCGATACAAAGCGAATCACCCTAAAGGGCCAAGCTCTCGAAAATGCTACCGTCCGCCATGGCGACATGCTTTTTAATCGAACCAACAGCATTGATAAAGTTGGGAAAACTTGCGTTTTTCATCAGTCAGAGACCATGGTTATTGCTGGGTACATCGTGTGCGTAAGGTTCGCTGACCACAGCTCTGCCGAATATGTATCTGGTTACCTGAATTCAAAGGAAGGAAAGCGAGTCCTTCGTAATATAGCGAAGGGAAGTGTCCATCAGGCAAATATCAGCGCAGCGGACTTGGCCGCTATTCCCATTGCAATTCCCCCGCTGTCCCTCCAACAGGACTTCGCCGACTTCGCTGCCGAGGCAGACAAATCGCAATTTGCACTTGAGCAAGAGGTCGACGCCCTTTCCGCAGAGCGCGACGCCCTTCTAGACCGGTTCCTCGCGTGATACGTTTCTCCCATCCATATCGGGATGGGAGAAACTGATGCACACGACGGTCGAAATAGCAAACGCGGTCCTCACAAAAATGCAGGCACTCGTTAGCGGCGAAGTGCTTTCGTATCTCGAGAGCGTCCTTATGAGCGAACTCAGGGGCATTGAACTTGAAGTGAACGCGCTCAGCAACGTCGAAGACGAGGCCTCAAAGTACATGGAGCGATTCCTCGCAGCCAAAACCATCGAGGGATGCTCGCCTAAGACCATCAGGTACTACAAGGCCACACTTACAAGGGCGCTCGAAGCAATCAAAAAACCAATTATCCGGATTAGTTCAGATGACTTACGAACATACCTGAGCGAATATCCCATAGGTAATAACGCGGGGAGCATCACCGTCGACAACGTCAGGCGCATCCTGTCGTCATTCTTCTCCTGGCTTGAAGACGAGAACCATATACTCAAAAGCCCTGCACGACGCATTAAAAAGATTCGCTCAAAGAGAACGGTCAAGTCCGTGTATTCTGATGAAGATCTTATAGCCCTCACAGACGCCTGTTCTTGCAAGAGGGATCTGGCAATCATCAACCTTCTTAGTTCAACAGGGATGAGAATAGGCGAACTCGTCTCGCTCAATCGAGAAGACGTTGATCTAAATCGGCGAGAGTGCATTGTACTCGGAAAGGGCAACAAAGAGAGAGTCGTCTATTTTGATGCGACTACAAAGCTGCACCTAAACAACTACCTGCAGGAACGCAGCGATAACGACGCCGCGCTATTCTGTAGTCTCACAAAGCCGAGTTCTAGGCTGCAAGTAAGCGGAGTCGAGCTCCGCCTTCGCTCCTTGGGAACAAAAGCAGGCGTCAAACACGTCCACCCACATAAGTTCAGGAGAACGCTGGCCACCAAAGCAATTGGAAAAGGAATGCCCATCGAGCAGGTGCAGAAGCTGCTTGGTCATCAAAAGATTGATACAACGTTGATGTACGCAATGGTCGATCAGGACAACGTAAGGGACTCTCATAGAAGGTATATCTGTTAAGTCAAATCGCAATTTATCATCCACCAAGATCTTCACGGCTTTTGAAAAGACAGATAGTTACATGTCCAACGCTACAGAAGCCCGAGGACTGTCGCCTTTGATAGCATCTCGTAGGCTCGCGGATATGTCTCTTTGTCGCGCTCGGCCATAAATGCCCAGTTCGCCGTCACGTCAGCCGCTCTCACCATAGCCACCTTGGAGGAGTCGACATAGGAGAATGGAATCTTGGGCAGCCAGTCGCCAAATACAGGAGGGTAGGAGGTCTGCCACGTTGGGTTGAACATGCCGCAGCGCAGCTCCTCATCAATCGATTCTGCCAGGTTGTACTTTCCGTCGATCGAAGTCGGATGCTCGTCAACCACAACAGAAACCGCGTCAACCTCGCTCGCGGCAATTCCCTGAAGCCTCAGCGCGTCAACGATGCCGGACTTCACGCCACGCTTTAGAGCGTAGTCAAGATACCTTTGCTTGCGCCTTTTCGAGCTTGAATTCTCAGGGCAAGTGCAACACCTCTGAGTAGTGGACCTCGTAAGGCGTCCTGAACCCCAGGCGCTTGCGGGGCCTGCGGCTGATGGCATCGTACACCCGCTCGACCCCCTCGTCCGAGGCCGCAGAGAAGTCGGTCCCCTTCGGGAAGTACTCGCGCAGCAGACCGTTTGTGTTTAGTCAAGACTGATTTTCGGTTTGGGGCTGCGGTGGAAATCCTAGGCCAAAAGAGGACCAGGATTTCCACCGCAGCCCCAAAGCGTAAATTGAACGCTATCAAACACAGATGCCGTCGCGAAGTCGATGTCGCGCGTGGCGCGGCCGTCGAGAATGCGCGCGAGCAGCCCGCTTCCGCCCTTGAGAATGAACCGGCCGTCGGGGTCGCTGAACACCCTGCACAGGAACCGGTCGCGCAAAGCCTGGCGATAGCCGTCCCCGGGGTCGCCGCCCCTGTCGCACGCGGCCTTCTTCAGGGCCCTGTCGAGCTGGCCACCGTTCTCGTACGTCATTCTCCACGCCTCCTAGCTAGTGCATCGTACAGGCTGGCCTCCGCCGGCATCCCGGCTTTTGCCGCCCTCGCGTCGACCGATTGTCTCAGGGCCCCCTCGTCTTCGACGAGGCCCCTTTCGAGCGCGTCCGCGAGCGCATTCGCAACCAGGCTCAGGTCCTCTCCGGAGTCTATCAGGTCCACCACCGTGAGCCAGGACCTCGTTGCCGGAATGCCCGAGACAATCGCCACGCCCTTTGGGTCGAGGCGGCGCTTCCTGATGATTAGGTTTGGCGCTTGGTCTGTTTTCTCTCGGGCGTGCAGAACTCGTAGGGCGAGGGGCCGACCTCGCCGATGCCGTAGAGCCACGCCGCCGTCGCCCCCATGGCGACAGGTGACCTGTATCGTCTTTTCGGACACGCGTTCAAGAGGAACCTATTTTCCCCTAGAATGCAGGGCAACAGACGAAAGGACGAGCCATGGCAAGCCAGCCGGCGAAATACACCGACGAGTTCAGGCGCGAGACGGCCGACTACATCATCTCGACGGGCAGGCCCATCACCGAGTGCTGCGCCGAGCTCGGGCTGAATTCCAAGACGGTGAACAAGTGGGTGCAGGACCGCAGGCGCGAGCTTTCCGGCGGGCCCGACCCCAAGGCCGGGGACCGCGAGCCGCGCGAGGCCAGGAGGCGCATACGCGAGCTCGAGATGGAGGACACCTTCCTGAAAAAAGCCGCGGCCTTCTTCGCCAAAGAGCAGGGGTGGCCGCGCGCTACCGGCTGATGCTGGCGGAGAAGGCCGAATACCCAATCACGCCCATGGCGAGGATCCTTTGCGCGAGCAGGTCGGGCTTCTACTCGTGGCTTTCCAACGGCTGCCCCGAAGACGACCGGTCGGCCGAGCGCGAGGCCGTGGGGCGCGTCTGGCTGGAGTCGGACCGCAGGTTCGGCGCGAGGTTCGTGAAGTGCTCCCTGCCCGCCGAGTTCTCCGGATTGACCCCGTATCGGGTGCGCAGGCTGATGCGCGGGCTGGGCATACGCGGCTGCACGCCAAACCGGCGCAAGCGCACCGCGATTCCCGACCCCAAGGCCGAGCCCAGGCCCGACCTGGTGCGCCGCGACTTCACGAGCCCGGTCCCCACCTGCAAGCTCGTGGGCGGCATCACCTACCTGCGCACCGGCGAGGGCCGGCTGCACCTGGCGACCGTGATCGACCTGAACACGCGCATGGTGGTCGGGTGGTCGCTGTCGGGCCGCATGACCGCCGACATCGCGGTGGCGGCGCTGGAATCCGCCAAATCGCGAGGATACGTGGCGGGCAACGCCATATTCCACACGGACCGCGGCGCGCAGCACGCCAGCAGGCTTCCGGCCGAATGGGCGCGCGACAACGACGTGCGGCTTCCCTGCAGCCGCACGGGAAGCTGCCGCGACAACGCCGTCGCCGAGTCGTTCTTCGCCACGCTGAAGAACGAGATGCACTGCCGCAGGCGATTCGCCACCGGGGCCGAGGCCGGGCACGCAGTCGTCGAGTTCATCGAGGCGTACTACAGCAGGCGGAGGCCGCATTCCTCGATAGGCTACAGGGTGCCGGCCGAAGCCATGGCCGACTTCTTCGAGCGGCCCGATCCCAAGCCCGACGCGATGCCTATGGCAGCGTGATTCCTCTCAATTCCGTGTCCGAAATCTTGACACAGGTCACACTGCCTGGAGTTCATCGAGAGGCTTCCCCAGGGGTTCGACACGATGCTGGGCGAGAACGGCGCCTCTCTCTCGGGCGGGGAGCGTCAGCGCCTCTCCATTGCGAGGGCCCTTCTGAAAGACGCGCCCGTGGTGCTCCTCGACGAGGCCACAGCCTCGCTCGATCCGGAGAACGAGACGCTTATCCAGAAGGCGGTCGGAGCCCTCTGCGCAGGCAAAACGGTGATCGTCATCGCCCATCGCCTGAGGACCATCGCTCATGCGGACAAGATCGTCGTCCTCGACGACGGGCTCGTCGTCGAGGAGGGTGCCCACGACGACCTCGTCTCAGCCAACGGCCTCTACCGGCGTCTTTGGGATCTTCAGCTGCAGAGCAGCAGCTGGGGTGCGAACGGGCGAATGGAAGCTGAAGGTGCGCAGTGATGCCCTACGAGTCTTTCGGGCTCTGATTCAGAAAGGGTCGTGCGTTCGCGCTGGGCGGGGAAGGGCCGCCGGCTCCAGGGCCGATGCGGTTACACGCCGCCGGGCCTTACCCCGCTCTCGCGCCTCCACTCTCTCGGCGGCACCCCGTAGGCTTTCTTGAACGCCGCGGCGAACTTGCTCGGGTTCGCGTAGCCCACGAACGCTGCTGCTTCCGTCACCTTCGCGCCTTGTGTGAGCTGCGTTGCGGCTTCTTCCATTCGGCGTCGTCGGAGGTAGGCCGCGATCGTGCTGCCATATGCGCGGGCGAAGTACTCGTTGAGCGACGCTGCGCTTACGCCGAAGGCGGCGGCCATGGTTCGGGCGTCGTGACGTGCGCCGAGCGCACGCTCCATCTCGTCGCGCGCGGCTGCTGCCATCCCCATCTGCGCGCGCGTGAGCAGGAAGCGGGGCTTTGCCGTAGAGAGGTCGCGCCGTTGGAGGCCGAGCAGCAGCCCGAGGATCTCGTATTTCGCCAGCGCGTCGTCGTTCGCGTCGAGAAGCGCTGCCAGGTGCTCCATGCGTCCGTTAAGCTCGGTGTCGTTCGCGATGACGGCTGCCGGCCCCGCTTCGCGAGCGATGCGTTGGACGGCGTTCTCGCCTTTGCCGAGCAGGGAGAACGCCGGCTCCTCGGCAACTCGCTCGTTCACGAACAGCTCGACGCCGCGGTAGCGCCCCGACGGGTACCTGAACTCTGCCGGCCGCTTTCGGGAATAGCTTGCGCACAGATCCCCGGCGGCAACTACTCCCAGTCCGCCGTCGGGGATGTCGACTTCGCAACGGCCCTCCCAGCACAGGTTTACCGTCAGCCACACCCCGTTGGAGAACGAGGGCAGCTGGAGGGGCGGGTTGGAAGGGATGTTTGGGCACCTCGTGCAGGTAAAGTCGACGAGGGCGGCGAACAAACCGCTCGACAGAGCGCGACCCCGCATGGAGCCGCTTCCGATAGGGCTCGAAATCCGCAGTTCGAAGAAGCCTTCGGCATCCTGGAACAGTTCGACTCCCGGGGCGACCCTCGCCTTCAGGGGTTGTCCGCCGGTCTCTTTATCGGAGCATGCGCCGCCCACGGTACCGCCCTCCTTCCGACATGCGTCTTTGCCGTGGGCAACGACGCTTCTACCTCTGATAGTTAATTATAGCTAACATCGCTGAGATATGGAGCTGTCTGCAAAGCATGGAGTTGAGGAGGTTTCTTCTTCAACCCTAAGCTTTCTCCAGGTGCGGGCACGACGTCCGCCTTGGAAAGGAGCTGATCGATGAAACTGCATGATGTGAAAGAGGGAGCGGCTGCGCGCGTTTTGGCAGTGTCGGGGGGTGCGCGGTTCGTCTCGCGGATCACCTCGGTCGGGCTCACCGAAGGGTGCCGCATAGAAGTTCTCCAGAACGTCCGAAAGCGTCCCGTGCTGGTATACGTCCGCGACAGCGCCGTGGCGATCGACAGGGGGGACTGTGAGCTGATCGATGTGGAGGTGGTCTCGTGAGCTGCGAGATGTGCGCGGCCGCTTGCCCTGCGGCCAAGGGGACAAGAACGTCGGGAGGGCAGGGCGCCGGTGTTGCGGTTGCTCTTCTCGGCCAGCCAAATTCCGGGAAGTCTACCCTGTTCAACGGCCTTACGGGTGCAAAGCAGCATGTGGGCAACTGGCCGGGCAAGACTGTCGAGAGGAAAGAGGGGTCGTTCAGGATTGGCGATACGCAGTGCCGTGTGGTCGACCTCCCCGGAGCCTACGGCCTTTCCGCCAACTCGCCCGAGGAGGAGGTGACGCGTGACTACCTCGAGTCCGGCGATGCGGACGTTGTGGTCGTGATGGCCGACGCCTCCCAGCTCGAGCGCAGCCTCTACATGCTCGCCGAGTTCGCTGCCGCGCACCCGGAGCAGCCCTCTCTCCTTGCTTTGAATCTCATGGATGTTGCGGAGGGCCAAGGCAAGCGCATCGATTCGGCGCTTATCGAGCAGCGGCTCGGGATTCCCGTCGTGCCGCTCGTGGCGTCACGTCCGGAAGGGTACGGGAATCTGCTTTGCGCCATCGAGCGGACGGCGCGCGAGCGCCCATCCATTGACGACGGCCGCCTGCGTCGGGAGCTGGCGTCCGTTCCGGCGACGGCGCAGGGTGCGGGGAAGGCGCGGTTCGCCTGGATCGAATGGCTCCTCGACGGGGCGGTGTCCGCTCCCGAGAAAGCGCACGCGCTGTCGCGTTTCGACCGGCTCGCCACGGGCTCTCGCTGGTCCAAGCCCATCACCGTCGCTATGATTCTCGCGGGGTTCCTTCTCGCGTTCGTTCCCGCCATACCCATCATGATGCTCGGCGGCGCCATCTCCTCGCTCGGGCAGGTCGCTGCCGGGGCGCTCGCGCAAGTGGGCGCGCCTGACGTTGTGGGCAGTTTCCTCGCGGGCGTGGTGTTCAACAGCTTGTGCTTCGGCACGATGATGGTGGGCTACGTATTCGGCATCAACCTTGTGTTCGGCCTCTACGAGGAGGCGGGCTACATGGCGCGCATCGGCTACGTATTCGACCACACCATGGCGCGCTTCGGGCTGCAGGGGAAGTCGCTCATGCCGTTTCTTATGTGCCTGGGCTGCACGATGGGCGGCGTGTCGGGCTCGCGCGTCATCGACTCGTGGGGACAGCGCATGCTCACCGTCATGATGGCTTGGGCCATCCCGTGCGGCTCCACGTGGGGCGTGGTGCCGGTGCTGGCCGTCGCGTTCTTCGGCGTAGTTGGCGCGCCGCTCGTGATCGTGGGGATATTCGCCATGATGCTTGTCATCATGGGCATCGTCGGCAAGGTGTTCGGGCCGCGCCTGGTGGCGGATGGAGAGCGCTCGGGCTTGGTTATGGAGCTTCCGCCCTACCACCGCCCCCATCTGAAGGGCGTCGTGCGCGGCGCCTTGCTCAAGAGCCGCCAGATGTTCGTTCGTGCCATTCGCGTGGTCGCCATCTTCGCGTTCGTCATCTGGGCGCTCACCTACACTTCGACCGGCGGCGTTGAAGGGTCTGCGCTCTACGCGCTGGGCACCGCTATCGAGCCGGTGACGAGGCTGTTCGGCATGGGGTGGCAGACGTTCACGGCGTGGCTCTGCGCGCTCGTCCTCAAGGAATCCGCCCTCGGCGTGCTCTCGGGTCTTTTTACGGGCGCGGCGACGCCGAACGCCGTCCTCGTCGGCGTGATGACGGGCGGCGCGGCCGCGGCGTCCAACATCGGCGAGGTCATGGCTCAGGTGATTTCCGCTCCCGAGGCCCTCGCTTTCATCTTCGCGTTCACGTTCAATATGCCGTGTGCGGCAAGCGTCTCTGCCACCTGGGCTGAGGTTCACTCGACGAAATGGACCGTCATAACGGCGGTATTCTACATAGCATCCTCGCTTCTGCTCGGATGCGCGGTCTACCACGTGAGCGCCTTATTTTTCTAGCAGAATCTTTTCGGCTTGAAAACCAAGCCGAAAAAGGGCGGTGCTGATGCAATGAGGCGCGAAAACGGCAGTGCGACCGAATCCTCCGAGGACTATCTCGAGGTGATCCTCGTCATCCGGCAGGAAAGCGGGCGATGCCGCAACGTCGACATCGCGGAGCGCATGGGCGTCACCAAACCGAGCGTCACCAAGGCGCTGGCGAGGCTTTCCGCCCAATCGCTCGTGAAGGTGGTCGGCCGCGACGTGCGGCTCACGCAGAAGGGGCTGTGCGTCGCCCGCGCGACCCTCGACAAGCACGAGTTCTTCAAGCGGCTGCTCTGCGACGCCGGCGTCGATGCGCGCCTGGCGGCCAGGGAGGCGTGCCGAATGGAGCACTGCCTGTCGGAGGATTCCTTCCAGCGTCTCGCGGCATATCTTGGGAACCGGCGGAATGAGGGCGACAGCAGATAAACAGCGGGTGGCTTGCGAATCGGGCTGGAGACCTTAGCATAAGCGCGAGCCTCGGCCCCGCCCTCTTGACAGCCCTCGCCGAGCGAGCGAGGGAGGAGCATCGAGCGGCGGCGATGGCAACGGGCCTCGCGCCATCGCCGCCGAATACCGCGACGCTAAGATGCAGCGTCTGCCGCTCCGGAAGGAGCAGACGCATGGCAGTCGAATCAGCGGGATGCCCGTACGTCAAGATCCCTGTGCCAATCCAGGACACCTACTCGGTAGCAGAGATAGCGATACTCCTGCGCGTGAGCAGGAACGCGGTCTACGAATGGAGCCTCCTCGAGGACGACCCCCTGCCGCTGAAAAGGATGATGGGTAGGAAGAGGGGCCGCTTCGCGTTCAGGGACGAGCTGCTCGAGTGGAGCAAACGGCACGCGACGTGATTGAAGTCAGACAGAACCTTTCAGGACGCCCCACTTCGATTCGAGTAGGGATAGTTCCCGCCCAAATTAACTAGGCGGTTCATCGAGGCTCCTCCGCCTATCAAGCCAAGGCCGCTTCTACCGAGATATCATGAGCGTAAGAGTTGACATTGACTAACTTTGGTGGCACAATCCCCCAGAATGAAAGATGTCTTAGTTACTTTTGAAGGGAGGTGATCGCAGTGAGCAATGGCAACTACCAGGAGACGCACGAGCGCATCTTGAAAAGCGGTCTTGCGGCGTTTTTGGAAGAGGGGTTCGAGAAGGCGAACCTACGCAGAATATGCAAAGCAGCAGGTGTGACCACTGGAGCATTCTACAAGCACTTCGAGGACAAAGAAGCGCTCTTCACCGAGCTGGTCGAGCCACTGGCAAGCATGATTCGCGAAGCTTACGCTCAGGGTGAGGAGCGAGGCTTCGCCGGATACGACGAAGGGAGGCCTGTGACCCCGGAGCAGGTGCGCTTCGCGCTCGAGACCAAAGCGGAGGGGACACTCGCGACCACGACGATGCTGTACTCCCATCGTGACATCTACGAGCTCCTTGTGTTCCGTTCCTACGGCACTCCTTACGAGCATTTCCTGGATTGGCTTGTCGACGAGGAGGACAGAACGACCCTCCGTGCGCTTGAGTTGATCCACGGCGCGGAGAGAGCTCAAACCGTTATTTCAAAAGAGTCTCTCCATATCGTCAATCACGCGTTCTACATTGCCCTTTCCGAAAACATCGTTCACGCGAAGAACGTCGAGGAACTCCAGGCGACAACCGAAGTTATTTCAACGTTCTTCAATTCCGGTTGGGAGAAGTATCGCACTCCCTGACAGCTTTTCTTTTTTTGCCGTCAAAGATAACTAAGTCATTATTAACGGAGATTCATAATTGAGGTGTTGCCCATGGCAGAGACAAACGAACAAGACCGGCAACGGGACGAAGCGGGTCGAAAGGCAATTAGGCGCCTGTCTGGTCCCGTCAAGGGACGTGTCATACTGGCGCAGGCGTTCACGGTGCTCTCGGCGCTTTTATCCTTTGCCCCGTATTTGGCTTTGGTATGGCTGGGGGACCTATTCCTTGCAGAGGAAGGCCCACTCGCGCAGGCCGATGCGTCCAAAGTGCACGAAATTGCGCTCCTTCTCGTTATGGCATTTCTCTCGCAGCTGTTCTTTCGCGCTCTTGCGCTCATCATCACGCATTTTGCCGACATGAAACTGCGCTACGTCATTCGCAAGGGTATCGTTGAGCGGCTGGGCCGCGCGCCTCTTGCTTGGTTCAGCGCCACGGAATCCGGCAAGGTCAGAAGCGCTGTGCAGGATGACACGAAGACGGTCCACACCGTCATCGCACACGGACCGGTCGACCGTCTTAACGGCGTTTTGCAGCCGATGGTTCTTCTGGCTTTCATGTTCTGGATCAATTGGCGCTTGGCGCTCATCGGCATCGCCACAATCCCCTTCTATTTCCTGCTGCAGGCGCTCTCCATGAAGGATATGGGACCGAAAACTGCCGAGATGAATGGTCATCTTGCACAAGTCTCCTCGACGATGGTCGAGCTCGTGTCCGGCATCAAGGTGGTCAAAGCATTCGGGAAAACAGGAGAGGCACATCGGAATTACGCGGACGCCGCATCGGCATTCTCCCAGTCGTACTGGGGCTGGTGCGCCCCGCTCATTGGACTTTGCTCGATTGCCGGCGAGCTCATCTCCTCCCCCTTACTTCTGCTGATCAACCTCTGCGGCGGGGCGATCGTCATGGGGGCAGGGCTGGCCAGCCTCCCCCAGGTTCTCGCGTGCGCGCTGATAGCCATCGTGCTGCCGACCGCCATCAGCGCTGTCGCCAACAGCACGTGGTCGTACCAGATGGCCGGCGCTGCCGCAGTCAGGCTGTGCGAGATTCTGGACACGCCGTCGATTCCCGAGTCGGAAACCCCAAAGAAGCCCGACGGGGTCGTCGTTGAGGTGAACGACGTATCGTACTCCTACGGCGATACCCAGGCCTTGCGCGGTGTCAGTCTTGTCCTTAATCCCGGTACCACGACGGCGCTCATCGGCCCGTCAGGCTCGGGAAAATCGACCCTAGCCACGCTCATCGCACGCTTCGACGACCCGGAAAGCGGCTCCATCCGTCTCGGCGGTGTCGATCTGAGGGACATCTCCTCCCGCGACCTCTATAACATGGTTTCGTTCGTGCTCCAGGACCCGATGCTAATCAACGCCTCCATCGGAAGGAACATTTCTTTAGCCAAGCCTGAGGCTTCCCTGGAGGAGATTCGGGAGGCTGCCCGTACGGCGCAGATCGACGATTTCATCATGTCGCTGCCCAAGGGATACGACAGCGTTTTGGGAACCGACTGCTCGCTCTCCGGCGGTGAGAGTCAGCGCGTGAGTATAGCGCGTGCCCTTTTAGCCGATACGCCGATCCTCATCATGGATGAGGCCACCGCTTTTGCCGACCCAGATTCGGAGCTCGAGATCCAGAAAGCGCTAAGCGCCTTGGTCGAGGGCCGAACCGTTCTGGCCATCGCCCACCGGCTCAACGCTGTTCTAGGTGCCGATCAAATTGCCGTGTTGGAAGAAGGCAAGATTGTTGCCCTTGGAACGCATGCGGAGATTCAGGACAACGAGCATTACCAGGCGCTTCTCAAGCAGGGAGGCCTCTGCGGCAGTGAAGAAGAGGGCGATGCAGATGAGTAATTCCAAACGCTTCTTACCGAGACTTCGTCGTTATATGGACGAGAGCGATAAGCGCCAGCACCGTCTGGGAACTTCGCTCTACGCCCTTTCCGGCGTGATGTGCGGCATCGGTCTCGCCATCATGATGCCGGCGACCATGGCTCTCCAGTCCAGCGAACCCCAATGGGGCTTGACGTTTTGGGGCTGGGCAGTCGCGCTTGCGGCGGTGACAGTCGTCGGCTCGACAGCCTCGTTCTTCGGTACCAAGCTCAGCTATGCAGCAGGGTTAGGCTTCATGCGCAATATGCAGGTGGTCATCGGGAACAAGGTGTCGCGTTTGCCGCTTGGCTGGTTTAAGGCGGATAGTGCCGGAAGGCTTTCGCGCATGGTTACGCAGGAAATGATCTCGACCGGACAGGCCGCTGCTCTTTATGTTGGCCAGCTTATAAAAAACGCTGCCACCACAATCGTATTCTGTGCTGCCGTGTGGCTTTGGAGCTGGCAAATTGGAATCATGCTGACGCTTTCCATCCCAATCCTTTTCCTTCTTCTGCGCGTTTCGCAGGCATGCGTCGGAAAAGGGAACGGGTTGGAGGATTCTGCCGAGCAGGTCATCGCTGCGAGGATAGTCGAGTTCGCACGATGCCAGGGAGCCCTGCGCGCCTGCCGTGCGGGCGCCGACTATGAGGAGCTCGAGAGCAGTTTCGTAGAAGGTAGAAAGCGGTCAGTCCGCGGCCTGTGGTGGAGTGCCCTCGGCGAAATTCTTTCCGGAGCAAGCGTGCAGATGCTCGTTGTGAGCATGATCATCGCGGTGAGCTACTTGGGTGCAAGCGGAAGCATCGGGGCGCTTGAAACGGTGGTAATGATCGGCGTCGCATTAAGGTTCACCACGCTCCTCAACGAGATTGCCTCAGCCCTATTCGGAATGGAAGACCGTCGGGCAATGCTCGACGGCATGGACGAGGTCGTCGAAGCAGCCGAGCTGCCGGTTGTAGGCGAGTCGAGAGCCCGCCCGACCGACGCAAGCGTCCGAATGGGAGAGGTTCGCTTTTCTTACATGAAGGAGAAGCCAATCCTTCGTGGAGTCGACCTCGACGTTCCGGAAGGCAGCATGGTCGCCATTGTGGGCCCGTCTGGTTGCGGCAAGACAACTATGCTCAAGCTAATCGCGCGTTTTTACGACGTAGACGATGGAGCGGTCAGGATCGGCGGCGTAGACGTCCGCGATATGACGACAGAGGATCTTTTCGCTCGGGTGTCTTTCGTTTTCCAGGACGTCTATCTCTTTAACGACACGCTGAGAAACAACGTCCTTATGGCGAACCCGGATGCTTCGGAGGAGCAGCTTCGCGCGGTCGCTGACCTTGCCGGGGTGACGGAGGTCGTCGAGCGCCTTCCTGAGGGCTGGGAGACGCTATGCGGCGAAGGAGGTCGCTCGCTTTCCGGCGGCGAGCGGCAGCGCGTTTCCATTGCTCGAGCGCTTCTCAAGCAAGCCCCCATCGTGCTTCTGGACGAGGCGACGTCGGCTCTCGATGCGGAAAACGAGAAGAACGTCGTTCGCTCAATAGAGACGCTCAAACGGCGCTCCACGCTCATCGTGGTCGCGCACAAGCTCGAAACCGTGCGCATGGCGGACAAGATCGTGGTCATGGACAGCTCGGGCAAGGTTGCGGAGACAGGGACGCACGACGAGCTGATCGCCCTCGAAGGAGAATACAAAGACTTCTGGGACAAGCGCAACGCGAGCTCCCAGTGGCAATTGGCCTAGCAAACAGAGCAAAAGGAGGCTCACATGAAGCTGAAGGACATCGCGACAATAGCGGTACTGGGAGTGATCGGGTTTGCTCTCGGGATGGGCGTCGGCATGATAACCGGTATGTTCGGCGCGCTTTCCATGTACGTCTCGGCGGGATTCGCGGCCTTCTTCGTCGGTCCTGTCTACGTCATCATGGCGCGCAAGGTGCAAAAACGGGGGACGGCCTTCTGCTTCTGGCTGATCTACGGCGTGCTCTACGCGCTCATGGGTTTCGCCGTCGCGACGCCTCTGTGCCTGATCGCGGGCATCCTCGCAGAGATCATCGCCGGCGACTACGGAAGCAAGAAGAGGGTGTGGCTGTCGTTTTCGGCATCGATGTTCATCTACTCGATGCATATGATCGTGTTCGTGCTCGTTCTGGGATCCGATGGTCTGGCGACTTTCGTCGAGAGCATCTCGCTTGAACAGGCGCAGCAGATGGTGGCGATGTACACGGTCGATATGATGGTCGCCTGCGTGCTGATCAATATTGTGACCGAGCTTCTGGCCGGGCGTTTCGGAGTGTTCATCAACGACAAGTTCTTCGAAAAGGGCACGAAGGAAAGCAGGCTGGGTTGATGGGGCAAACGGGTCTGCTCGACGGCGCACGCGAGGGGCGTCTGCACCCGCTGACGCTCTTCGCGCTGACGCTTCTGGCGCTCATCCAGGCGTTTCTCGCCAATCAGCTGGTATTTGTCCTCGTGCTAGCGCTGTCGTTTCTCGTCCTTTTGGACGTCTCGCCGGCGTCCTTCTTGAGGCAACTTGCGCTCTTTGCGGTGGCGTGCGGGGTCGTGCAGCTGATTCTGCATGTCGACATCGGCTATGTCACGAGCATCTTCCTGGGCGTAGCGGTTTTGGTGGTGAGGGTCTTCCCCGTCGTCAACATCGGTTGCGCCCTCATGATGACGAGCTCCTCGAAGCTTCTGGCGGGCATGCGCAAGCTGCACGTTCCGAACAGAGCCGCGGTCGGCGCAGTCATAGGGTTGCGCTTCCTCGACGAGATGGGCGGACGCGTGAAGGAGATAAAGCGCGGGATGCGGGTTCGCGGGATGCGCCCGAGCCCGCTTCGTCCTGTGCATGCCTTCGAGCTCTACTTCGTGCCCCTGGTGTACAAGTGCCTGCACGTGAGCGAGACGCTCGTCTCCTCCGTGATTTCGAAAGGAATCGAAGCGGATTGCGAAAAGACGAGTTACCGAAGTCTCTCTTTCGGTCTGCTTGACGGTGCCGCCTTGGGCGCCGGAGTCGCTCTTTTGGGGGTCGCGGTATGGGTGTGATTGACATCGACATTCGGTCTTTCTCGTACAAGGGAGAAGATCTCGCGGCGTTGAAGAACGTGCGGTTTTCAGTGGAGCGCGGCGAGCTCGTCGTGCTCACTGGCAACTCCGGATGCGGGAAGACCACTCTCATGCGGGTTATGAACGGTCTGATTCCCGATCAGTACGAAGGCGAGCTTGACGGGCGGGTCGAGCTTCTCGGGAAAAGTCTGAGAGAGTTTTCCTCCGGCGAGCTTGCCCGTACGATTGGCAATGTGTTCCAGAACCCGACCGACCAGTTCTTCACCCGTAAGGCGGCCGACGAGGTGGCCCTCGTCGGCGAGAATCTGGGCATGCCTCGCGAGGAGCTGATCAGAAGGGTCGAGTCGGCTTTCGAGAGCATGAAGATCGCATATCTGGCGGGCAAGGACCTCATCGGCCTCTCGGGAGGCGAGAAGCAGCGCGTCGCCATAGCCTCGACGCTCGTCTACGACACCCAGGTGATTCTCCTCGACGAGCCGTCCGCCAGCCTCGACCACGAAGGGATTGAGGACTTTCGCCGAATCCTCGCCGATTTGAAGGCTCTCGGCAAGACCGTTGTCATCGCCGAGCACAGGCTTTACTTTCTGGCGGATCTCTACGACAGGCTTTACGTCATGGCGGGCGGCCAAATCGTCGATGCGTTCGCAGCGGGTCGGCTTCGTGCTGAGGATTGCGCGCGCTATGGGCTTCGTGCACTTGATTTGCGCGGCTTAAATCCGGAAAACTATCGCCAACTCGGGGCGGAGGTCGCTTCAATGAAGGGTGTGTCGGTCTCCGCAGGAGGGCAGGGCCTAATCGGGCCTTTGACGCTTTCTTTACGAGAAGGAGAGGTGATGGGCGTTCTTGGGGTGAACGGAGTCGGCAAGAGCACGCTCGCCCGGGCGATGTGCGGCCTCGCGGGCGGTCGACAGGCCTTCTCGTGGGGAGTTCGACCTCGACAGAGGCTTCGCCGATCGCACTACATGATGCAAGACGTCGATTACCAGTTGTTCTTCGACACGGTGGAAAACGAAATCCTGACCGACCAGAAAAACATCGACGACGACCGTCTCGATGAGGTGGCGCGCATCGTCAAGGCCATCGACCTATGGGACAAGAGGACCGAGCATCCGCAAAACCTATCAGGAGGCCAGAAGCAGCGTTTGGCGCTGGCTTGCGCCTTTCTGAGTAGCAAGGAGATCGTCGTTCTGGATGAGCCGACATCGGGCCTCGACTTCATGCACATGGTGAGGATTGCCGAACTCATCGAGGAGCTTGCCGAGGGTCGTCCCGTAGCTGTCATCACTCATGACCTTGAGTTTTTGTTCAAGGTCTGCACTTCGGCTCTGATGGTGGGGCGAGATGGCTGCGAAATGGTCGATCTGCGGGCGCGCGGATCCGGCGAAACCGTCCTTAGGTTTATCGGATGCAATCGTTAGCTGTTTTCATTTGACGCAGCGAGGTTCGATTTCATAGTTCTTTCCGGAGAATGGAGGAGGCGTGCCACACGGAGCGCTGTATCTCCATGGATTCTTTCGAGAAACTCTCCTCCAGTCTGGAAGAGATTCAGAAACATTTTCGGTAAAGGGGGCACTATCGTCAATCGGCAGCTCGCGTCATCTTTGCCAATGCGGAGTCGGCTCATGTGTCGGATTGTTCGCGAAGCTATGTTGCCAGCAGAGACTTGCCAAGTGAGAGGGTGATTTGGAGTGAGAGGTGATACCGATGCGAGCTGCTACCCACGGAGCAGGACGCCAACCAAGTCTTCAGAAGACTACCACGAGGCCATCCTCGTGATCCGCCGCCTGCGCGGGTCGTACCGCAACGTCAACATCGCCGAGCGCCTCGGACGCTCCAAGCCGAGCGTGACGAAGGCGCTCTCGAACCTCGCCGCGACCGGCCTCGTCCAGATGTCCGGCCACGACGTCCGCCTCACCGAGGAGGGCGAGCGTGTCGCGTCGGCAACGCTCGAGCGCCACCGCTTCTTCGAGCGGCTGCTCGTCGAGACCGCCTCGGCGGAGGCCTGACACATGGAGCACTGCCTGTCAGAGGACTCCTGCAGACGTTTCGCGGCTTATCTCGGAAGCCGACGAGACGAGGGCGATGGCGGGTAAACGGAGGGCGGCTTTCAGGCCAGACTGTGCGACTGGCTCAGTTTCAACCGACCATGTGTCTATCTGCGGAAACGAGAAGGCTCCTCGATTCTTTCGAGGAGCCTTGTGAGTTTCTATCTGATTTCGGAATCATGCGGTTTGCAGGTGCGGACGTTCTGAAATGTCGTCATCGGTCGCCATCGGAACCGCTAGAAACCGTATGAAAAACACGAACAAATGCTCTATTACTATTCCCACTCGATGGCTTTGGCTTTGGCTCTGT